>ERZ779840.2739-NODE-2739-length-14733-cov-3.607372_pt1 | contig 14733 bp, 3 predicted proteins | sample MGYA00511561_ERZ779840 | MGnify/ENA primary metagenome ERZ779840 (study PRJEB29588, sample SAMEA2162036) | human gut metagenome | biome: human gut; feature: human-associated habitat; material: faeces | place: Denmark | collected 2008/2010 ...
AGCACAGGGAGGTGGTGGTCCCGGTGGGCAGGGGGATGCGGACGGACTCCAGGATCAGGGTCAGGGCGATGATGAGTATGCCTGTAAGTAATCTTTTCATATTCCACCTCGTTATGCACCAAGTCCCGTGCCGATTTCGACAAGATACCTGCGCAGGCACGCCAGATCCGCGAGCGTTACGGCTCCGTCCCCGGTCATGTCTGCCCCCGGGAATATTTCGACATCCTCCTCTGCAAGGTACCGGCGGAGCCTTGTGATATCCAGCGTATCGACCACACCGTCGCCGTTTACGTCACCCGGCAGGACATCCCGGATTAGGATGTTTGCCTGTCCGCCGCACAGGAGGATCGTTTCCTCGGATGCGTTGTTGCAGGACATGATTTCGAGCGCTATGCGGTATTCGCCGAGCGCTGCCGTGTCGGATACCTTAAAGGTCAGCGTCAGGAGCGTGCCGTTTTCCATTACGTCGGTCGCGTTGTCGAAGAGGAACAAGCCTGCCGACGGGTTGCGTGTTGCGTTGCCGAACAGCTCACCCGCGACGGCGCTCTCAAGCGTCATCGCGCCCTTCGGATAGGAAATACGGAAGGCAAGCGCCGCAATGCCGGGATTATTTGCAAGCGATACAGTGATGCGCACGGTGTCGCCCGCTCTTGCCATACTGCCGGAGACCGACAGGAGCGACATACTGTCGTCCTTTTCGGCTTCGCCGCAGACGGAGCAGATCCGCTCGCAGGTGTTGTTCGCCAGGTTCAGTGTCCATTCCCCGAAGACGTGTCCCTTTGCCTCTCCATAGGCGTAGGTGTTCGTACCGACCCCGCCGCAGGAGCAGATGTAGTAGTACCTTGCCGGCTCCGTGCAGGTAGCATCACCTGCGAGGTACTCCGCAAGCGGCAGCTCCCTTGTGAAGCTGTGCGTGTGCGGCGTATTCCGGACCGACACCGCCGCGACGGTTTTCACTGTACCGCAGGCTATCTCAAAGTATGCCAAGCCATCGGAAACAGCCGTCACAACGCCGTTGGCATCCACCGTTGCGATTGCCGGGTTCAGTGCCCGGAAGGTTATCTTGCCTGCACTGCCCGTGACGGTCAGATCGGTCATCAGGTCAAGCCTTGCACCGGCATCCAATTCCCGGATTCCGCTGTAGAACAGCGCGGTGATCGGGTCGGACGCCGCGTCGGTAATCAGAACGTACTCGCTTTCAAATGCCGCCATTTCGATGCCGTTGTAGGTCAGAATGCCCTTTTTACCGACCACCTTTACGGATGCACCGACTTCTATCGGGTCATCGGGGGTAAAGCGGAATTTTGTCGCCACGTTCTGTCCGACAGTCACATCGTTTTCTCCCGCCTTCTGCTTGTTTCCGAAAGCGGTGAGTGCCGCATTGAGTGCTTCCACATTGCCGTCAAGCGCATCACCGCCGAGCAGGACGGAAACAAGGTGTTTCGCGTCATCCACCAGCACGGGGCGGTCAAAGGTAAAGTCAATGTACGCGCCCATCGCACCTGCCCGGACTGCTTTCAGCATCGCGGGCGAGGTGGAGACCATGCTCATGTTGACATCTAGATGCGCCGGAGGAACATCCAGCTCGATGCTCTCGACCGTGTAGTAGCCGTCCTTTTCAAAGACGACCTTCCACTTGCCGATGAGAACATCCCAGCCGTACTTTCCGTCCGCGCCCGAAATGTTCGGGTTCGGACCTTCTCCGTGTGCCTCGGAATCCCACTTGACCCACTCGCCGCTTGCCGTGTCCAGGTAGTAGACCGTTGCGGTCACATTTTCCAGACGATTCTCCTCCGTACCCTCGAAAATATAGCCCGATGGGTCGATATAATAGTCAGGATCGAATGACCAAACGCAATCCAGGGGGAAGCCGTTGGCACCGCGCTTGATATTCGGTTCAGCCGGCGGGGGCGGATAGCCCGGACGGTAGCCGTGTTCCTTGAAGAATTCCATCTCCTCCTGCTGTTTTTTCATCTGCTCGTTGAGCTGTGCCATTTTGCGGTACTGCCCGTCGACGTCCTGATCTCCGAGTACGGTTTCGATGACCAGATCTCCCACAACAGTCACTGCGGTGCCGATGCCGGAAATGCCCATCACCGTTTCCACACCGAGGCGGAGAGCTTCTGTCTGCTTGTAGTCGTTGTACGCTTCGCGCTGTTCGGGTGTCAGGTTGTTTTTCCAACCTGCGGCATCCGCTTCGCTTGCCGCATAATCCGCAACGCTGTCCAGCGTTGAGTAATCGGAGTATGCGCCAACTGCGGTTCCGACCGCCTTTCCGACCGTTCCCCAGCCGGCACTGCTGACGTCTGTCGGCTTGATGTCCGGCAGAATCACGGCAGGATCATCAGAGGTCATGGCGAAGCGGATGCTCTTTCCGTCCTCGCTCCTGCTCGCTCCGCTCGTTACCTTGGTGAGATACTTGCCGCCGTCCATCACGGCGACATCCATGCTGATCTGCGTGTCCAGTGCCTTGCCGCTGAAGTCGTAGTAGTTCTGCACCGTTCCGACGAGCTTGCCCTCCGGGTTGTAGATTTCCAGAAGCGGTCTGTAAAGGATCAGCGCCTTGCCGAGGATCGGAAGCAGCGTCTCCTTGGTTATCGGCTTGTCGGAATTGTAAAGCTCGGCGTACTTTTCCCATGCGCGGTAGGTTTCGGCAAGCGTCCAGCCGTTTGTCGGGGCGTTTTCCTTTACGGTCCAGCCCTCAGGCAAATTGTACTGCTTTTCGCTTGCGGCGTTCCTTTCCTGCTCGGTTTTCCGCATATCCTTCAGCTGGACGGTCGGCATGCCGTTGTAGGGCTGCTCCGCGACAAGCTCGTATACCACGCTGAACTGCTTCGGCGGGTTGAGCGCATCGCCCAGCATACCCGTTCCGGTGTAGCAGCCCAGTTCCTCATCGTACTCCAGCCTGATGGCGAAGTTATCGCATTGCGTGGGAACATTGCCGATTGCATAGACATTGCAGACTTCCGCCGGCTTGTCGAACCACGCGCGGAATGTAAAGATGTCCGTTCCGTTCCAGTTGAGGGTAAAGCGGTAGTTATTGCTCTGCTGCTGTTTGCAGCCCTCCCGGTCGGCGCGGTTCGTGATGGTTACGTAGTGCATCGGTGAGGTTTCGATGCCATATGGGGTGTAATGGTCGAAATCCCACTTCTGCAGAACGGGCGCATCGTAATACATCCGTATATTGTTGCTGTTTTCCAGCATCTCGGTCTCGCCTGCGCCGTTCTTGTACTTGAATTTCAGCTCCGCCTTGTAGGTGTGCGGATAGCTGTCCGGCTCGCTCATCGGAATTGGCAGGATGCCATAGCCGGTGGAGCGGTCATAAAATCCGTACTTTTCAAGGAAAGCAGAGGTGAGCCAGTAACAGTTATTCTCCTTGTCATAGCCTGCGGTAAATGAGCAGGACAGGTTGTCGGGGGGAATATACTGCTTAAAGCCCACGATCCTCGTGGAGCTGAAATACGAGGCATTCGGCCATATCGTGTCGATATATGTCACCGCTCCGTCCACATTCAGCGCAATGGCAAAATCATCGGTGTTCGCCTTGAAGGAGACCCACTTGCACTCAAATGCCTTGTAGCTGCCACCCTGAGCAAAAGCGGTGTATGTGGTATCCCGGTAGTCATCCACCGTGTAATCCGGCTTGTAGTACTGACTCGCAGGATTCAGTCTGTCATACTCCGTCGACGTCGTTTTCCCGGTGATGGCGTTTGTAAACAGGCGACGTTCCAGTCCCCAGTATGTGCCGAACCTCGTGCCGAGATTATAGTAGAAGATGCTTTGTACCGGCTGGGTTATTCCGGGTCCCAGCAGAGACGTACCGTTGCGCAGCGCTTCGTGGAACATCACCTCGTTGGTACTTACCTTCATGGGCACACTGTAAGCGAATATGTCATGATCGATCTCACGAACGAATTGCAGACTTCTGTTACCCTGTGGCGTGATGATATAGCATCGGATGCTGTTGTCCGACTTCAGATCCGCCTCGGAGATGCTGAAGGATACATCGTGCGAGATTTTTCCCGGTTGGAGCTCCAGTTCACGGGAAGTCTGCTCCGTGCCGTCCAGCATGACGTTGAACGCACCCGCAGGCAGAGCGATCAGGCTTTGGTAGCCGTTGGCGCCGTTTTGCGTGAGCCTGACGAGGTAGCTCCCGTCCTTTTGCTGTTTTACGGATTTGATATTCGTGTCGTGTTCGCCGGTAAACCGCGGAATCCGGTAGAGCAGTTCGTAATCAGCCGTCAGTACAATGGGTTCCGGGTAAGCTGTTGTCATATCGTTAAAATCGAATCTTGCGGCTGTCCCGCTGTTGCAGACATCGACCCAATACGAATACACGGAGGCGGTGTATTTTTCCACATATCCGACCCACGCCGCGAACAGAGTCTCGGGAGGGGAAAGAGGGTCGGATATATTGACCCGCAGAGAGGATTCTATAGTAAGGCGCTTCGAGTTGTTGAAAATATAGGCAAGCGCGCCGTCATGCGGGTTCCCGTCTTTGTCCTCAAGTCGGAATTCATAGATGCTTTGGAACCCCAGCCGGAAAGACCGTTCATGCGGCGAAAGGTCGTCAAGAATCCATTCCGCGCAGTATGTGCCGAGATGCTTCAGCGACTCGGAAATATCCTTTGTCGAATGGGGGCGAATGATCACGCGCTGTCCGTTCGTCAGCTTCGGAATTCGGGCAGATGTCCAGTTCAAGCCGAGTGGGGACAGTATCGGCGTATCCCCGATCAGCACGAAATACTCAAACGCCGGAATCCTGTTCCCGACAAGATCGGTAGGACTATTTACCGTGTAGTACTCGGTCTTTGAATCATCAATTCTGAAAACCGTTTCTGCGGTTTCCTTGTTCAGTACGAAGGATTGAATAGCGGTAAGCGATTTCAGCAGGTCATAGCGTTCCTGCGCGGCGTCCGGCAACATCAACCTTGTATCGATGGGTCGGGGAACAGCAATAAGTTCTCCGCCCGATGCGATAATGTGGGAGGGAACCGCGCTGTTGTCGGATTGCAAGCAGATTACTTTTTTCGTCCCGTCCTGCGTATAGAAAAGATGCCTTTCATATTGGTTCCTGCCTGCGCCATCCATGCGGATGCTGATGAGGGAGTTTATGCGGATTTCGTATTCGCCATTCAATACGTCGGCGAGCGACAAATACAGGGAGTCATTCCACAGGATGTTGCCATTTTTGCCGCTTATCCGGACAGATATGGACTTCGCTTCGGCATTACGCGACTCAACAAGCACCTCCGCGGAAAGAATTCCGTCCGCACCGAGCGTATACTCTTTTCTTGTGAAGGCAGTCGAAATCAGGACAGTGGCACCCTCCACGGAGTATCCCGAGGGATCGGTGAATTTCAGCTTCACGGTCTGCTTTTCAATCTTTTGCGCCTCTACCGTCATCGTGTGATCGGTTCCTTCCAGGCGGAGCGACTGGGACGGGATGTAATAGTCGTCTGTCAACCGGGAATCAATGCTGAGCAGGTAGTCGCCGGGTGTTGCTGCCTTCAGCGGGAGCTCGATTTCGCCGCTCGCGTCCAGTCTGAAGGAGAGCTGGTCGTTGAGATTGCTCCGCAATGTGCCCGTTATACCGTCCAGAGGTGCATCGGATTTGAATTTCAGACGGATGGTTTCGATTACGGTCTCCTGTAGCTGAGGCCTCAGCAGAACCTCCGTGTCGGACTGCCAGAGCATGAAGAATTTGTGCTGGCTCGGCAGGTATGCAACAACTGATCCGTCCTCGGAATACAGTGCCGTGTCGGCGACACTGTACGAGACACTGTATCCGCCGACATCGGGCTTCAGGAGCAGGACGGTTGCCTCGCCGTTTTGGTCAAGCGTTACCGTCTTCCGGTAGTCCCCCATGGTGCTCACCTGAACCGAAAGACCCGCAAGGCTCTTGCCGGAGGCAAGGGAGAACCGGAACCGGATCCGTTGCGCCTGCAGCAAATCAAAGCCGGAAAGAGGCGCAAGCGTATACTCTTTACTGTCGTTCAGGGTGATATTCTGGTACTGCGGCATTCTGTAAAAGCCGCCCTCGACTTCGCAGTATTCCTCGCAGACGCGGTAGAACCGGACTGCTCCGCCGCTATACCAGAACGCGCTGTCTTCCCCGTTTGTCAAATAGCCGTTTTCATCCACCGAGTATCCGTCGGACAATCTGGCGGGTGTATACAGCAGAGCGGTGCCGTAGGGCGATTTGAAGCGGACGAATCCGGAGATGGTATGCGGCGGCAGCACCCTGTCCGCCTCGGCGGCAACGGTGATTTCGTCCACCTCGTAAACCGTTCTTCCGTCTTTCAGCACCGAAAGGGTGTAGGTGCCGGCGGAAAGCCCGTCAAAGGAGTAGAAATTCGTTTCCGATTCCGTCAGGACGGGCAGGGTATAGGTCGCGTTCCGTTGCTTGCCCCGGAGGACAATCTGCATATTGCCTGCGGCGGCTTTGGCGAACGGCGCGTTACTCACGGTCAGCGCGATGGAAACGCTCGATGCAATCAGGCACGGGAAGCCCTCCGCCGCCCGCTCGGCGACGACGGCACCGTTTTGGTAGGCGGTTACCTTGACCGACCGGATTTCGTAGACGCGGCTGAGCTTCCACAAGCCGTTCCATGCCGCACCCGCGTTGCCGAGGTCTATGGTTCTGACCTGCTCGGTCGTCTTGTCATCCAGCGTTTTGTATACGACGGTTGCAACGACGCTGTCGATGCCCGCGCCGATCACGGCACGTATACCGAGCGTTCCGCCGGTAATGGCGCCCTCGCGGTTGCGGTCCAGCGTAACGTCCAGTTTGTCGATGCTCCAGCCGTCGGGCGTTTTTGCCTTGACGGTCACGCTTGCGCCGGACTCATTGCCCGCGCCGTCATACGCTGTTATGTGGTAGGAGTATTCCGTACTGACCGCAAGACCTTCGTCGGTGAAGGTGCGCCTCGCCGTGTCCCGGATCAGCACGCCGTTGCGGTAGACGCGATAGCCTGCCACGCGGACGTTATCCGTCGCGCGCGTCCAGGTCAGTATGACATTCGTGCCGCTCACCTGCGCTCTGACCGTTGCGGGAGTGGTGGGCTTTTCGGTGTCAGGGGAACCTGTCGGCTTGCCCATGGCGGAAACCGCAGTGCTACGCTTGCCGGCAGCATTCTCAAAGATCAGCTCATAGGTGTAGACCCGTGCGCTGTCCAGATGACTGTCGGTATAGGCGGTATGCGTCTCTGACAGGAAGCCGAGCGTTTCGCCGTCGCGCGTGATCCACAGCTTGCCGGTTCCGACCGGTGCATCCCACGTGAGCTTCAGCTCACCTGCCGCGCCGTTGACCACCCGGAAGCCGGTGATGGGACTGACGGTGGAGGAGATGCTTTCCACGCGCTTTTCTGCGGTCGCGTCCGGTTCGTCCGGAAGCGTCGAAAGCGCCGAGAAGGTATAGCTTCCGTGTTCGGTCAGCGGCACGCTCAGTCTGTATATGCCGCTTTCGGGAAGTGTCACGGGAGTGAGCGTTTTGGAGGCGCCGCCCGGCGTCGTATAGGAAACACGCACGACCGCACCTGCTTTGCCGCCGATGGTCAGGATCACGTCATCTGCCGCCGAATCGGCAGCAGTCAGCGTGACAAAGTGCGTGCTCGGCGCTTCGGACACAACAAAGGAAAACCGGGATTCCTGTGCGGCAAGCACGTTTTCGGTATCGTCCTTGCTGCCCGGGTCGCCGTCAAAGGAGACGACCGCTTCATATTCACCCACTTCGAGCTTCCCGAGGCTGAGTCCTGTCCAGTCGGAGAAGGTCTTTTCCTGCCAGGTTCCGCCTGCTTTGCGGTATTTTATCCTGAGGACGTACTGCGTTACCTCCCCCGTAGTTCCCGTTTTGGGATCGTCGCCCGTGGAGCGATACAGATCCGCAATACGCAGTCCACCCGTGACGGTGGCGTGGAGGTCGATGAGAACATCCTCTGCCGTTGTAAATTCGCTCTGCGCGGGAGACGCAAGGAAGGCTTCAATCCCCCTGCCGTTGATGGTGAATTCCGTCTGCTCCAACGGGAGCATGACCTTGTAAACAATACCGCCCCGCCAGTTGAAGTTGTATGAGGTCAGCTTTGCATACAGCGCGGTAACGCCGCTGTCCAGCAGGAGCTTCTGAGAACGGTAGACCGAGATATCCCCTTTCTCGCTGGTTGGCATCTCCTGATTGCCGAGTATGGGAAGAAGGGTGACGCGCGTATCCTCGCTGTTGTTGTTTACGGTGTACTCCCTGAATTCTTCCCCCTTGAGAATGAGCGTTGCACCCTCGGCAGGGACATCGACATGACGGTAATAAACCGCGGCTATGTCATTCTTGTAATCAATTGTAAAGCCGCCGACGTAATACGATCCGACCGGAACACCGCCCTGCACGCTGACCGCGAAGGTGTGACCGCCGTACTCCACAAACAGCGTCGGGGCATACACTTGGTTATCCTCGCTGCCGAGGCAGACCCGCAATGCGCCGAACTCCAGATCCGGGACAGCTATTGTCCGGGTCGGATTCTCAGGGGCATACCGGAAATAGTCAAAATATGTCACGCCTCCGCCCTTGCCTCCGAGCGAAACCGACACGAACACCTCCGTGGTCGCGTCCCAGCTGCTCGCATCAAGGAAAAGGGTGCGCGAGCCATCGTCGCCGCGTTCGTTGCCGATCCTGGAGGGCGTTTCAATCTTCCCGTTGCGGACAATCATGGCTTCGCCGTACACATCGCCATCCCCGTTGAAGCTCTCCATGCGGATTGCCATCATTTTGCCAAGCCTGACGTGGACAGTTCCGGTTGCCTCGTGGAACTGATAGGGCAGATAGCCCGTGTACGGTGCGTCGCTTGGACCAAGCGCGGTATCCAGCGCGAACCGGGCAGTCAGAATATAGTCGCACTCCGCAATCGGCATTTGCGGCCAGTTGTTGTTGCCGGATTCCAGAATGCCGTTGTCCGGATCAAACAATCCGCCGCCGTATTTGGAGTAATACTCTTGTGTGTCCGCAGGGTTTGCGCTCTTCATACTGAAAGAGTTGGCGTTTCCGAAGCGCCATGTGTCCGAGTCGGGGAACGCTTCCATCTGTACCTCGCCGCCGACCAGCAAATTGCCCCTGTTATCGACAGCCTTTGTATCCACGGTCGTCTTTTCGCCGTAGACCAGTGTATCCGCTCCGATATCAAGGGTTGTGATGATCCTTGTGGGGTCGAAGTCGATTACCCCCATTGAGCTGACATCGACTTCCCCGAGCAGATGCGTCACATGATAGTACCTGTATACGGTTTTCCAGGATCCGCCGGCAGATTGATAGGTCATGCTGATGCGGTCGTAAATGCCGACTGCAAGATGCTGCATTGCGGGCGACAGATATACAGTCCGGATTTCCTTTTCGTAGGCACCCAGCGATACGCCGTCGCGCGCGGTGCGGAGCTGACTTCCCGAGGCGGCGATTGTCCAGCGGTCGCCTTCACCGAGGGAATCCACAGAGGTGACGGTTACTTCCTGCGCCGCGTCGATATCTGCCGCGAGCGATATTTCCATTTTGTTGCCGTCCTGCACGGCGGTTGCAAGAATCAGGTAGCGCCTTTCGGCATCCCGGACGAGGAAGCGGAATTCGCCGTCCGAGAGGCAGAGCGTCAGGTCGCCTGCGGCGTCGGTCACGCCGACCTGGATTTCCGTATCCCCGTAGCAGAGGAAGACGTCCGCCCGGGCAAGCGTTACCGCATCACTGCGGAAGTGAAGCGTTGTCTTCTGCACCTCATCGCCGCCGAGTATGATCTCCGGTGCAAAGGCAGTCGTTTTGATGTAGACCATATCGTCCTTAATAAACGAAAATGTCAGCAGACCGCCGCACTGGTCGAACAGCTGTTTAGCGACCACGAGGTCGGGGCTCAGGGCGCTTCCTGCCGTCGCGACGAACTCTCCCGTTTCGGCGTTGCGGATCGTGACCTCACCGGAAATCTGGCTTCCGTCCGCATCGTAGATGTATACATTGGCTGTCGTTACCATCAGGCTGTTGCGGATAATGGCGGTGTACTCCGAAAAATTTATCACCGTCGTTGCATCCTTGCCTGCCGCCGCTTCCGCCGCCGTGCGGTAGAAAATCTTCAACGTGATTTCGCCGTCCTCAAAGGAGGAGGTATCGAGCGTAAATATGTACTCTGTTTGCGCCGTTTCCGTTTTGGCGACAGGCGCGGAGGTATACAGCACCGTGCCGTCCGCTTTGCAGGCGACCAATGTTGCGTCCTTGGCAAGTGAAGCGCCCATGGTGAGCTTTCCGACAATCTCCGCCGTGCCCGTCAGCACATTGCGGCACGCGATGCTTCCCTGGATCGTGACGCGCGTCGCCTTTATGGCGTCGATAAACGCTTCCTTGACGCTGTCCTGCATGTACGCCATGTCGTTGAAGCGGTAGACGTGGTAGGTCTGATAGGAATCGGTCTGCCCGCCGTGACCGTATACGTAAAAATTCTTTATGGCGTTGATTGCTTCGGGGTTCGTCCTGCCGCCGAGCAGGGAGAACATGACAGCCGTATAGCCCGCAATCGCCGCACAGGAAGCGGAGGTGCCGGTGAAGGTGGTGTATCCGCCGCCGCGGTCTGTCGTAAACAGAGCGCGCCCCGTATGACCGACATAATCAATTCCGTTTCTGTCTCCCTGCTTGTGCTTGAAGGAGTAATAATCGTTGGTAGCTAGGCTGTAATCTCCGCCGAGGACCGGGTAGGCGCCTGCCAGATCGGCGGGATAGAAGCCCTCATAGGTCTCCCGGTAGAGCATATCATCGGTGTTTCCGCCCGCGCAGAGCGCCAGCACATTCTGCCTGCGCGCATCGCGGATGGCATTGGCAAGTGCGGTCGGGTAGTAGGCGGTCTTTGCGCCGAAGGACATATTCAGGATGTCTGCGCCGTTGTCGATCGCCCAATAGATGCCGCAAACGACATCGGATATTCTACCGTTTCCGTTCTCGTCAAGTACGCGCACAGGGATCAGTTCCACCGGGAACCTGCCTGCCATGCCGCTGAATCCCAAGCCGTTGTCTGCCTCGGCTCCGATAAGACCGGCGACCTTTGTGCCGTGCCCGTCCGCACCGACGTCGGAGTTGACGCCCTTGGAAATTACCTCATCGTTGATGGCATCGTAGCCCGTGACCACACGGTTGGCGAGATCCTCGTGGGTCGCGTCAATGCCCGTGTCCAGCACGGCAACGCGCACGGTGTACAGCGAACTGAGTCCTGCTTCATCGCCCACTTCACCCATGAACTTAAGAAAAGGAGCGGACACCTTCGTCTTGCTCATATCGGGGTCGGCAGGCATCGTTCCGAAGTCCTCGGCAATGCCCGCCGCCGCCAGCGTATAGTTGTAGGTGACCGACTCGATGTTCGGCATTTTTTCATAGCGCACAGCTTCCGCGTAGGAACCGTCTACCAGCAGCATGTTGCCGCCGAGTGTCCGCCCACCGTATACTGCCCTGAATACCTCAAGCGCGCCTGCACTTGAAAATTCAAGGATCAGTCCGTCGCTGTCGCCTGTCGGGTATTCGACCTTCGATGACGCCACATCGACCGCCTCTGCCACAGCCTGCATCGGGATTACGCCGAACAGCATGATGACGCTGAGCATCAGGCACAGTGCTTTCGTGAGTTTCCTGTTCATAACCATGTTCCTTTCCATGATGGTGTAATCACTTTCGTGCGTTTCCGGACTGTCCGTCCGCTTCGGCAGCGCCGGAAAACGCACCGGGAACCTGCTTCCGATGTAGCGAGGTGCCCTGTGGGTTGCTTGTATTCAGTATAGCATAATTTTGGCTGTTTTTCAATAGGATGTTTATATATTTTTGAACGTTTTGTGTGCATATGGTGTTCAGATAGGACAATAAAAGCGATTGCCACCGCCCGGATATCCGGGCAGCGGCAATCGCGCAGGTTTCAGGGACTCCCCACGGAGTCTCCCGTTATTTATATGCAGGTTATATGCAGGCATACCGGCGGTGCGGACACCGCGTGACGCCGCGGGCAGGTCACCGGATCCGCACACGGAAGCTCTTCCCGCATCGGGGACAGCGGACGGTATGCTTGCCTGCCTGGCGAGGCAGACGCAGTACCGAGCGGCAGGCGGGGCAGGCACGGAACACGTGCGTTTCCGTGTCTGCCGGACGCGGCGTGCGTTTACGGAAGGGTGACTTCACCTTGCTCAGGAAACAGAGCCATGCGGCGTTCTCACGCTGGCGGGCGGCGATGTTCCGCGACAGGAAGCGGCAGACCGACCAGACCATTGCTCCGACTGACAGCACGTACAGTACCGCGCCCGCAATGCGGAAGCCGGGCAGGGAAGTGCCTGCTCCGACAACGCTCAGGGCGGCGCCGACAAACAGCGCGACCAGTACGAAAATCAGTAACGCGCTGTACAGAGCATCGTTGCGGGCGTACCGCCCCATGAAGAACCGGGTAAGCTTCCCTCGGAAATCAGCCACGTACAGCCTCCCCTCCGGTGCCCGTGCGTTTGGCGTTGGCGAGCATCAGCTTGATGCGGTTTTCCTGATTGATCTGCGTAGCGCCGGCGTCGTAGTCGATGGCGACCAGATTGACTTCCGGATGCCGCTCCTTGATAGGCTTCATCATGCCCTTGCCCACGATGTGGTTGGGCAGACAGCCGAAGGGCTGTGCGCAGACGATATTGCGCACGCCTTCGTCGATCAGTTCCAGCATCTCGGCAGTCAGCAGCCAGCCCTCACCCATTTTCATGCCCATACCCATGTAGCCCGCCGTCATGGTGGCGGTATGGCGGAAGGAGGTCGGCGGCGTGAACAGGTCGTTCTCCCGGATGGCGCGGATCAGATCGTCCTGCTTGTGCAGGAAGAAGCGATATGCAATCTTATAGATGCGGGACTTGAAAAAGCGCAGTCCGTACAGTTTGTAGTCCATGATGGAGTCTGTGATGGAGTACAGGAAGAAGTCCACCAGCCCGCCCATGACAGGTTCGGCGCCCTCGGAGATCAGAAACTTTTCCAGCTGGTTGTTGCCCAGCGCGGAGAATTTGACGAATATCTCGCCCACGATGCCCACCTTGAGTTTGGGTGCCGTCCGGCGGGCGCCGACGCCGTCAATGGCGGCGAAGTCCGCGATGATGCGGCGGTAGGTTGCCTTGACATCACGGTAGCGCAGGCGTCCGGAGGTCATCTCCTCCGCCAGACGGGTGCTCCACTCGTCCGCGAGTGCCTCTGCCGTGCCGGGAACGGTTTCGTAGGGGCGGCACTGATTGAGCAGGAGCATGATGAGATCTCCGTACAGGATGGCGTACAGTCCTTTGTGCAGCAAGGGGAGCGTGATTTTGAAGCCGGGCATCTGCTCCAGTCCGACCGTGTTGAGCGAGATGACCGGTACATAGGCGTAGCCTGCCCGGATCAGTGCCTTGCGCAGCAGCGCGATGTAGTTGGAGGCGCGGCAGGCGCCCCCCGTCTGTGTCAGCAGCAGGGCGACTTTGTGCGGGTCGTACTGTCCGCTCTCCAGGGCGGCGATGAACTGCCCGACGATCAGAATGGCAGGGTAGCAGGCATCGTTGTGGACGTACTTCAGTCCGGCATCAATGACCGGGCGGCTGTCGCCGTGCAGTCCGATCTCCAGCGGCTCGGTCTTGTAGCCGAACCGCGCGAACACGCGGGACACGATGCGGAAATGGCGCGGCAGCATGGTGGGCATGAGAATGGTATAGGTCTTGCGCATTTCCTCGGTAAAGATGACACGCTCCGGTTCGGCGTTCCGATCCGGCGTGTCGCATCCGGCACATCCGGCGCAACCGGAGCCGTCAGCGCCCGTGCAGGCGGTGCGCCGGTCTTTCGACGTCTCAGGCATGGTTCTGTCCTCCCTTCATGGCGGAGCGCGACGGCGCGGCAGAAGTCTGTGCCGTCTGCCCTGCGGTTGCGTCCGGGAGCGAATGCGGCTTTTCCGCCAGCTCCAGCGCTCCGATAAGGCTCCGCAGACGGATAGTCACGGCGCCCAGATTGGTGATCTCGTCGATTTTGATCTGCGTATACAGCTTGTCGCCGCGCTCGAGTATCTCCCGCACCTCGTCCGTCGTGATGGCATCCAGTCCGCATCCGAAGGAAACGAGCTGTACCAGCTGTACATCCGGGTGCGCAACGGCGTACCGCGCGGCGGCATACAGGCGGGAATGGTACGTCCACTGGTTCAGCACATGGACAGGCGCGGGTTGAGTCAGTCCGGTGATGCTGTCCTCTGTCACGACGGCAAAGCCGAGAGATGTCGCCAGCCGATCGATGCCGTGCCCGATCTCCGGGTCGATGTGATACGGTCGCCCGGCAAGGATCATGATGCGGCTCCCCCGCTCTCTCGCCCACGCGACGGCTGCCTCCCCCTCGCGCCGGATGTCCGCCATCCAGGCTTCGTAGGCAGTCAGTCCCGCCTGCACGGCGCGGCTTATCTGCCGGTGCGTAAAGCCGCCGAAGCGATCCTTCAGCAGGCGGTACAGCTCCTTCGCCAGCTGCCTGCTGTCGTTGATATTGAGGTAGGGGTACAGGAAATTGACACCCTGCAACGAGTCCATGTTGCCTGCCAGCAGTTCGGAGTAATAGGCAACCACGGGGCAGTTGTAGTGATTGTCCCCGGTGTGTTCGTCCATGTTGTAGGTCAGGCAGGGGTAGAAGATCGCGTCCACGCCCTGCTCACACAGCCAGTGAATGTGGCCGTGGCTCAGCTTGGCCGGGAAGCAGGCCGTGTCGCTGGGGATCGT
>ERZ779840.2740-NODE-2740-length-14728-cov-3.678866_pt1 | contig 14728 bp, 14 predicted proteins | sample MGYA00511561_ERZ779840 | MGnify/ENA primary metagenome ERZ779840 (study PRJEB29588, sample SAMEA2162036) | human gut metagenome | biome: human gut; feature: human-associated habitat; material: faeces | place: Denmark | collected 2008/2010 ...
CGGGGAGCCACAGATGAAACAGACGCTGGGGTGACACCCCGCTTGAAAAATTGGAAGAAAGGAATCAGACACAACTATGGCAAGTATCAAGCAGCTTCAAACGCGAAAATATAAAATCACCGTCAGCAATGGGTACCGGCCTGACGGAAGAAAAATCAGCCGGGCCAAGACCATCACCGTGCCGGACACTGTCCGCAAACAGCAGATCCCCCAGTATGTGGCACACCAGGCAGAGGAATTTGAACGGCTGGTGAAAAACGGATTCTGCGAGGACAGCAGTATGCGCTTTGAGGAATACGCCCGCCGGTGGCTGGACCGGCAGTCCCGGTACGCCCCCAGCACGCTGGCCTCCTACCGCCGGATGCTAGAGGTGGTGTTCCCCTACATCGGTGCCATCCCCCTCTGCCGCCTGCGGCCCATCAACATGGAGAATCTCCTGGCAGAACTGCGGAAGCGGACCTGTCACGGGAAGCCCGTTCAGGAGACAACCGTCCAGAAGTATCTGACGGTAGTGTCCGCTGTTCTCAGCGACGCCAAGCGGAATGAGATCCTGGAAAAGAATCCCGCCCGCATGGTGGCACTGCCACAGACCCAGCGGGCCATCCAGCGCGTCCCGTCCCAAGCCGAGGTGCAAAGCTCCTAGACGCTCTGGCACAAGAGCCCCGACACTACCGGCTGTTCTATCTGCTCTCCCTGTATACCGGCTGCCGGCGAGGTGAATTGTGCGCCCTGCAATGGTCCGACTTCACCTTTGGGAAAGAATCCCTGCTTCTCACCATCAGCCGCTCCCGCAGCAATGTAGCCGGCAAGGGCATCGTGGAAGGCTCTACCAAAAACGGCCGCAGCCGGGAGATCTATCTCTCCGGTGATCTGTGCGGGATCATCCGCAGCTACCACCACCGCAAAAAGATGGAGGCCGAGCGGGCCCGCCGCAAGCTCAGCCCCTACCTCTTCACCGACGAACACGGGCAGCTCATCCACCCCGATACCTTCACCAAGCGGTTGCGGAAGATCTACGAGTCCATCGGCTTCCCCAAGGAATACCACCTTCACACCCTGCGCCACTACTTCGTGACCGCGCTGCTCCACTGCGGCGTGGACAAGCAGACCGTCGCCGACCTGGTGGGCCACGGTGACACGGGATTCTTAGAGCGCACCTACTGCCATCCCCAGCAGGCGCAAAAGGAACAAGCAGCTGACACCATGCTCACGGTGCTCCGCCCTGACGGCAGGCCCATCTTCAACCTGGCTGCAGCGTGTATGGCAAAGCGGCGGGGTGCGTGATTGTCGGTTTCGTAGAAAAATGGTGTTTACAAAAGTTGTGATGGCTTTTGGCGGTCGCTTTCGGTATGTTGTGTTTGCCAAACAGGCCTCAGCTGGAATGAGGCCAAGGAAAGAGAGGTCAACACCATATGGCAAGCATCCGAAAACGGGGTAACAGCTATCTCATCGTGGTCTCCATGGGCTACGACTACAAGGGCGCGCGCATCAAGCCCCGGCAGAAAACCGTTCATCCTCCCCAGGAGCTGACACCAAAGCAGAGAGAAAAATGGCTCCAGGAGCAGGCGGTGCTCTTCGAGCGATCCTGCCGGGATACCTCGGAGGAAACCACAAAGCCCATCACCCTGGCCGCCTACATCGATCTGTGGCTGCGGGAGATCGCCCCCGGCAAGCTGGCCAAGTCCACCATCCGCCGGGACCAACAGGACATCGTCCGCATTCTCCCCGCCCTGGGCCACTACAAGCTCACGGAACTGCGGCCGGAACACTTCCGGGCCTTCTACGCCGAGCTCCGTGAGACCCTCAGCACGGAAACCAAAAAGCCACTCTCCGAGTACACCGTTGAGGGCGTGCACGCTACGCTGTGCAGCATCCTCTCCGATGCCGTGGAGGGTGGCTTTCTGCGTCATAACCCCGCCTGGCGCACCTATCGCTACGCGGGACGAAAAACAGAGAAGAAAATCGCTGACGCGGAGACTGTGGGAAAGATCATCTCCGCCCTGGAGGACGAGAGCATCAAGTATGAGACCTACTTCAAGCTGGTGATCGCCACGGGCATGCGCCGGGGCGAGTGCTGCGCCCTGCAATGGGGCGACATTGACTGGGAACAGCGCTCCATCCACATCCGCCGGAACGCGGTAAAGGTGACGGACGAGGAGATCTTCACAAAGGCTCCCAAAACTGTCTCCGGGGACCGGTATGTCTACTTCTCTCTGGAGATGGAGTCTCTGCTGAGAGAATACCGCCGGGAGTGTGCATGGGAGACGGAAACCTACGATGGCAGAGAGCTGGAGGACGATGACTTCCTGTTCCGCCGCAAGGGCTGCCGCCTTCCCATGACGCCCTCCACTTTCACCTGGCGGTTCAAGCTGATCCTGAAAAAACACGGCCTGCCGGAGTATCTGAACGTCCACTCCCTGCGGCACACCAACGCCAGCCTACTCATCGCAAACGGCACAGACGTGGCCACGGTGGCCGGCCTCCTGGGCCACAGCCAGCCATCTACCACGCTGGACATCTATACCCATGCGTTCGATAAGAACAAGCAGGCGGCCAGCAGGGTGCTCCAGGAGGGGCTGGAGATATGAGGGAAGTGAGAGGCGTGACAAATCGCCTTCCTGTCTTGCCGCCCATACTACCTCAGCAACAACCTGTACGTTTCCCAGTCATCCACATAGCGATTGACATTGGAATTGAGATTGTTGAAGCGGTAATCGGCGTTGTAGCTGCCGTTGCCCGTCTCATGGGTCTAGTTCCCCATGATATCATAGGTGTAAACATGGGTATGTTGTTGCAATATTAAACAATTAGGATTAATCCTAATTCCTTTTTTACAAAGGGGAATACTGTGTTTCCAAAACATTAAAAAAAGCGGTTCCTCCTAAAATTGGGAGGAACCGCTTTACCTATTAACGATAAGCCATTAATGTGTTATTTCTATTGCATCTTCAACACCAGAAATTCCACTTTCCTCCAATAAATCTGCAGGAATTGCACTATCAGCTAACTGTTCTTCTTCAGGGAAGCTGTTATACCAGTCAAGCTATTCCGAGGTTTCTTCGGAGAGATTTGCCTCATCTATCCATTTGTCCCCGAACTGCACCCGACTTCCCATTTCTTCAATTTCTTCCCCTCTTTCTCATTCGAGAGGAGGATTTGATGGATTTTTCACCCTGTACCACTTCTCATTTACGACAAGAAAAGCCTTGTTTCCTCTATCCACGTAAGTAAATCCTGAATATTTGTCCGGCGCAAAAGAGTAAATATCTTCCTCTTCTCCGGTCTCAGGCTCCTCACATTCCCATAATTCCAGTCCATAAAACCAGTCAATCACAGGCAGAGCATATAAGTTATCAGGATCATATTCTTCCGGGCCAATGACAAAGGTTTGCTCGATTCCCTGTGAGTAGAAAGAGCCATTTATCTGTATAGTCGGTTCTGAAAATCCGTACACAGTAGAAGCGTCGATTGTCTTTTGGCAGCTGGTCATCCCCAATATACAGGTAAGTGTAGCAAGCAATACGACTAACCTTTTCATATCGTCCAGGCCACCTTCTCCAATCAATTCTTACCGATATTGACGAAAAAGTTTCTCGCAAGTTCCATTTTTATCATTATAAAATATTAGGTAACACGGTCGTTGAAGGTTTTCTCTTAAAGTACGCTCAAATTCTTAAAATAGAAGGCTACCGGAAACATGAAGTTTTCGGTGATTTTATCTTATGCGACCGTCATAGATGATATCATTTTCCCTATGGAATATAACTAGAAATTAAATAATCTCCATTCTATACCAGTCTTTGTGTTAATCTGCATTTGGACAGAAACTATTCTGCTAGACTTTTATATATTGGATTTTCCATATCTTTTGATTACTTCGTACTCACTATAAAAGCACTGCGCCTGGCTGACTGAGGACTGGTTGTCTGTTCTTTCTTCACCATTCTTCCAATGTCATGTTTTTCCCTAAGCGTTAGATAATCTTTTTGACAATCACCGATTACCTTTGTAAAATAGGAATCAGAAATACGTTGCACTTCCTACCGCTCCTCATTGAGTCCAGACTGATGTCTGATGGTCTTACTTCTTCAAATGAGATGGTGACGATATGACGATCTCTAAGTTACTCTGCGCCCTGCCTTCCAATACGTTCCGCGCCCTGCATCTGCGTACTCCCAACACGGAAATCACGGAAATTATGATGCTACTTCCGCACCAACGGGATTTTCAGGAAAATTGCCTGTACATCGGCATGGGAGATCTGCAGGCACTGCCGGACGATGCCCGTTTCAGCGTACTGCTGTGGTCTTGGGACGGCACGATTCCCTCCCATGGGAATATTGCGGTTTTGTCCACTCCGGCGGCAGGACCGGTATTGTTCAACCAACTGCAGGAAAGTCTCATCAAGCGTCAGAAAATGGCAGCCATGTTTAACGCCCTCATTTCCGGTCCTCTCACCGGTGAGGAACTGCAGAGTCTGGTGGATCAGGCAGCCGTACTCCTGGGAAACCCCCTCTTCCTCATCGGAACCGACCATCGTTTTCTGGCGGCCTCCCCCATGCTGGAATCAGACGACGAGAGCATCTACTCCGCACGGACAAAGATGGATCTGGCAGCCGGAATCGTGGGAGATGACGGTGTCATGCTCATGGAGCGAAACGGGATCTCCCACCGTGCCGCAGACAGTACGGAGCCATTTATCTATTACAACGCCTATCTGGAGCGTACCGGAGTCATAGCATCGGTGCGCGTGGGTACCATTGAAGCTGCAACCATCGCAATGATCGAGGTCCACCGCCCATTTTCCGCAGATGATCTGGATTGTTTCGGAGAGCTTTCAAAAGTCATCGCCCGGGAAATGCAGAAAAACGAGTATTTTTTGCAGAATGCAGACCGAAAAGCTGGTTATTTTCTCGGCCAGCTGCTGGACGATCCGCAGCCAACACCAGCTATGGTCATCCGCCAACTCTCCCGGCTCCATTTTTCTCCAAAAGCCCGCTTCTTCGTTGTCGTGTTTCAGTTCCCCTCGGACCCAGCACCCGGTGTGCGGTACGATATCTTGGAAAACCAGCTAAGAGGGATCCTCTATAATACCATGCAGGTCACCTACCAGCGCCGTTTCGTCATACTCTTCACCCGGGGAGAGGACGAGGGTCTGGGGGACTACGTACTGAGCATACTGCGCACCCAGGCGGAGGCCAATCATCTGGCAGTGGGGATCAGCAACGCCTTCCGGAGCTTGGCGGAGGCACGCCGATACTATCAGCAGGCGCTGGAGGCCATTCGCTTCGGCCTGCGGATTCCCAAGGAAAATGCCCACCGTCCGTTGTATTTCTACCAGGACTATTCCTTCATCGCCATGCTGGAGCTATGCCGCCAGCAGACGGATCTGATGAATTTCTGCTCACCCACGCTGCTGCGCCTGCTGGAGCATGACCGGCAAAACGATGCGGACTTGATGAACACCTTGTTTGAGTATCTGGAAAATTCAGAAAACATGCAGAACACAGCAGCCGCACTGTACATTCATAAAAATACCCTGGCCTACCGGATGAACCGCATCCGGGAGATCATGGGCAGTGACCTCACAGGCAGCTGGGATAAATTCCTGCTGCAGCTGTCTTACCGGGTCCTGATGTATCTGGGCATTTACCGTCCGGAGCGGAGCAAAAAAGCCTGGAAAGAGCAGGACCGCTTCGATCAGCGTCAAGAGGAAACGAAACCGCCGGAAATTTAAGCATCATGAACAGGAGTCCTGTGCACGTATGGGTGCACAGGGCTCCTAATTGATTTTTTGGGATACCGACGCTCAGCCGCAGATCGTGAATATCTCAAAAAAGGCATGATTGCTTTCTACCGCCACTTCCCCGTCCAGATTCATCACGGGACGGATCCCCACGGAATCGTTATTGGCATAGGTATAGCTCAAAGCGCCGTATGCACTGGCTACACGAGTGAGAAAATCATACCCCATGTTGGCAGTCCGCAGCCAGTACCACCAGCCATACTTTGGATCATAGATCTGGGGCGCGTCATAGGCAGCGGAGGGGCGTGCAGGATTGATACTGCGGCCATATTTTAAAAGCATATCATTGGTAAGCGTCGTCTTATAGGCGGTGGGATCATAGGCCAAAGGAAAAATCGTGCCCTCGGCTATGCCGTGCTCGTCCCCCTTTCCCATCTCCGTCCGGCTGGGCAAAAACACCCGTCCCCGAACGGTCCGCAGCTCTCCCCGGTCCCGCAGTTCTGTACGGCACAGGCAGGGGATATCCACCTCCAGCAGCGCTTCCCTGCTCTGCGGACTGATCCAATCCAGATAGCCTTTGCGGGTCTCATAACCCACTTCACCATACCGGGTATTGTCTGTCCGGGGCGGCGCATCGGCACTGTGGGTCGGCTGATACCAGTCGGTTCCCCGGGCGTTGAGCCAGCGGTGCAGGTTGGAAAGACCGTAGTCGTTGTTTCCGTAAAGCAGCGCCTGATGCCAGGCATCTTTTTGTGCTGCAGGCTCCGCCGCGTCCAGGCACCCCAGTTCCACCAGCTTCTCCGCCAGCAATGTAGTACCGCCATAGCCGGGATGGTTTTGGGCTGCCACCAGAAACGTCAGCCCATGGAGCGGGTCCCGCACCCGGCTTCCGATCTCCAATTCACGCAGTTTCAAAGACACCGCTCCTTTCCGCACACATCCCTGCGGCAGTAGGGCCCCTCCGGAGGGATGCCCTTTTCTGCCAGCATCACATCAATATGGGCGTGGTGCTTGACGCAGTACTGGCAAAACCCGTGATTGGGACAAGTCCGGGTCAGACAGGGACATTTGGAGTTCATCCGCATGGTGTCAGGAATGATGGTATAGCTCTCCTCCATACCGGGTTGGTCCGGTACCAGTCCGTGTTCGATCTGCATATTGACCTCCTTTTTGAACACAGGAGGCCGCCGTGGCAGAACGGCGGCCTCCCATCACAGCATCTTATTTTGCAATGCCCCACTTTTCCTCAGCATTTTTGACAAAAACGCCGCCCTTATTGGTGCAGACAATGAAGATCACCATCGCCAGTACCATAGCTGCCGCCATGGCACCGTACGCCACCGTGTAACCGCCAAAACGGGCAGCGATCTGCACGATAAACAAAGTGCCCATGGAGCCGGGGATCTGATGGATGGGATAGATCACACCGTAAGCCCGCTTGAAGTTGGCAGGGCCCCAGTATTCGATGACCAGAGAGGTGCAGAAATTTGCCGCGCCGCCGGTCACTGCACCGGTGAGGACCATGCCCACCACCTGCATGGGCATGCTGGTACCCAGCATCAGGCACAAGGAGGCGCAGATGGCGCAGATGAATACGCCGATCTCACCTATACGGGCACCGTATTTGGCGTCAATGACGCCGAAGATATAGCTGAACACGCAGGCACAGGCGGCAGAGAGCAGCATCATATTCACAGCCGTGCCGGTCTCATAGCCGCGGGAGAGCATGCCGATGACAGCCGTACCCATAACACCGCCGCCGAAGAGAGCGCCGCAGCCCATGGTCAGCGCGATGATGTAGGTCTGGGGCAGGCGCAGCATCCGTCCGGTGGTCCAGGGGCTCTTCATATCCTGCTCCCGGGCCTCTGCGGCCATGCGGCGCACGTCTTCACTGGTGAGAGAATCGTCATTATCGGGCTTGCAGCCGGCTTCCTCCGGGGTATCCCGCACCACGAAGATAAGCAGCAGCAGTCCTACCAGACCGATGAGGCCCACAAAAGTCAGGCAGTAGTTAAGACCCCAGTTTGCTCCGATCCAATTCATGATCTTGGATGTAGTACCAGCGCCCAGGGGAACGCCGATGGTGGTAATGCCCATGACAACGCCCTTCTTGCGGGGGAACCAGCTGGAGACGAAGATGGGGTTGAGGGTGTATGCCCACACCACCTGACCCATAATGGCCACGCACTCCACAATGCCAAAGAGGACCATGTTGTGCACCAGGTTGATGCAGAAGCAGCTGGCTGTGACCACAACGCCCCAGACAATGGCCAGCAGCCGGGGAGAAACTTTCAGGGCCAGACGGCCGGTAACAAAGCAGGCCGCAATTCCCACGAACTGCGCTACGGACACCAGACTCAGCAGCGTGGTGGTATCCCACCCATAGGTCGTCTCCCAGTAGGTCAGGCAGTTCTGCCAGCCGGTATTCATACTGGTATTCAGATAGAAGATAAAGAACATGTAGACGCACAGCGCCCAGCCCTTAGGGCCGAATTTCGCGCTGGCAAGATTCATGCCTTGCTGATTTGACATTTGAACTTTCTCCTTTCCTCCACAAAGCGGCTATTTAGCTCTCAAATTTGAAATAGGTTCCAAATATATCCCGGAAATCCACCAGAGCAGCATACTCATTGCCAAACACCGCAGGCCGGCCCACCGCTTCCAGCACGGCGCCCACTCCCTTGGGCGCAGAGAACGTGATACTGAAAATACCGTTTCCGCCATTGTCCTGCATGAACTGATTCATGACATCCGCCGGATCTGCGGGTGGCTGCACCAGTTCAACTTTTGCCCCCAGAGACTGACAGGCCGCCCGGTTCTCACCATGAAGTCCAGGTCCTTTACACTCCCAGGGGCCGATACCGTATTTCCCCTCCAGCAGGTCCAGAACGGGAGAGAGCTCTTTGACTGCAAAGGTCACCTCCGTCATGTTCTCCACCAGGGGATCCGGGTGACGCTGCCGGTCCGGATACACCATGGGGGGAACTCCATCCGGATGGGTATAGCCCTCCGGCCGGTGATACAGTTCCAGCGCAATGCCCAGGGGCTCTGTGTGACGAACGAACGCACAGTCCTCTTGTCGGTCCACTTTGGCCAGAGATCCAATGGGATTTCCCGCCGCCGCCATCCGGCCCAGCGTCATCTCAAAGGATTCCGTACGCTCCATGGCCAGATGCTGAGCCCCCGGTCCGTGCTGGTCCAGGTACTGCCGGAACAGGCTCATATTCTCCATGGGTTGGATCAGCTCCAGCTGGATCCCTCCAAAGTGCATGGCCCCCATGCGGATCCCGTAGCTTCCCAGATACCGGCCGTCCAGCCGGAAATCCTCGATTGAGAGGGCTCCATCGTTGAATGCCGAATCTCCATCTACAGAGCCGAACTTCACATTTAAAAATGGTCCGGCTCCCAGCTGCCCAGTAAATACCTCCAGAGCCTGATCGAGATCCCTCACGACAAAGCCCACCTGCAGCAGCGCTTGAAGTAGTGGTTTCACCGCAAATTCTCCTTTCCTCGCCGTTTTTCGATGATGTACTTGGTGTCATCATTATAATGGGACATCCCCCATTCCGTCATTGTGTCTGAAAGACAACTTTGGGGGCAAAAGCCCCCTCCGTTTTGTTCTCAAAACACATTCCGTTTTCCATCCCTCCGACTTTATAATAAGGACATCACAAATCCGTGGTACATTGGAAAGGAGTTTATCACTATGGCACGAGTTTCACCTCCCCCTCTGACGGACGCTGAAAACGCACGTTGGTATTCCAAGTTTTTTTATGAACGCTATCCGGATAACCCGGAGGCCATTGCCGAACTGGGTGACAACAGCCCGATGGGTCTGGAAAACGCCACTGCTGTGGAAGACCGCTTCCGAATCCTGACAAAAGGCAACCTCCCCAGAGAGCGCGGCTGGCAGGTCATGCCGGACCGTACCACGTTCGTTTGCGGCAAGATGTTTATGAAGGATGTCACACCGGAGATGTTCGAGTGGTGGTTCTCCTGGATGCCCGCCGATCCCATCCGCGGCCGTCTGTGGGACCCGGAGGAGCACCTTGGAATGATCGTGGATGAGTCCACGCTCCATCGGATGTGCGATCCCACGCTCACCGTCAAGGAGCGGATCTACGGCAATCTTCTCTATGCGGTAGAGGATAACGGCACCGGCTATGAGTCCGACCGGTACAGCTACAAAAAGCTCAAGTTCTTCGACCCTGTGGAATTTGGATTTACCCGGGAACAGTTGGCCCAGATGGAAACTGAGGGCGGCCGTCTGGTCACCGCCATGAGCGGTCCAAAAGACGGGGACTTCGTTAGCAGCTTCCTGCACTATGCCCGTCCTGTGGAAGGCGGCTGTGAGGTGCGCAGCTGGTTCTTCGTCGGCCACAAGATCGCCGAGAGCGAAGGCGGTCCCGTACGTACCATGGATCCCGATATCCCCCAGCAGGCGTTGGAACAGATCGGTCGGGGTCTTTCCATGCACTGTCTCCATGAATATGGCATTCTGGGCCACTTCCTGGCAGAGATCTATGAAAAGCAGCACGATATCGTGGATTCCTGGGATACCTGCAAGAATGTCTTTTTGACGGAAACCATGTGAGTATGATCCGGTGTTTCACCGCTGAAACATTTGACGATCCAGAAGATTGCGGATCTGCATATCAGCGAAATGACAGATCTGCGCCTGGGCAGGCGGGGAAAAGCGGTATTCCGGAATGGTCTCCCTCCAGCTTCAAGAACTCCCCGAAAACGATGGTTTTCGGGGAGTTTCTTTTCTGATCCGAATTCCGAGGAGACCACACATATGATAGACCGAATGACAGAAAATCAGGAAAACCGAGGATTTCGAAAGGAGCTCATATCATGATGGATTACGAAGCAAATGCCGGACAAACCTATATGCCCGCACAGGACAATACAGATGTCGAGGTTCTGCCCTATGAACCGCTGAAACGGCCAGATCCCCCGCTTCCTCTGTTGGAACTCAACACGATGGCGCGGGAGAAACACTGGAAACTCCAGTCCCAGGCACAACATTTTATCCCCGGTGTCAGCGCCAGGATGCTGGACTGGTTCTGGGCTAATATGGAAAAAGGATATTACCTGTGGGCCCCCGGCTCCCACAAGCGGTTCAGCTGGGTCAAACCCCCGTGGCAGTATGGATTTATCCATTCTGTCCATAAGATTGCAGAATCCCTTGGGAAAGGCGATCCGGTGTTCGGCGGTGAAGGTGTCGAGATCCACCGGCTGGACCTGCATTATTTCCCCTTCACATATGCGCTGTCCCATGTTCTGGTGGAAGGCGTGTTCAATGACAAAAACGAGTTCGTGGACATGACAGTACACATGTGGGAGGACTGTGAGGGAGGCTGCTATCATATCACGGCAGCCGTAGCCAGCATCACCGTGTCTGAACCGCCGCATTTCGCCAAGGAAATCCTGGCGAAAGACTCCCATGCAAAGCTGGTCCCTCCCAGCGCCACAGATCATACAGAATACGAAGCCAGTATGTGGCCAAAATTTCTTCCACAGCTTTATCATCTGTGGGAAGGTCATCCTGACCCCTCTCAAAATGTTACGTGCGATTTAGCTGTCCGAAAAAAAGGAGAAGAGACTTGGCAGTATGCAGCAGAGAACCCGGCAGTCACAGCTTTGAAGTGACTCTTGACCAAACGAATATGCTGGATTATGAGATGCTTGAAGCCATCTATCGCTTCGTTATGAATCTGCCATTGTCCGCAAGGCCTTCGCCGCCAAAGTCAACAGGTTTCTTCTCAGGAACTATGTTAAAATACAATCTCTAGCAGATATATATTGCTGTACACGATCACTGATGGCACATCCCATACTGCTGGCTTCTACGATACCCAAACTGTTACACTCTGAAAAATTGGCCTATAGTCCCTCGCTCATACCCCCTCTTGGATACTTTCAAAGCTCTGAGTAAAGAACTTGTGAAAAATCTGTGATGTGCCGCCACGCTGGCCTCCGGCCAGTTCCAGCCCCTCTAGATATCCCGGCAGCATCCAGTAGGAGTCCCGCTCCCCATCCCAAAGCGGTGTTACGCCGATCACCGTCTTTTTCATCACATACCTCCAAAAAACATCAGAAAAACGGTAAAGACGCACCCGAATACTCGAGTGCGTCTTTACACATTTGGTACGCCCGACTGGATTCGAACCAGCGACCTTCAGAGTCGGAGTCTGACACTCTATCCAACTGAGCTACGGGCGCATATATGGATTCACGGTGCATGCACCGAAAATCGTTTTTTGAAATAGTGGTCAAATAGTAGTCAACGGCGGCGTCGTGTTTCCGCTTCGCAACCGCGATCCCAGTGACCACAGGGCTTTGCGCTGTATCTCAACTGGAACCGCCGGAAATGTCGGAGTCTGTCACTCTATCCAACTGAGCTACGGGCGCATATAAAACGTGTCATCCACGCGTGCTTAATAGTATAGCAATCTTTTTCGAATTTGTAAAGCTTTTTGAGGAAATTTTTTTGTGTCAAAAAAGATTGTTAAAAAATTTGACAATTAAGGTGGAATGGGCTAAACTAACTTTTGAGAATATTTTAACAAGACCCTAAGATTCGGAGGGAATTGCATTGAAAAAGGAGAATATTTCAGACGCCGTCATTCGGCGGCTGCCCCGCTATTACCGCCAGTTGACGGATCTTTGCCGCCGGGGTGTCGTTCGGATCTCCTCCCACTCGTTGGGGCAGGAAATGAATATCACCGCTTCCCAGATCCGACAGGACTTCAGCTGCTTTGGAGAGTTCGGACAGCAGGGATATGGGTACAACGTTGAAGAATTGCGCTCGGAGATCGGCCATATCTTGGGCGTGGACAACGATCATCACCTCATCATGATCGGCGTGGGTAATCTGGGCCATGCGCTGCTGCAAAACTTTCCCTTCGCTTCCACCGGATTTTCTGTGGATGCGGCCTTTGATGTTTCCCCCGCAGTGGTGGGGTCTACCGTCAACCACGTCCCCATCCTGTCCCTCAATGATTTAGATGACTATATCCACACCCACACAGTGGATGTGGTGGTGCTCACCATCCCGCAATCTGTGGCTCAGGATACCGCAAACCGCCTGATGAGCCTGGGGGTGAAAGGCTTCTGGAACTTTACAAACGTGGAACTCTCCAGTCCCTACCCCGATGTAAAATTTGAGAATATCCACTTTGCAGACAGCCTGCTGACCCTCAGTTACCGCATCGCCAACCGCTGATCCCGGCTGCTGGATCGGAAAGACGAAAGGATACATCATTTTCATGAAGAAATTCACCGTTCTTCTCGCCGCCTGCCTGGCGATTTCCGCAACGCTGATGCTGGCGCTGGCCGCTGGCGGAAGTTCCGGCGATCCTCTGGTTTCGCTTTCTCATTTGACCGGCACGTTTACCGATACGGTAAATAACCAGGTGGATCAAAAGCTGAACGCATCGGATCAGCAGCTTCTGGAGCAGCTCTCCAGCGGAGATCTCTCCTCCGCCTCCGCTTCCACTTGGGCAGAAACACGGCTCAAGCAGGGCGATGTGCTGGTTGGAACCACTGGAACCAACGTTCTGCTCCTGGCGGGCAGCGCCCATGTGACCTTCGCCTCCGGCGCTGTAATCGACGTCACCACTGGTACCGCTGTCTCCAGCGGCACGGCATTGGCGGCAAACCACCGCTATATGGTAGCGGAGGATACCACCGCCCAGTTTGCGGTCACCTCCAAAACCGCGGTACTGGATTATCAGGGTCCCTATTCCTTTACCTATTCCAGCGCTACGGACTACAATGCCATCGCCTCTGCTCTGAAGACCATCCATCTCTTCCAGGGCAGCTTTACCGGCTACGGCAGCGGCTATGATCTGGAGGTTTCCCCCACCCGTCTTCAGGCCCTTATTATGTTCATCCGGGTTCTGGGGGAGGAAAATGCCGCGCTGGCCTGGTCCGGCACCACCCCCTTTACCGATATCACTCCCGGCACCCAGGCCGCCCAGTATGTGGGCTACGCCTATGAAAAGGGATACACCAACGGCTATACCGCTACCACCTTCCAGCCCTCTTTGGGGATCACGGCCAACCAGTATGTGGAGTTCATGCTGCGGGCCCTGGGGTACAGCTCCTCCGGCAACACCAATCTGTCTGACACTCTGGATCGTGCCTGCGCCAGCGGCGTCCTCAACTCCAACGAGGCCGCTTCCCTGCGCAGCGGCACTTTCCTGCGGGCGGATCTGGTCTATGTCTCCTATTATGCCCTGGACGCCATGGTATCCGACGGCAGCGGCACTCTGGGCAGCGTTCTTCTGAATAAGGGCGTGTTCACCCGGCAGGAATGGACCGCTGCTCAGTCTCTGGTAACCAGCGGCCGGAAATAAGCGCCTCCCTTCTGTCACCACCTCCCCCCTGCTGCATACTATGGACTGAGGCCGGTCGGGCCGGCCTACGATATCTTAGGAGGTTCCGGTATGTGCAATAACGGTTTTGGCGGCGGCGGGTGCTGCTGGATCATCATTATCATTCTGCTCCTGATCTGCTGCTGCGGCTGCGGCGGCGGGTGCGGCAACGGCTGTGGCTGCAACAATGGCTGCGGCTGCAACAACGGCTGCGGCTGCTGAGCATCGACACAAGCTACACAAAGAGGACTGCGCTCACGCGCAGTCCCCTTTTTATCAATATACGGTGATCCTATCCTAAAACGCCCAGATGCTCGAGCAAAATCTTCACGCCGATGAGGATGAGAATGATACCGCCGGTCAGCTCTGCGCGGCTCTTGTAGCGCGAGCCGAAGAGATTGCCGACCCAAACGCCCACGAGCGTGAGCACAAAGGTCGTGCAGCCGATGAGCGTGACGGCGGGCGCGATGTGCACGCCGTAAGTCTTCCCGAAATAGAGCTGAATCCGGCTGTGTACGTTGGCCAGCCCGTATCCCCGGCTGGGATCGGTCAAAACCTCCTCAGCGGTCCGGGGATCGATGGGCGGGCCGGTGTTAAA
>ERZ779840.2744-NODE-2744-length-14707-cov-3.347393_pt1 | contig 14707 bp, 10 predicted proteins | sample MGYA00511561_ERZ779840 | MGnify/ENA primary metagenome ERZ779840 (study PRJEB29588, sample SAMEA2162036) | human gut metagenome | biome: human gut; feature: human-associated habitat; material: faeces | place: Denmark | collected 2008/2010 ...
AAAAAGGCGAGGCAAATATCGTTGTCGGCGCAAGGTCGGCAGTGTTTGCGCCGGTGGAAAATTTGCGTATTATCATAATCGATGAAGAACATGAGCCGAGCTATTACTCCGAAATTACTCCAAAGTATTCCGCTGCCGAGGTTGCGCTGCGTCGGGTTAAACTCTGCGGTGCAAAACTTGTCCTCGGCAGTGCGACTCCGTCGCTCACAACATATTATCGTGCAAAGCGGGGCAGGTACATACTGCTTGAGATGCCGAACAGAATAAACGGTGTGCCGATGCCGAAAGTTGATGTTGTTGACATGCGCGAGGAGTTTTTGAGCGGTAACAACAGCATTTTTTCAAGCTTGATGATAAAACGGCTGAAAGAATGCCTTGAAAAGCACGAACAGGCGATTCTGTTTCTCAACAGGCGCGGGTATTCATCCCATGCCGAATGCCGAGCGTGCGGATTTGTGTTCACCTGCCCGAACTGCGACGTTGCATTGACCTATCACAGGTTTGATGAGTCACTCCGCTGCCACTATTGCGGGGCGAATTATAAAATGCCGAAAACCTGTCCGTCCTGCGGCAGGGAGTACATCAAATACACGGGAATCGGAACTCAGCAGGTTGAGGAACAGCTGAAACTTGTGTTTCCGAATGTGCGCTGTTTGAGAATGGATATGGACACAACAAGCGGCAAAACCGCACATCGGGATATACTTGATGCATTCACGCGGCGCGAGGCTGATGTGCTTATCGGCACGCAAATGGTGGCAAAGGGGCTTGATATTCCGAATGTGACGCTTGTCGGCGTCGTGTTTGCTGATTCAACACTTTTCCATTCGGATTTCCGCAGCAGCGAACGTACGTTTCAGCTTTTGACCCAGGTCGCGGGTCGTGCCGGCCGTGCCGATAAAGAGGGGCGCGTCGTGATTCAGACCAATGCGCCGGGACACCGCGCAATACGGCTCTGCACGAAGCATGATTATAAAACATTCTATAATCTCGAAATCGGAGACCGACTGCGGACGCTGTTCCCTCCGTTTGCGGTATTTGTGCGGGCGCAATTCGCCTGTGCCGATGAAAACGCGGCGGCGGATGCGGCGGAAAGGTTTGCAAACGGCGTGACAAAAACCATTTTAACTGCATTAAAACCCGCAAACGCGGAAAATGAGCTTGTTTTCGCACTCGCGGGTGCTGCGCCGATTCGCCGCAGGGAGGGGCTGTTCCGCTATGCGGTTATAATTAAGCTGGTTCGCACTGCAAATACGGCAGCAGCAATCAATGCAATATATGCCTTCAGCGACGGCTGCGCGGATGAATGCTATCGCGGCATTGAAGTCAACCCGCAGGATATGCTTTGACAGAATAACAAACCCGCAGCGGAAAGCGGAAAAAGATACGAACTATGAACGGATTGAATGCATTAAAAATGCGGCAGGAGCCGAAGCGCGGCGCAAAACTTGCCGAAAAACTTAAATGTGAAAAGAGCAGCATACACTATCTCAGCATTTTGAGCGGAAATACGCAGGGACTTGTTTGGACGGATGATCCGACGGCACCGCGGCTTGCGGTCGTATACAGTTATCTTTTGGGCGGATTCCAGATAATGGGAACTCCGCTGCAAACGGCGGAGGAATATGCCGCTTTCCGTCTGTTTTTTGAGAACAAAGTATTTCCGTTGGCAAAAGATGAATTCGAACTGAGTGAATTTGCATATTCCGCCGACACGGAAGAGCTTTCGGATATGATGCGCGTTGTTTTTTTCGACAAAGAGCTGTTCGAACAGAAACAGCTTGTTTATCGCACGGCAGAAGAATACAGCGCGGCGGAAATGCCGTTCATTCATGCGGCGGAGGGGCGGCCGATGCGCATTCGGCGTGCCTCGGAAAGCTTCCTGCGTGAGAATGCCGAGTTTGCAGGGGCTTATCTTCCCGAAATTTTGGAAAGCTACAAAAGCTTCGCGGATTTTTTGAAACATGGTTTTGCTTTTTTTGTGCTTGAAGGCGAGAATATCTGCGGAAACATAATTTCAAACGGAGAATACAACGGCTGCTGCATAGTCGGGGCGGATACAAAAGCGGAATATCGACGGCGCGGCATTGCATCGGCGCTGCTGCGCACCGCAATTGAATCTGCACGGGAGCGCGGGAACGAAATAATATGGGAGTGCGCGGAAGAAAACATACCTTCGGTGCGCACTGCCGAAAGCTGCGGAATGCATCGCTGCGGAGAGTTTTTCGTCCGCTGGTTTGAATTCGAACCGAACACTCCGCAAGATTAATCAAATCGTTTCAACAGCTTGCGAAATTGAATTTTCGAAAACGAACATCGGCGCGGTCGTGAGGGCCGCGCTTTTAATATATTTTTAGAAATGAGATTTAATGCTTGACACGGCATAAATCGGTGGTATAATAATAACAGGAATCATTCCTAAGGAGGCGTGAATGACAAGGCAGCGACAGTTGATTTACAACATCATACAACGGGCGGACGATCACCCGACAGCCGAAATGATTTATGCAAGGGCAAAAGCCGAAATGCCGTCCATTGCATTCGGAACTGTCTATCGGAATCTGAAACTCATGGTCGATGCCGGAGAGATCCTTCACATTCCCGTTGCCGGTGAGCCGGACAGATACGACAAGACCATTCGTCCGCATGAACACATGCAGTGCATCGAATGCGGCAGGGTTGCCGACTGTGACCCGGGCGACCTGAAATCATATTTCAGCAGCAGAATCGGCGAAGAAATTGTTTCCTACACACTCAACCTTTTCTATATCTGCAACGAATGCAGACAGAAGCGGAAAAGGGAGAATAATCAAAAACGAGCATAAAATGCTGACCGGCGGCGCGTGCCGCAAAAAATAAAAATCTTTGGAGGATAAAAGTATGAAAAAGTTTGTATGTTCAGTATGTGGTTACGTTCATGAGGGCGATTCCGCTCCCGAAGTATGTCCCGTTTGCGGTGCACCCGCAGAAAAGTTCATTGAGCAGTCCGAAACAATGAGCTGGGCGGCAGAGCATGTCGTCGGCGTTGCACAGGGCGCACCCGAGGATATTATGGCGGATCTGCGTGCAAATTTCGCAGGCGAATGCACCGAAGTCGGTATGTACCTTGCAATGGCAAGGGTTGCACACCGCGAAGGTTATCCCGAAATCGGTCTCTATTGGGAAAAAGCAGCCTATGAAGAGGCTGAGCATGCTGCAAAGTTTGCAGAACTTCTCGGCGAAGTTGTGACTTCCAGCACCAAAAAGAACCTTCAAATGCGTGTCGAAGCCGAAAACGGCGCAACCGCAGGCAAGACCGATCTGGCAAAGCGTGCAAAGGCTCTTAACCTTGATGCAATTCACGACACCGTTCATGAAATGGCGCGTGACGAAGCCCGTCACGGCAAAGCTTTCGCGGGCCTTCTGAACAGGTATTTCGGCGAATAAGAATACGTTCGGTGATTATCCGAACGGCGGATAATCACGATATGCTGATTACATATTCCGCATGACAAAACTCGGCACAGAATAAAGATATCGCGGCCTCGTTTACGGAAGCCGCGATATTTTTATTTTATTTTAAATCAAAAGGCGAAAAGTAAACGGTGCTGTTTCATTCCGATCTCAGCGCGGCAACGGGATCCTTCTTCGCCGCAATTCGCGAGGGTATGATGCCCGCAATAAGGGTCAAAACCATGCTTATCAGAACCAGTATTATGCCGGCACGCCACGGAAGGACGGCCGTCAGCGTGTCGATGCCTGTGAGCGACCGAACGATAAGGTTCAGCGGGATGCACAACAGCATTGATGCAATTATTCCGATCGCACCCGCACAGAAACCGATAATCAGCGTTTCGGCATTGAACACGGATGAAATATCGCGTTTTGATGCGCCGATGGAGCGCAGAATACCGATTTCCTTTGTGCGTTCAAGCACTGAGATATAGGTAATTATGCCTATCATAATTGAGGATACAACCAGAGAGATTGCAACAAACGCGATAAGCCCGTACGAAACGGCATCGATCATTGTTGTAACTCCGGACATAAGCAGCGCAACATAATCGGTATACTCAATAGCCTTATCCTCGTCCGCATTCCGGTTGTATTCCGCAATGTTGTCAGCGATAGCTTCCTTATCCTCAAATGTTGCAGCATACAAATTAACGGTTTTGGGCGAATCGGGATCAACTGCACCGAGTTTTTCAAGTGCTTCGGCAAGCGTTGTTCCGGAAACCTTTGACGGCATGAATTTATCATAGTATTCCGCAAGCTTGTCAACACTCGTGTCGTTTGCAATTGTTTTATCAAAAATATCCGCAACGGCGGCATATCCGGCCGTGCCGAAAAGATCGTTCGGTGCGGAATGTTCGAAAATAATCTGCATGATTTCGGCTTCGGCTTTGTCGGCATATTTCTTTTTTACGGCAGAAACAAGCTGTTCACGCATCAAAGTCCGAAGCTCTTCGTCCGTATAGTCGGAAAGATATTCCTCCGCAGTGGCAATATCAAACCCGTATGTTGCCGCCGCAAGCTGAACCATTGATTCACGCGTCGGATACATTGCCATATATTCCTCAACAACTGCATCAAGCTCCGCCTGCTCGGGTTCGGCAATGATTTTTTTGTAGATTTCCGTTTTCTGCATGTCCGTAAGGGAGGCGAAGTAAGCGGTAACTTCTTCCGCCTTTTTGTCCGCCGACAGTTCGTTTTCGGAGTCCAAAGTGAAAGGAAGTCCGGTTAAAACATCAAGATTCACGTTTTCCGGGGATTTCTGTTCGCGGACAATTTCACTTTCGTTCGTTTTCTGAATTATATAGTCGGAAAGGGCGGAAGTGTAGCCGAAAACTCCGTTTACTGAAGCAGCCTTGTTGTCGTTCGGGCGAATAATACCTGCAAGCCGCAGATCGAGTCCGTTTTTGATAACAAGCTCCATTGCGGCGGCGTCATCGCCGATATATTTCCATGAACCGCCGTTTTCGTCGGTCGAATACGATTTTGAGTAATAATCTGAATTCAATATCAGCTTGAATTTGGTGCCGATAAGCTCTTCAAACTTTGCGGAGCGTGTATCCGTCACGATTTCCTCGCCTTTAAGAACGGAGTTAAAAATCCTTGTGATTTCGGCGGTGTCCATAAGCCCGAGAGCATAGAAAGCAACGTCGGATATTTCGTTGTTTTTATCAATAACAAGCACAATATCGTTGGCACTCTTCGGCCATTCGCCCGCAACAAGCTCATATTGATTCAAAACAAGCTCGGAAACGAGTGCGCCGTCCGCTCCGGAAAGGATTTCGTCCCAAAGATTCATGTTTCCCATGCGGGAGGTCATCATGTTAATCATACTGACGCCCTTGTCGCCTTCGGATGTTTCATCATCGGCAAACAATGCGGAGGTCATATCCGTACTGTGATATTTCCCGTCCGTGCCGATGACATACGCGTTGACGGTAAGCCCGTAGCCGTACCGCACGGAGCTTACATATTCTCGAAGATCGGTCTTTGCGGTTGAAGCATCAAGCTCCGAGTCAATATACTTTTTAAACGATGCAAGGTCATTTACTTCGTCTCCGTCCGAAACGGTTGCGTTCAGCATTTTGTAGAGCCGAGGATCGGAGTAAACCGAATCCGCATCACGGCTTTTCAGTGTTTCATCGTCCGTCTTTTCGTTTGCTGCCGTCAGCATACTCATGAAATCGTTCGGTTCGCGTTCGACTGTGATAGGGTAGGAGGTCAAAGTATCTTTCTGGATTGCATTGACATAGTTCTGAATGCCGGTTGAAAGCGCAAGAATCAATGCAATGCCGATAATGCCTATCGAACCCGCAAAAGATGTCAAAAAAGTCCTGCCCTTTTTCGTTGAAAGGTTGTTTAAACTCAGCGAGAGCGCGGTAAAAAAGGACATGGAAGTCCGTTTTTTCTTTTGTTTTTTATCAAAAGTGCTGCCCGCCCCGCGTTCTTTTTCTTTCGTCAAAGTTCGTTCGTCATTGCTCACGGGGTTTGTATCGCTCGAAATCTGCCCGTCATGAAGCTTCACAATTCGCGTTGCATACTGCTCCGCAAGTTCGGCATTGTGTGTAACCATTATGACAAGGCGGTCTTTTGCGACTTTTTTCAGCAGCTCCATAACTTGGGTTCCGGTTTCGCTGTCAAGTGCACCGGTGGGTTCATCCGCAAGTAAAATATCGGGGTTATTAACAAGCGCACGTGCAATGGCAACGCGCTGCATCTGTCCGCCGGACATTTGGTTCGGCCGCTTATGCTCCTGTCCTTTGAGCCCGACTTGTTCCAACGCTTCACATGCGCGTCTGCGCCGCTCCTGCTTTGATACGCCGGAAAGTGTCAGTGCAAGCTCAACGTTTGAAAGCACGGATTGGTGCGGAATCAAATTATAACTCTGAAAAACGAACCCGACAGTATGGTTTCTGTAAGTATCCCAGTCGCGGCTTGTGTATTGTTTTGTGGAAACACCGTTGATAACAAGGTCGCCGCTGTCATAGCGGTCAAGCCCTCCGATGATGTTGAGCAAAGTTGTTTTGCCCGAACCGCTCGGGCCCAAAACCGCAACAAACTCATTGCTGCGGAATTCAAGGCTCACGCTGCTCAGTGCGTTCTGAACAAGATCGCCGGTTTTATATTGTTTGGAAACTTTTTTTATTTCAAGCACTTTTCGTTGCCTCCGGACAGAAATTTGCGGACCGGATCCCGTCGATCCGCCTGCATACAGTATAACGCAGAATCATTAAAAAAACATTAACTCAAGTTAAAACAATGGAGAATTTCTGCGGCAAAAAAAGGCAGAATTCAGTCATTGCTCATCATGTTCGTACACCGGAAATGCTTTCGGGGCCGCGCTGCCGTGCCGCAGTCTGTTCCGAATGTGCTGAACGACGGTGGCGATGAATTCGGCATTTGTCGGCTTGCCTTTTGCGGAATCCGTTGTGTTGCCGAAAAGTTCATATTGCATATAGAGATTCCCGCCCTCCCATGCACACTCGATGGAATAACGAATTGCTCTTTCAACCGCGGCCGGAGTGGAGTGATAATACATTGCAACGTATTCATACATGCGTTTGAGATCCGCATCGACTCCGAATATGCGCATGCAAACAAGCAGCCGCAGAAATTCCGTGCCGCGATGCTCGTTTTGCAGCCCGAGCGGCAGCAATATGGAATCGGTCACCATTGCATATCGACGCTTCTGTTCGTCCAGCTCGCTGAAAAACGCAGGGTTATTTATTGCCTGTTCAAGTGCTTCAAGATCCGATTTGCCGCGCTTTTTCTCATAGTCAAGACATTTTTCGATTATAGCTGCGGCCGTTTGTTCGACAGGGGCAGAAAATGAAAGCAGTCCGTCAATCTTTTCATTGCGGCTGATTCCGATGAGTGATTTCGTCATCTTAGGCGCACAAACAAAAAAACGTGCATTGCGGCACAGCTTGCTCTGCCGAAGGGTGTTTATCAGCGCGAACGCATCAATATCGGGAAGAGAAACGCTGACAACAAAAACCGAAGGAATCTCATCAAACAGCATTTTCCAAACATCATTGCCGCTGCGAACGGGCGGAAGCATATGCAGTGTGCCTCCCAAAAGCTCGGTAAGCCTGTTTGCGTATTCGCGCTTCTTATTTAAAGGACGTTCCTCGCAAACAACAATCCCGCGAAGTCTGTCGAAATCCGACAGGTTACATGTTTCCATCAGTTCCTCAACGGAACGCCTGCCGTTCAGGCAGACTGCCGAAAGCGGATCGTAAGGCGAGGCGTCTTCACTGTCCTCGGGTTCACGGAGACAATCCGTTTCATACAATTCGACAGGTTCCGGTATCTCAATAATTTCAGCGTCATCGGCCGTGATCGCGCTTTGCTCAGCCTGCTTTTTTATGTCTTTTGCAGTTTTGCCGCCGGTGTAAACACTGCCGCACACGGTTGCAATGTGTGCAATCGAAGTTTTTCTGTGTCTGCTGCGCGGTTTTTCGGCTGTCAATCTGCCCTCTGTATCCGCTGTTTCGGCAGGTTGTTCCGCATTATCGGTTTTATTCGGTTTGTCCATGTTCGGGATTCCTCCTCCGCAGATTACTGCTGTTAGTTTAGCACAGTCGGAATGCGGCGGCAAGTCCGTTTTGCCGCTTTTTTTGCCGCATCCTGTCGCGGAGGGCGAAACGATGTGTTCAAATCCGAATAAATCGGAGCCTTTGGAATATTATAAATATATTGAGTCGGCGGAGATATTGCATTTGTCCGAATGCCGAAAAAAATTACCGCATAAATACCGAAAAATTTTTTTAAAAAAATGCGCAAAGCCGTTGACAAATGAATATTGTGCGTTATAATGAAGTTGATGATAGCTCATATATCTCAAATTTGGATGTTGTAGGGAGGCAAATAAACATGAAACCGTTCAAAACGCTGTGTGTTGTGCTTCTGGCGGCAATGTTAGTTTTAACAACGGCTGCCTGCGGTTCAAAAGGGAAAACAAACGACAACCTGCAAACAGGCGGCAGTGCTTCACAGAAACAGGATAAAAAAACGATTGTCTGTTCCGCAGATTATCCGGAATATACGTCAGTTGATGATCTTTCGGCTCACGCAGACTATGTCGTATACGGAACGGTGCTGTCCGAGCGATATGAATCGATGTCTCTTCGTATTCCGGAAAGCGGCGCAGAATCCGCAGAAGCAGGGCAGGACAACGAGCAGACTGTTGTGACAGTCTATGAGGTTCGCGTGAAGGAAAGCTACTCCGGAGCAGCAAGCAGCGGAGATGTGCTTAAAGTAATTCTTTTGGGAGGAGAAACTGAGGATACCGTTTACCAATATGAAGACAGTCCCGAAATTGAAATCGGTTCGGAATATGTTTTCTTCCTCAGCGGAAGCCAAATTGTTGAAAACGGGGCTTGGCTTTTGAACAATACACAGGCATTGTATGCAGCCAACGGCGAAACTGTTTCGAAAACGGCAGAACAGGGATTTGCACTGTCTTTCGACCGGCTTGAAGCAATCAAAGCTCAGTGAACATAAAACCCGGCAGTGAGATTAGCTGTAAAGCTTTCCTACACTTGCAGAAAAGGGCAGGCGGCAGAGTGCCGCCCGCTCTTTATTTTCAACTGCGGAACTTACAGTGCCGCTTATACGGAAAATTTAAAAATTTGCCGCGTTATGTCCAAAAAATAATTGCTATTGCCGCACTGCAGTGATATAATTTATGCGGCATGGCTGCCTGCAAAGACAAACATGCACAAAACGAAACAGGAGCAAGTACCATGAAAAAGCTTTTCGCTGCACTGCTGGCGTTTCTGATGGTTTTCACCGTTATGCCCGCAGCATTTTCCGCCGCAGCGACGGAAACCCCACAGAGAACGGACAGCAGCCGACGGACAACGCCGGCGTGACGCTGTTCGGTTTTGCCGATTGGAAACTTACAAACGGCGTGGCAGAACCTTCAAAGCCCTATAATTTTATCGGTTTCAATTCCGAAAATCCTTCTGCAGTTCAGTCAAAACTGAACCTTGGCAGCAAGCTTTCCTTTGCAGCCGAGATTATCGGAACAACGATTTATGCTTTTGCACACACCTACACCGATGATGCAGATGTTACCACTGCCGATGATCTTTACACCATCGACACCAATGCATCAACGTGGAGCGCGACAAAAGTCGGCGGCAACCACATGGATTACAGCGTTGTTGACCTGACTTACGCAGCCGATACCGACACCCTCTATGCAATGGTGCAGGAGGATGAAACGGCGGATCAGCTCATCATGACCGTAAATCGCAGCACCGGCGCACTGACCGAAGTTGCAAACCTTTCCGAACTTGAAGTTGCCTGCATCAACAAGTTTGCGTATATCGGCGGCGGACAGTTCTACACCACTGCACATAACGGCGGACACGGCCTCATCATCAACACAAGCGGCAGCATCGTTCGCGAACTCGGACAGAGCGTATTCCCCGGCGTCGAACAGCTCACCGCCGTGACGTATTATCCGCAGGGCAATTGCCTTTTCGGTGTTGCTTTCCGCAACATTCCCGCAGGCAATTTCGGCATCCTGCTCAGAATCGATCCCCAAACGGGTGAATCCGAAGAAATCGGCGCAATCGGCGGCGGGTTCGGATATTCGCTCACGAGCATTTTCCCGGTGCCCAATGTTCAGATAAGCCTTCCCGAAGTGCCGGATACGGAGGCACTGAATGCCGCACTGAATGCCCAGGGCAGCAATTTGACCTTCATGAACGACGGCAACGCTCCGTGGGTCGTTCGCAGCGACAACGGCAGAACTTATATGCAGTCCGCAACGCAGGATGCACATAACAGCTCCACAACGATAAAGGCTGTGTTTAACGGCCTTACCGCCGGGCAGGTGCTTTCCTTCGACTGGATGGTTTCAAGCGAAAACAATTACGATTGGCTCAGCTTCTATGCCAACGAGAACCGCGTTGACAGAATCAGCGGCACCGCAAATTGGACAACAAAGACCTACACCGTTCCCGCAAACGGAAATTATACCTTCCGCTGGGTTTATTCAAAGGACAACAGTATGTCAAGCGGCAGCGACTGCGGTTCGATCGATAACATCTCCATCACGGGTACTCAGCCCGCACCCTATGATCCCGGCGAACAGGCCGACGAGTTGGATGCAGCTGTTAATGCAGTCGGCAGCACGCTGCATTTCATGAACGATCCCCTCAATCCGTGGGCGATTGACACAAGCGAAAACGGCAGGTTGAGCGTAAAATCAACAGTCGGAAGGTCAGAGCGTCATCAGGTGCTCTATACCATCATTCGCAACGCAAAGGCGGGCGATGCAGTCTGCTTTGATTGGAAAGTTGTAACGCAGGGGCTTCCCGTCGGCGGCGAGTACGGCTCGATCAGCATTGATAAGCTTGTTTTCCGCATCAATCAGGCGATTGTTGAACAGATCAGCGGAACAACCAATTGGGAGAACTGCGCGTATATAATCCCGCAAGACGGTGATTATTACTTCTCTTGGGATTTCATTGCCTATGATGAAAGCGAAGTTGTGAATGCTGTTACCTCATGGGTCGATAATGTTTCCTATGTTGAAGATTATGTTCCTCCCGTTGCGCCGGGCGACCCCGCTCAGTTCAATGCGGCAGTCAACGCACCCGGCGAAAACAGGAGCTTTGTCAACGACTATGCTCATCCTTGGGTTGTTGTCACCGACAGCGGCCGCAGCTGCGTGCGCAGCGATATTGCAGGTATGCGCCTGACTGAAACCGAATTCACGATTGACATGGGATATCTTGAAGCAGGCTCGGTGATTTCATTTGATTGGAAAACAAGCAGCGAAATGTACGGAGACAGAGTTTGCCTCACACTCAATGGGCTTACGCAAAAAGTTGCTTCGGGTCAAACTCCTTGGAGCTCTGTACGATTCGAAGTTCCCGTTTCAGATTATTACACTGTTGGCTGGAAATATGAAAAAGACGATATGTGCGATGAATATGACGACTGCGTTTATGTTGACAACGTAAAGATCGAACCGGTATATAACGGAGAGCATTACACGGTCACTTTCATTGACGGTGTTGACGGCAGCGTCATTTCCGAAGTGTCCGTTCCCGAAGGCGGCTCTGCGAATTTGCCCACTCCGCCCGTGCATGATGGCTACACCTTCAGCCATTGGGAAGGAACCTATCAAAACGTATCCGCCGACAGCACCGTAACCGCTGTTTACACTGCAAACGGTATCATGGGCGATGTTGACGGTGACGGCAGAGTTACCATTGCGGACGCAGTCGCAATCATGCGCCACGCGCTTGACTTGACTCACATTCCCGAACAGTCCCTGCCTTTTGCCGATGTCAACGGTGACGGCACCGTAAACCTTTCGGATGCCGTAACGGTAATGCGCATGGCAATCGGTGTTATGTAATCTGAATTCCGCAAGCATGAATTTAAACAGATTGATTTTACACTGTTCAGCTGACGAAAAATCAATCAAATAACAAAAAGCACCCCACTTGTTAACACTATAATGTTTAACAAATGGGGTGCTTTTCAATTAGCGGAGCGGGTGATTCTTTTGCTTTTTAATAAGGCAATGCGTGAAGCGTTCAGCCCGTGAGCAATCCGTATTTTTTCTTGATTCTGCGCAGTTTATTGAGTATCGGGCGCGTCAGCACCAAAAGAAAAACCACCGTTGCACCGGCAAAAATAAGGTTGAACGGCAGCCCTGAAGCATATGCTGCAAGCAATGCCGCCAACGTCGGTTCCGAACCCGCCATAAGGACATATGCCGAATCCATGATGCCGCCGTAGATGAAAAAGGTTGATAATGCACCGTAAAGGCACAGTAGTGCACGCTGAGTTTTTGTTCTGATATCCTTGCGGAAGACCAGCCCGGAGATGAATCCCAGCAGCCCGAGTGCAAACATCTGCCACGGTGTCCACGGACCTTGCCCGAAAAACATGTTGGATACAAATGCGGTTAATGCACCCGTAATGAAACCGACCTCGCACCCGAGTGAAACGCCTGTGATGATTACTGTTGCAGCAATGGGCTTGAATTGCGGAAGCATATAGAATGCGGCACGTCCTGCAACACCGAGTGCGGTCATTACGGCAATCACAACAAGCTCACGCGCACGCGGGCGTCGCTTTTCAAATAACATAAGGAACGGAATAAATGAACATATGATTATGAGTGATGCGGTGATATAATAATACCGATCGTTAAATTCAAGCATTCCGACTGCAATAACGGCGGGAACAAACACAAGCAGCAGCACGATCGAAACAATACGCCGGCGAAGCTCCGCCTTTTCAGTCTTATACCGCTTTGCAGTGTTCGGCTTTGATTCCGAACGTTCGTTTTTTGTTTCCAAGGCAGCAGGCTGCTTGTCAGTCATCGTTTTTCTTCCTTTCGCAGCGGTTTGCGTAATCAATGACCTGTTCCGAAGTCAACGCATCGGGGATTATTCCGCGGGAAATGCGGCAGGCGGATGTTGTGTAAAAACTGTTGCCGAGGAAAACCTCCTGCGGCGTGCCTTCCGCAATAACGGTTCCGTTGAAAAACATTGCGCACCTGTCTGCAAATTCGGCACAGAATTCAATATCATGCGAAACAAGAACAATTGCCGTTCCGCGCGCCGCAAGCCGACGCAGCAAGGCTCCGAATTCAGCCTTAAAGAAAGCATCCATGCCTTTGGTCGCTTCGTCAAGAAAAATGACTTCGGGTTCGGGCAGGAGCAGCTTTGCAATTGCAGCACGCTGCAATTCACCCCCGCTTATGTCATACGGATTGCTGCCAAGGACGCTTTGAAGCTGCATAATGTCGATAACCTCTTCGATTCCGGAGCGCGGAAGCTTATATGCTTTGGCAGTCGCTTCCAACTCTTCGGCAACGGAATCCATAACAAAGCAGCAGAGCGGGTTTTGAACAAGAACTCCGATTTTTCCTGCTGAGCCTTTATCCTTCCGAAATGTTGAAATCGGCTTTCCGCGGTATTTGACTTTTCCGCGATACGGGGCAAAAACACCTGCTGCGGTCATAAGGGCGGTGGTTTTGCCGGCGCCGTTTCCGCCGACGATGCAGGTAAGCTCGCCTGCATGAACATCGAAATTCATACCGCACAGTATGTCTTTGGAATCTTTTTCATATCGAAACCATGCTTCCCGAACGGATATAACTGTTTCGGTGTTTTTTCTGTTTTTGCTTGATTCAGCCTTTGCGGAAGCCCGGATTTGGTTTTCCGAAGCTTTGTGTCGGCAGGAATCCAACGAAAAATTATTCAAAAGGTAATCACGGACACTGCGAACTTCAAGCGGTGCGCCGCGAAGATTTTGCCCGTTTTGGCGTGTTTTTGCAAAAATGCGAACGGAGGAAGGCAGAACGCTGAAAAACTCGTCATCACCCCGCAGTTTTTCGGCGGCATCGGCGGGAGAACAGTTCGAAACAATGCTCCCGCTCCGCATAAAGACAACGCGATCAACCATGGGAAAAAGGTTTTCAAGTCGGTGTTCGGTGATAATGACGGTTGTTCCGAGTTCGGAATTAATGCGCTTGAGCGTGTTGAAAAACTCGCCCGCCGCAATAGGGTCAAGCTGAGAAGTCGGTTCATCCAAAAGCAGAAGCCTGCGCTTTAATACAAAAGTGCGCGCCAGCAGGCAGAGCTGCTTTTGCCCTTCGCTTAGCTGCTGGAAGTTATCGCCTTTGCGGGACCCAAGACCTACCGAGCAGAGGGCGTCAAATGCTTCTTTTTTCATCTGCTCCGTGGGAGACTGCAGGAGAGAAAGCTTTGGATTAAACCCCATCAAAACGACATCCAGAAGAGTTAAATCGATCGAAATACCGCTCTTTTGGGGAATGTATCCGCAGAGTAAAGCAAGCTGCCTTGGAGAAGCGTTTTCCAAGTAAGTGTCATCTAACTGACAGCTTCCGGTATGAGGAAGAAGATTTGCAATTGCTTTGATCAGGGTGGTTTTACCGCACCCATTTGCACCGAGGATTCCAACGATCGTTTTTGGGGCGACGAAAAAGCTGATATCTTTTATGACCTGTTTTCCGGCATATCCGGCGGAAAGGTTGGTTACAGTAAGCAGGTTCATTGCAGTGGTTTCCTCCTGATACAGAGATAGATTAAGAAAGGCGCGCCGAGCAAACTGGTAAAAATACTTACTGGCAGTTCGGTAGAAGCGATGCTGCGGGCAAAAATATCGCCGAGCGTCAAAAGGCATCCGCCGAGCAGGCCACTGAATAACATGG
>ERZ779840.2760-NODE-2760-length-14671-cov-3.924945_pt1 | contig 14671 bp, 8 predicted proteins | sample MGYA00511561_ERZ779840 | MGnify/ENA primary metagenome ERZ779840 (study PRJEB29588, sample SAMEA2162036) | human gut metagenome | biome: human gut; feature: human-associated habitat; material: faeces | place: Denmark | collected 2008/2010 ...
AACTGTTGAAGGCACAGAATTAGGGTGATTAGTATGCGAGAAATGTTTAGCCGGTTCTAACTTTTCTGTCAGGGCATAAATTCCGTCATTGTCTGTTCCAACCCATAACATACCGTTGTTGTCTTTGCAGAATGAGGTTATACAACTGGAACCGATCATGTTTTTATCCATGGATTTATGTCCTATATACTTGAAACTGTTTGTTCGGGCAGGTATCTGCATGACTCCTTTCTGATAAACAGCCAACCATAAGTTACCGGAATTGTCTTTTAGGATAGAATGTATTTTTGAATTTTTTGAATCAAAATAGTTGTTGTCAAAATTGTATTCGGAGATTTCATGAGTTTGGTTATTGTAGACACTCATACCTTTACCATCAGTTCCGATATATAATTCATTTTGCGGTCCGGAATAGAGGAAACAGATAGGAAGTTCTCTCTTTTCTTTAAAATCAATAGGTATAAAGGAGTCTTGTCTTTTGTTATAGACGAATAGTCCTTTTCTCATACTTCCTACATAAATATTCCCACGTGAATCTTCACATATACTTTTGACATATCCGTTGTCTTTAGATAAATATAAAGTAAGTTGGTTATTAGAATCAAGACGATATACTCCTTCTTCGTCTTTTGCTATCCAGACATTCTGTTTCTTGTCTTCAATCATAAATCCTGTTGATGTCATGGGGATATCAATTTTTTGAACAGTCAACAGGTAATCTTTGATATTCAACCTGCACAACATATTTCCGGATACCCATATTTCTCCATTTCTCCTTTCGATAAAGGAAACAATATTGCTTTCAAATATTTCTCCATTGTCTTCCCTTATTGCAAGTGGGGTAAAATTGTCTGTAGCCGGATCATACATTTGAATTCCCATATATGTACCGATAAACAAATGACCTTTGCTGTCCTCAAAAACAGTACGAACAAAATTGTGGGCTAACGAATGTTCGTTATTGGGCTCATGTTTGTATATGGTAAATTTAGCACCGTCATAACGGTTCAGACCATCTTCTGTTGCAATCCAAATGAAGCCGTTCCGGTCTTGATATATTTGATTAATCAGACTACTGGAGAGTTCTTTGTCAGTAGTGAATAACTTAGGAGATTGTCCGTTGCATAACAAAGAAAACAATAATAATAGAAAAGTGAATACATTTTTCATAGTTATAGATCGTTGTTTGTTGTACAAAGAAAACTAAAAACCTAAATATAACCTAATAAAAAATGAATATTTTCATTAGGCTCCGGGAGTACAATCGGATGTTGTAACATCGTTTGTAAATAATGTAACATGAGAAAAGATTTATCCCTTCTTCTGTATTATTGTTTTCCTTCGATTGTATTTACAATATAGGTTTTACCCGCCTTTGTTTCGATGTCATATTCATAAACCTTCTGCAGTTTGGGAGATTGCGCACTTACCCCTTTGGCTACAAGAGGTCGTTTGATAGGAGTGGTGGCGAATAATCTATTTGAGCACTCTTTCCCGTTTACTTGTTTTAAGCCTTTCCCTTTCAGTGGGACATAAGACCGGATGCGGAGCGTACCGCCTATATTCGATCGGATGATCGCTTTATTTAACACATTGTTTTTCCAGTCCATATCAACAGTAAAGTTTCCACGTGCCACTAGCCCCTTCACACTTCCTTCTTCCCATGTATCAGGCAATGCGGGCAATAAATGTACGGCACCGTCATGACTTTGGAGCAACATTTCCGCTACTCCGGCTGTATAACCGAAATTACCGTCAATCTGGAAAGGCGGATGGGCATCCAGCATATTGGGATAGGTACGCCCGTTCGGATATTCTTTAACCAAGTGATCGTTGGGCAATAGTTGAATCATATTTTTGATGATTTGGAAGGCATGGTTTCCATCCAGCATACGTGCCCAGAAATTGACTTTCCAGCCGATACTCCAACCGGTAGCCTTATCACCGCGTTGCAGCAATGTGTTTCTTGCTGCCTGGAATAACTCGGGATTCGAGTATGGAGAAATTTGATTACTTGGATATAGCCCGTACAAATGTGAAATATGACGGTGCTCGTCTTTGGGATTGTCAATATCTTCAAGCCATTCTTGTAGTTGGTTATGTTTTCCTATTTGCATAGGTGGCAACTTCTCTAGTGTTTGTTTGAGGGAGTCTTGGAAAGAGGGGGCTTCACCTGCGATGTATGAAGCCAATAAGGTATTATGCAGTGCATCAAAGGCAATCTGGTTATCCATGGTGCAACCGGCCGTGATAGGTCCGTGTTCCGGCGACACAGAAGGCGACACTACCAACCATTTATACACTGGATGTTCTACCAAGAAATCCATGTAGAACTGCGCTGTTCCTTTCAGGATGGGATAGTACTCTTTCAGGAACTCTTTATTTCCTGTAAAGAGGTAATGTTGCCAGATATGTTGTGCTAACCAGGCTCCCCCACTAGGCCACATGCCGGCTGCAGCAAAGTCTACAACTCCGCAAATTCGCCATAAATCAGTATTATGATGCGCCATCCATCCCCTACAATCATACATAGTTCGGGCTGTTTCTGCTCCTGTGACGGATAAATCTTTCAACATAGAGAATAGCGGACTATGTGTTTCACTTAAATTAGTGACTTCTGCCGGCCAATAGTTCATTTCTGTATTAATGTTGATGGTGTATTTACTATCCCAAGGTGCATGAGTACTGTTGTTCCATATACCTTGCAGATTAGCCGGCTGTCCACCCGGTTGCGAAGAAGAAATCAGTAAATAACGTCCATAATGGAAAAGTAGAGCTACCATTGCCATATCTTCCCCATTTCCGAAGTTTTCAATTCGTTTGGGAGTCTCCAGTTGGGAAGTTTTGCCTGTCGGTAATGTAAGGCGTACACGGTCAAATTGTTTTTTATAATAAGCGATATGGCTTTTGAGAGCTTTTTCGTAAGGTATTTGCATTGCTCTTTTCAGATATTCGCTGGTCCGTCGGGATTCATTGGCGCTGACATCCTGGTAGTTTACGTAGTTGGTTGCTGCCGATATATAAAGGGTTGCTTCTGTTCCTTCATTTATTTGGAGCGTATTTCCTCCCGGGCGGAGAGTGCCATTCGTTTTTACTTGGATTTGACATTCTGCCCGTAGTGCGGCTTTCAAACCTTCCTGCTCTTTCCCTTGACAGGTGACGGTCAGCTGATCATTCTGAACATTCACCTTATGTACTAGAGGGAAGTTATATGCAATAGTAAAGTTCAGTGCGTTTGCTTTACTTGCTTTGATATGCATAATAATGACATTATCAGTAAATGAAGCAAAAGTGGTGCGGGTATAAGTGACGTCATCCACTTGATAACGGGTAGTTGTCGTTGCATTCTCCAGATTCAGATCGCGGTAAAAGCCGGATGCGTTTTGGTGTTCCGGAAATTCCAGATAAAGGCTACCTAATGTCAGATAGCTCATTCCGTGTTGCTGGGTTAAGAAGTTGGCGTCAATGAGTCTTTGCGCTTCCTTGTTTCTCCCTTCAAAAATCAGTTTGCGTACAACCGGTAGCACATGTACGGCATTCGGGTTATTATTATTGTATGGAGAACCTGCCCAAAATGTTTCTTCGTTGAGTTGTAATTCTTCGCGTTCGATTCCGCCATATACCATGGCCCCAAGACGGGAGTTACCAATAGGGAGAGCTTCCGACCAATTTTGTGCAGGTTGACTATACCACAGTTTCAGGTCCTGTCCTGAAACAAGGTTGCTTATTAATAGGAATAATACAAAAAAAGTGTTTCTGTTCATATTGTATGGATTTGTAGCAAAGGTAGCTCATTTCCCAATACAAAAGGCAAAAAACTGTTTCTGAAATCTACCTTGGAAGTAACTTCTTTCCATATTTATGTTACTAATATATATGTTGTATGTTCCATAGGATAAAATAATAACTGCCGGTTTCTTTTTGATTTATTATCAGCCTTGCCCTCTTGTCAAGTAGCTTGTTTGCAAGCTGATTAAGTAGGGAGGTATAAGAAGGGAAGCTGGTATAGTTGCGTTGGGATACCGGTATTGTTCTATTAAAGTACCGGTATCATTAATTTCCCACGGCCGTGACAAGATCTTCCCACGGCCGTGGTAGGAACTCGTCACGGCTGTGGGAAGAAGCTACCACGACCGTGAAGAATTAAGTATGCCGGTATCCTGATCGAACAATAGTTATTGAATGATATAAGTATGCCGGTTGTATGACGGATGTTTAATGGAGGCTTTTCTTGAAAAGTAAGTAAAGCTGGATAGGAGATATGGGAGAGCAAAATCATAAAATAATAGGCTGACAATAAAACTTATAAAATGTTATTGTCAGCCTATTGTCAGGGCTTATTGTCAGCGTCTAATGTGCTGGAAATCATTCGTCTAATGAATAGGAATGACGGCTGACAATAAGAACTGCAAAATTTATATGTAAATACAATCAGTGTGAGTAATTGACTTGTCTCTACATTGATCTTTTTATCTATTATCTCTCTTGCTTTTCGATTCATTCATAAACAGATAAGATTTCTTGTAGCCTCCGTAGTCTACAACCAACTTTTCCAGTACGATGCCCGGATCAAGAGGTTTGAAAATTAGTGTCTGCATGCCGTCTGATGTATTCGGCACATTCAGTTTGACCTTTTTCTCAACGATACGTCTTGCAACTGTCGGATAGTATATGCTGTATACATTTTCAGGAAGCTCGTTTAAGTTATGATTGAAATTGATAGTCTGTTCCTTCGCTCCTTCGAATCCGATACTGTACTCATGTCCTTTCCGGTCGTGGAAAGCAAGAGTCGATTTCACTATCACGTGAACAGTCACTTTGTCGACTCCTTTAGGCAATTTTATTTTGTAGGAGATAGAAGCTCCGTCGGTCGGCTGGGTATAAGGCATCAGAGCCATGCCGCTGAGGGTACGCCCCATATAGGGGATCACTGTCCATTCCGTACTTGGTGCTGCTTTAGTGCTGTAATAGTGTTCGGCTTCCATAGCTACATATCCGTCTTGTCCGGTGAAGACGTATCCACCGACAGCCTTTTCCGGATGCTCGATTCGGTAGGTTTGTGGTAATGTATCAGCGGGGAAATTATCATTCCATGAGGTATAACCGATATGTTTCTGAATCATCATGTTCTTCCATTTACCGCCGGACATAACATTGTTATAATCGTCACTCAACGCTTTATCCCGTGCAAAAGCCTGTTCCACTTTATCTGCCCATTCGTTAGCTTGCGGATTGTTTTCTTTGTACAATTTATGGTTCATGACTTGTGCATAATACATCTCGTACAGGTTTGCCATGGCTTGAACAGGGAAGAGGATTAATTGCTTGTAGGCATCTTTATATTCCGGTTTCAATGATATGTATTGTCTCAAAGCTTCCGCTTCCAGTTTCAGATATTCATCAGATACTTGTTTCCATTCGCCGGTCTCCAGGTTATAAGTATTCCGGTCGAGCATTTCTCCCGTTACGCGACCGTTATATTTGCTGTACAGGTTTAAGATTCGCATAGCTTCATCCGCTTGATCTTCGCCAAACTGCTGTGCGCAGAAACGACGGGGATGATCCAGCAAGTTAGAGACGTTGAATTGCTTGGGATTCCATGCCATATCCATGAAGAGCGTGATCGGATATTCCATTGGTTTCAAATCGCCTACATTCAGTATCCACAGCTTTTCTACTCCGTAATCGTATGTGAGTTGAAGTTGCTCCCACATATTTTGTATAGGGGTTACGTTCAGCCATTTGGAGTTTCTCGGAGCACCTACGTAGTCTACATGGTAATACATGCCCCAACCGCCCGGATGCTTACGTTCCTTGGCATTTGGCAGACGGCATACATTGCCCCAATTGTCATCACATAATAGCATGATAACATCATCGGGCACACGCATACCTTTATCATAGTAATCCAGTACTTCTTTGTATAGTGCCCAGACTTGCGGGGTTGCTTTGGCAGGTCGTTTAGTCACCTTTTCAATGATTCTGCGTTGGTTCTTTACTATGTCTTCCAGCAGTTTCACGTTGGTGTTTTCGCTCATGGCTGCGTCACCGTCTCCGCGCATACCGATGGTTACGATATCTTCTGTGCCCTGCATCCGTTCGATACCTTCACGGAAAAACTGATCGATCACTTTTTTGTTAGTTGTATAATCCCATGCACCATATTCTTTGCGCTTGCGTGACCACTCCTGATGGTTGCGTGCCATTGGTTCGTGGTGGGATGTACCGATGATGATTCCCATTTCATCAGCAGTCTTACTATTCTCCGGGTCGTCTGCATAGAAAGCCCAGCTCCACATGGCAGGCCAAAGGAAATTACCTTTTAGGCGTAGTATCAATTCGTAAACTTGTGTATAAAAACGGTGGTCACCGTAGTTTGTGCCGTAGGTTTGTTTTACCCAACCGGTCAGACAGGGCGCTTCATCATTGAGGAAGATGCCGCGGTAGGTCACCGCAGGTTCTCCGTCTGTATACTGTCCCGGCTTTACATATACATTCTGTTGCTTTCGGATAGGGACGTCTGCCCACCAATACCAGGGAGATACCCCCATTTGTTCAGACAGTTCATAGATACCATAGATCGTACCGCGTCTGTCGCTGCCGATGATAACCACTGCTTCATCTACTCCTTCACAGGGATTGGTGACAACTTGCAGGATATATTTCTCGTTTTTCCCTTCCAGCTCTTTTTTATCTATTTTGTTTGCAGCTATCAGTTTTTTTACAAAAGGAGTACTATAGGTACCTACAATGACACAGTGTTTCGAACTTACGTTTGTTAAGAGCACAGGCTTCGTTCCGCATACTTGCAGTATATCTTGTTGAAGATTGCCGACAGCTATCATTACCCCTTTGTCTTCGGAAGAATCTACATATATCGGACAAGGAACTCCGTTGGCAATCAACGGAAAATGATTACCGGCCGGTGTGAATATTACAAATTGTTCAGCGGCAAATGCCGCTATACTCACAACAGAGAGGTAGAAGAATAGAAATAATCTTTTCATGGTTTCAATATTTAATAATTTGTTGTTAATCATTGATCTTACGTTTCACTGTAATCGGATATTCTACTTTGCAGATAATTGGTAATTGAAAAGTATATAACAGCAGGCTCAAAATGATGCAAATATCCTTCTTCATAAATACTATATTTAATGAAATTATCTTCTCTGTGTCTTAAATTCCAAAAATGGTTTATTTTTTGTCTGTACTGTGACACGATGCAAAGATAGTTGGTATTGATAAGAACGGGCTTTGGGTATGTTTCAATTATTTATACTGTTGATACCAATTTACTTTTTCTTGAAGTTTTTTCTTCGGAGATAAAATGAAGAAGTGTGAACAAACCGGTTTGTTCAATAAATGTTTTTGATTTTGTTTCAAAATCTTTTTGTATTGTATCTATGAGGCTGTCGGATGAATAATGATGGTTAATGTGTCATATTCCGTATTAATAAGATTGGTATGTGATGCGTATAATATAAGTTGGTTAAACAAGAGTAAGTAGAGATTTTAATGATCTTGAGAATATCGGTAAGCGTCAATTGCATTCTTAACCGAACCGTGTAACAGTAACAATTTTTGTGCATGGTCATGATTTAATCCTAGTTCCTCCATAATCATCCTGGTGCCTCTTTCTATCAGTTTATGATTACTAAGCTGCATGTTTACCATCTTATTTCCTTTCACCCGTCCGAGTTGAATCATCACCGACGTACTAATCATATTCAGAATCATTTTCTGTCCGGTACCCGATTTCATCCGGGAACTGCCTGTCACATATTCCGGCCCTACAATCATTTCGATGGCGACATTTGCCTCTGCCGCCATTGGAGAATCGGGATTACTGGTGATACAACCTGTCAGGATACCGTGTTTACGGGCTTCCCGTAAAGCACCGATTACGTACGGGGTAGTGCCGGAAGCGGCAATGCCGATAACGGTGTCTTTTTCGTTGATCTGGTGTTCGACGAGTTCTTCCCAACCTCGATTTTCATCATCTTCGGCTCCTTCTACCGGATTGCGCAAGGCTGTATCGCCTCCTGCAATCAGTCCGATAATCCAGTTGGGAGACATACCGAAAGTAGGAGGGATTTCGGAAGCATCCAATACTCCTAGGCGACCGCTTGTGCCGGCCCCCATATAAAAGATGCGTCCGCCTTGTTTCATGCGGGGCACAATCTGATTGACAAGCTCTTCAATTTGTGGAATAGCCTTTTGTACAGCTAACGCTACTTTCTGATCTTCCTGGTTGATATCTTCTAAGATCTCTCGCACAGATTTCTTTTCCAGATGATCGTAAAAGGACGGTTGTTCGGTTATTTGCATTTTTATAATTACTGGTTATAAATTACAATAGGTAAAAGAATTATTGTTGATGGTATTGAATCAGCCCTTCCATCGGACTTTGAAGAATCTTACCGATCTGAATACCTGTTGTTTGCGCAGCCTCCTGCAAAATCTCCTTGTAACAGTGAGCTACGGAACCAATAAAATGTACCGGATATTGCTTATAATCATATTGCATCACGTTTCTGCGGAGAAAAGCGATAAAGCTGTTGAGTACTAGTGAACGGATAGCCAGTTCTTCCAAGTGCTGTGCAAGGAAAGGGGAGAGACTAGCCAGAAAACGGTTCGGAAAGGGTTGGCGGTAAACGCGGTCGATGATTTCGGGGGCCGTCAGGTCGAACTGTTTTAAGAAAGCTTCTTTGATGGCGGGTGGAAGCTGGTTTTTCAGTACATCGCCTACCAGTAGTTTTCCTAAGACTGCGCCGCTTCCTTCATCTCCCAGGATGAATCCAAGAGGGGAGATGTTGTTGACAATCTCTTCACCGTTGTAGAAACAGGAATTGGAACCTGTGCCGAGGATGCAGGCAATCCCTGCTTCATGTCCGCATAGTCCGCGGGCAGCGGCAAGCATATCCGAGTAGGCTTTGATGTTCCCGATGACGGGCAGGCTGTCGGCAATAGCCCGCCGGAGGACGGGAGCTTTTTCGGGAGTGCATCCTGCACCATAAAAAAAGACGGAGTTGATCGTTCCTTCCGGTAGTTGTGGTAGAAGGGAGTGTGTCAGCTCTTGTTGAATTTCTTCTTCTGATTGGAAGAAGGGATTAATTCCCTTCGTTCCCATTCGTTTGATTGGGGTGCCGTTGAAAACGATGCACCAGTCGGTTTTGGTAGAACCACTATCTGCAATGAGTATCATATCTTTGAGCTTTTTATTGTTTCTTTCCGAAAGAATCCTCCAGTCGGTTGCGAATCATTAATGAGGCGACGATACCGGGCAGGGTACAAATACAAACCCAGATAAAGAAGTTTGTGTATCCGAGATGTTCCTGTATCCATCCGGCAGGCATACCGGGAATCATCATGCCCAGTGCCATAAATCCGGTTCCGATAGCATAGTGTGCCGTTTTATGTTCACCTTCTGCTATATAAATCAGATATAGCATATAAGCGGTAAAGCCGAAACCATACCCCAACTGTTCGATCGCTACACAAATGGCTATAAATATAGGATTGTCCGGGGTGGCGGCAGCCATCCATACATATAATAGATCGGGAATGTTGATGGCTAATGCCATGGGTAATATCCATTTCTTGAATCCGTCACGGGAAACGAGGAAACCACTAATGATTCCACCGAGCAATAAAGCTATGACACCTATCGTACCGTAGATCATTCCGACAGTTGCTGTGGATAAACCCAGTCCACCTTTATCGGTCGTATCGAGCAGGAAAGGAGAAGCTATTTTGGCTAACTGTGATTCTCCCAACCGGTAAGTGAGAAGGAAAAAGAACATGAGACCCAGGTTCTTTTTCTTGAAGAAGGTGACAAAGGTCAGAAGAAAATCTCCCAACAATTTACCCGGTGTGAGTCCGGGACGTTTAATGTCCAAATCAGGATGGGGGAGAATCAGACGATGATAGATAGTAAGAGCAAGAAACAATCCTGCAAGAAGGTAGAATGTAATACTCCATGCCAAGGGAATATTGTTCTGTGATGTTTCCAGCCATCCTGCCAGCATGACTAGAATTCCCTGCCCGAAAATATTGGCAAGCCGATAGAAAGTATTCCGGATACCGACAAAGAAAGATTGTTCTTTATTATTGAGTCCGAGCATATAGAAACCGTCTGCTGCGATGTCATGCGTAGCGGAACTGAACGCCAGCAGCCAGAAAAAAGCAAGAGTCAACTGTACATAATGTGCAGTTGGGATAAAGAAGGCTATCCCTGCAAATCCGGCGGCGATGAAACCTTGCATGGCAATAATCCAAGCCCGTTTTGTTTTCACCAGATCGACGAATGGACTCCATAGAGGTTTGATAGTCCAGGGAAGATAGAGCCAGGAAGTATATAAGGCTATTTCCGTATTGGATAATCCCAAACGCTTGTACATGATAACAGCAATCGTCATTACCGCTACGTATGGCAGCCCTTCTGCGAAGTAGAGGGTGGGTATCCAGCTCCAGGGATTTCTTTTTGTAGTGGGGGGTGTCATGGTATTATTCTTTTTTATTGATATTGTTTCTCGAGCGTACTGCCGGGGTAATAGTGAGACAGTATTTCTTCATATTTGTAACCTTGCTCTCCCATTACGGCAGCACCAATCTGGCAAAGTCCTACTCCATGCCCCCATCCGGCTCCGGTAAGGATGAATCGTGAAGGGATTTTATCCTCTTTATGTCCTTTTTCCTCATATTCCTTGTCTACTACGAAGGCGGAACTATACAGATGGGAAGTAGATAAGGTACGGCGTATTTCCAGTTCTTTCCCGATAATAAGCGTTCGCAAGGTTCCTATAATTTTCAATCGGACAAGACGTCCCGACGTTCCACGTTCTATAGGAATTAAATCCAGAATTTGTCCGAAGTCAATTCCCGAACGTTGATGAATCAGTGTTGAAAGTTCTTGTTGGGTATAACTGACTTTCCAACGATAGAAGTCTGCTGTTTCCTGATCGTAGTTGTTTAGTACTTGGCTTAGAATTTTCTTATCCTGCGTATTACAAAAAGCAACAGGTGAGGTACGTATCCATTTATCAGCTTCCGCCTCTATGGTCAAATCGGGAAGTTGTTTTTCAGTCTTGCTATCCCGTTGTCTGATTAGATAAGGATGCTTTACGTTTTCCCAACAATTTTGGAACTCTTCAAAAGCTCCGCCACAACATTTAGAGAAACGGGTATCACAAATCGCTCCTTTATACATCAGCACTTCCCCCCGCGTGGCGGAGACTGCTTCGATGGCTTGTGGTGTTGAGGCTCGTGTAATTCCTTGATACCGTTGGCAGTGATCGTCTGCGCATACGTCAAAGTTTTTGTGCGCTTCGTGGTCATACCATTTGATAAATTGAGAATCCGAAACGAAAGATGGAGAACAGGTTGCGCTATCCTTCTGTATAGACTTTCCTGTTTTCTCGTTCTTCATTTCCTGTTTTCTACTCTCTGTCTTACACTTATTCAACAGCCAACTTCGGGAAATAACAGCATGTGCCTTTAGTAGTTCTAAAGAAGCAGTAGCACTCATTTCTGATGAAATCACACTGATGAGATATTCTTCGATGGAAATAATATTGATAGCAGTAAGTTGTTCCCCTTCGACGATGATCTTTAACTCCCCTTTGAATTTCTGGACTTCTTTGCGTTCCCAATGGAAGTTGATTCCGATGGTCACATCTTTCAGTTCAAAGAAAGCAGGTGCACCTTGTTGGGGAGTGAAAGATAATTCATTATATTCTTTCCCTTGCCAATGAATCTTCCCATCCCGGTAAATAGCCTTTTGCATACCGGAGCTTTCCGTTCCGTCGGAGGAGATAAATTTTATAGGGAAAGAAAATTCAATCTCTTTCCCGGAAAGAATACCAACACTTATTAAGGGGACTCGCATATTACTTTATTACTATTTCTTTTTGAATAATTGATCGCATAGAGTATTTAATTGTTGGGGAGATAAACTTATCTCCTTGTAAATCTCTGTGAGTTTTTTGGCGTTTAATTTATCCATGTCTTCTTCTCTGACAATCGGGAATATGCCACCCATTTCTGCAACAGCCGGACTTATTAATAGCCCTTTTTCTTTTGGGGTATAATAGCAATCGGGACGATGTTTTGAGCGTAGGAAAATGATGCAATTCCATACTTCTATTTCGTCACCTCCGAAATGGCTTATTTTATCGAGACCATACCAGGTTATCATGTTGATTAAAGGTTCCTTATCCGAATAAATGATGGAAAGATTTTGGTAGACCTTTTCAAATTGTTGCATTAAGTCAACTTTCAGACCTGATGTCATACCTATGCAAGTTGTGAATACATTGTCTACATAAGTTGTTACGCCGTTTTCATTTTCTAATATACTCTTCAAGAAATTCAGCGCAAAAGGGTTAGTCAGTTCTTCTTCTTTTCCTGCTGCCTGGAAATGCATGTGGTCAGGGGCGGAAGCACCGCACTCCGGTCCGTTATAGAGTATATAGAACTCGTCCAGGTTTTCAGCTAAGTGAAGCATATCTTCAAAACGTCCTTTCATGCTTTGTGGAGTGTGTTCCTTGTCGATGATTGTCAAGTGACGCTGAAAAATGGGGTAGGGGTTGAGGCATACCTCATAATGTCCGAATGGTAGATATGTTTGCTCTGCGGGGCGGTTTTTTCCGCATAAAAAACAAGGCCTTTCCTGGATAGAACGACTATCTGTTTTTGCCATGGTCGAGAGGATGCGTTGAGGATTCGGGAAAATTCTAACTTTCATCTCTCTATCTTCTTCCTTCAGTTTCAATACTTTTTTCTTTTCCAGATTTTCTTCCAACGCTTCATAGTTCCTTTTCGCAAGTTCCCAGTTTTCTTTTTGGTTTTCTATCATTTCCTCTACAAGTTCCTGAAACTCTTCATCAATAGTATGCATCTGGATTCTGCCCTTAATTTCCCATGTGCGGATTCGGTCTTTGTAGAAGTTGTTCCGATTGACTTTTTCTGTGCTTAATGCGGCGTCAGAGTTACCTTCCCAACGGCGACAGAGGTATATTACATCATAGATACGTCCGATCTTATACTCCCGTGAGATTCGTAATCCTATGGCGTAATCTTCACCATAGCTGGTGTTCGGCAATTTGATATTACGAAGAATAGGAGTGTAGAAAGCTCGTGGAGCACCCAAACCATTGATACGTAGAGCGTTGTTCTTTCCATTTTCCGGTGTCCACTCTTTGTGGTCAATGATACCGGGGGGGATTTCGTTCAGTTGGAAGTCGGTCATTAGATAGGTACCTATAACCATTGCGCAGCTTTCCTTATAAAAGGTGTCTACGATTTTCTGTAAAGTGGATTCATCTTTATATAAATCGTCGCTATCTAACTGTATAGCGAACTTTCCGCATTTTTCGTGACATATACCCTTGTTCCAGCAGCCTCCTATACCTAAATCATTTTCTTGGGGGATGATATGGATCAATCTTTTATCGCTACTTAGTTCCTGGAGAATTTCCGTCGTTCCATCGGTGGAATGATTGTCGATAACGAGAATATTATACTTGAAATTGGTTTGTTGTGAAAAGACGGATCGTATCGCTTCTGCAATGGTCTTTTCCCGGTTGCGGACGGGAATAATAACCGAGACTTCAGTTTCAAAATACTCGTCTTGGAACGGGATGGTTTTGAATACGGGAGGCAAATAGGCGCCGATGGCCTTCAAGTGAGCCGTGAAAGCCTGTTCCATTTCAATTTGTACTTCCCGGTTACGAGGGTTCACGTAATCAAATTGCTTTTCACCGGAACGTCGGGAATCGTGTTCTTTTTCCGAATACAGGAATTCGGGAATCCGGAAAATCAATCCTTCCCGGGAAAGACGCAGGCGCAGATCGTAGAGTGCGGCAAAATTGTACTCCGTGTCCATTTCGCTGATCACTTTTTTTAAAACGTCTGTTCTGAATAAAAGAATTGATCCGAAATCAAAATCATCCCTGACGCTCCCCAATTGATAGTCAATAGTTGGGTGTGCAGTTTGCGAACCATTTTGTTCCGTGTAATAATCAGAGTAAAGCATGACGGCTCCGGTGGCTTGTGCCACTTGGAGAAAGCGTTTTTGAGCGTGTTCGCCTAGCCGGGGAGTCGGGTATTTCGTGTAGAAAAAGACATAGGGAGAATCTATCGTGGTAACGATTTCCCGTAACGTGGCAGTTTGTTCAAAATGCACGTAGGTATCTGTCTGTTCGTCCCTTTTTAGCCGGGAAATGATACAAGAAATAATAGACATAAATTACAAATTTAAGGTTTAAGCCAAAGATATATCTTTTTGTAGAAAGTGTATGAATTTTGGCGTATTTTATGTGAAAATAAATATCTTTGCGAAGTTACAAATAGAAGATGTTGGAGTTTTTTGTAAAGCTATATAGGAATCTTAGGTACACGGGGATGTTACTTGTTTTGTTGTTCGTTTCTTGGACAACGAAAGGAGGGGCCGGTGAGCCCGATTCCCGGATATTAATTATCAGTTCCTACAACCCGGAAACTTCCCAGACGGCCAAGAATATATCGGATTTTATAGAAGAATATGGTCTACTTGGCGGAAAATTTTCGATTGACATAGAGAATATGAATTGTAAAAGTTTTTCCGAGGCTTGTATGTGGGAAGGGCGGATGAAAGAATTACTGGATAAGAATATCGAAAAAGGTTTAC
>ERZ779840.2768-NODE-2768-length-14637-cov-6.423056_pt1 | contig 14637 bp, 10 predicted proteins | sample MGYA00511561_ERZ779840 | MGnify/ENA primary metagenome ERZ779840 (study PRJEB29588, sample SAMEA2162036) | human gut metagenome | biome: human gut; feature: human-associated habitat; material: faeces | place: Denmark | collected 2008/2010 ...
CAGGCGATGCCTTCCTGATTAAAATTAAGATTTTAATCAGGAAATAGTATCAGAATACAGATACATACGAAACATCCGGCTGCCGCACGACAGCCGGATGTTATGCTTATTTTGTATCCCGCGGGGGATTTTTCGGCTTTCCCGCTTTGTGTCGGTACTCGCCCTTGGCGTCGAAATTCGCCATGGCGATCAGGTTGATGGCGATGGTGCCGATCAGCAGAAGGACTGCTTCCCACACCAGACAGTTTACCGCGCTCCACACCATGTCCATCGAATCCATACTGCCGTAACCGGCGGTGACGATGGCCATGATAACGGTGAGGATCAGCCCCAGCCCACCGAGGATCATCCCTGCGATCCGCTGGGTGAACCGCCATGCGCGGACGCTGCCCATGCCGAAATAGCAGCGGTAGCCGAAGTAGTAGTTGGCCTCCTTCGGCGCGAGAAACAGATACGCCAGTCCAAGGATCAGCGCGATGACCGGGCCGATCATCACGGCGACGCGGCACACGCCCACCAGACTGCCGAAAACCTTGCTCAGGTCGGGAAGCAGCGAGGCAGGGTCAAAGCCGTCCATCACGCTTTTGATGGAGGCAATGTCCAGCGAGCCTTCCGTGGCGGCGGTGATTTCAGTTGGGATCGTGCTCATTATTTTTCCTCCAGGAATTTGCTGATCTCCCGCATAAAGCTGCCCGCATCCTGGAACCGGTGGTAGATGGAGGCAAAGCGGATGTAGGCCACCTCGTCCAGAGGCTTCAGACGCTCCATGACCATCTCGCCGATCTTGTCGGTGCTGATCTCCCGCTCCAGCGTGTTCTGGATGGTCTGCTCGATCTCGGTGGTGATGCGGTCGAGGTCAGTGACGTCCACTTTCCGCTTGTCAAAGGCGCGGATCATGGAATTGAGAATTTTGTTGCGGTCAAAGTTCTGGCGGGAGCCGTCCCGCTTCACAACGATGATGGGCAGGCTTTCCACGATCTCATAGGTGGTGAACCGGCGCTGGCAGCCCATACACTCCCGGCGGCGGCGGATGCTCAGGCCGTCCTCCGAGTGGCGGGAATCGACGACCTTGCTTTCCTGATCGCCGCAAAACGGACATTTCATGGGAAAAACACTCCCTTCCCCAATACTATTCCTGACATTATAGCAGATGTTGGCAGAACTGTCCAGTTTTTTTTCACCGGCGGGGTTCGACGGGATTCGCTGTTGCCTTTTGCGCCGGTTTCGGTTAAAATGGGGACACTACATCTACCTGAAAAGGAGAACCTTATGTCTAAAAAGCTGCTGTTTGCCCTGTGGGGCGGTCTGTTTATTTTGTGCGCGGGGCTGGGATTTATCCCCGGCTTTTCTCAGAATGTCAGCGCGGGAGCGCAGGCTGTGCTGACGGTGCTGGCTGTGGCATTTTTCGCGCCGCCCGCGTGCCTGATTTACGGCGCGAAAAAGGAGAAGGACGCACGCACACTGAAGCTGGTGCGCGGCATTTCGCTGCTGTCGCTGGGGCTGACGCTGCTGGCACTGGTGCTGAACGTGCTGTCCGCCATGGGGACGGTGACCATGGGAAACGTGTTGTTCGCCGTGCTGATCGTGGTGTCCAGCCCCATGGTCTGCAGCGGCTATTGGGCGCTGAGCCTGTTCCTGTGGGCGTGTCTTCTGATCGTCAGCCACTCGCTGCTGAGGAAGAATTTTAACTGAATCTTTACTACATCTTGTGTATATAAGCGGAAGAAAACCACTACCTGTAGTGCGTTAACTCAAAAGAGGTAAAACGTCGAAAAATGGCTGTGCTATATTCCCAAACGGATAAGGGAACCTCTGATACAAACGGCAGATCGTTGACAGCTGGTTGAATACTATCCGCAGCCAAGCCGGCGATGATTTTTCGGGGGTTCCGGGAGGAAACTCTGAAAAAATCGGGAGGGTTTGGTATGATAAGAAGGTTGGTAGCCAGAGGGTTGCTGTCAGTTGTATTGGCGGCAGCTCTTTTTTCGTTGTTCCGGCTTCTCGCCGGAGCGGCGACGGTGTATCAGGAGATCACCGGCATGGAGGAACTGACCAGCGGGCAATACGTGCTGGTAACGCCCCTTGGCGACGCGCCGGATATCCTGCTGGGAGAAGATTTTGTGATTTCCGCCACGAAACCCACCTTCACCGGCGACACGGTTGCCGCCGGTGCGGAATGGGACTTGACCGTGACGGCGAACGGGGTCATTCTGACGGACGCTCACGGCGTGTCCGCCGCACCCATGGAAGACGACAGAAACGGCATCGCTTCCGGGACATACGAATGGCAGGTTCTCTGGGATGGCGAATATTTTTCCTTTCACGGCTGCAACGGAAGCGAGCCGGTGACGCTGGTCTCCGATACGCTTCTTGAGAATGACTTCCTTGCATGCAGGGACGCAGATATTGAGGAAGCACCGGACTCCTACGTCAGCATCTTTACGCTGTACCGGCGCATGGAGGTGCAGGACGACCCGGAGCCGGAGGAGCTGGAGGAGCCGGGAGAAGTGGTGGAAACGTCGCCCAGTGTGACCGTTTTGCCCGAGGGCGGCACGATCCGCGCCGGGGAGGAAATTACCCTGACCTGCGAGGACGAAAGCGCCGACATTTATTACGCAGTCTCCGCCGACGGGGTGAATTACCAGCCCGATGCGCTGTATGCCGGGCCAATTTGCTTTGAAAAGGACTTCGGAACGGCGTATCTCAAGACATATTCCATCGCCGGGGGCTGCGAACCCGGGGAAGTGACCCAGGTCATTTTCACGGAAGAATTTGACCTTGACTGGAATCTGTACTTCGGTCAGCTCCACGCCCACACCGATATTTCCAACGGCGCCGGGAGCGTGGAGGAAGCGTTCCAATATGCGTCGCAGGTGGATGGTCTGGACTTTTTCGCCGTGACCGACCACAGCGATTCCTTTGACAACGCTGATATGGGCGCCATCGACGCGGATGGCGCGGACATCAGCGCTGACTGGGCGGCTGGGAAGCAGGCGGCCGCTTCCGTGACCAACGGGGATTTTGTGGGGCTTTTCGGCTTTGAGATGACATGGCCTGAAGATAAGCAGCTGGGGCATATCTCCACCTTCAATACCCCCGGCTGGCAGACCCGGGATCAGGCGGATTTTGAAAATGTGCCCACAGCACTGGAAAATTACTATGAGGCGCTGGCTTCCGTCCCCGGTTCCGTCAGCCAGTTCAACCATCCGGATACCGTTCATGGGGATTTTGAGCGGTTCGACCACTACAGCCCCCAATATGACGCGGTAGTCTCCCTGCTGGAGGTGGCCGGGGAGGACGGCGTGGTGGACTGCGGATATTATGATCGGGCGCTGGACGAGGGCTGGCACGTCGCGCCCACCAACAACCAGAATAACCACAACGGGCAGTGGGGCGACGCCAGCGACGCGCGGACTGTGGTACTGGCGAAAAGTCTGACGGAGGAAGCGCTGTACGCTGCCATGAAGGACCGCCGGGTCTACGCCACGCAGGACAGTGACCTTACCATTTATTATGAGCTGAACGGTACGGTCATGGGCAGCATCCTCCCCAAATCGGAGGAAGCGGAAATCACCGTTTTCCTAAGCGACCCCACGGATGAGGCCATCGGCAATGTGGAGGTGGTGACGGACGGCGGGGCAGTGCTTGTGAGCGAGTATGTCGAAACGCCTTCGCAGGTGCTGGAACTGTCCGCCTCCAGCGGACACAGCTACTACTATCTCCGTATCACCCAGCCGGATGGGGATGTGGCCGTAACCGCGCCCGTGTGGATGGACGGGTATGACGATATCGGCATCGGGAGCTTCACGTCGGATACCCTCACCCCTGTCCGGGACGAGGAGATCGGGCTGACGGTGGAGCTGTACAATGATGAGTCGGTGGAATTTGATCTGGACGCGCTGTCGCTTTATGCCGACGAGACGCTTGTCAGCACAGTCTCCGATCTGGGAGAAGTTGCGGGGATGAGCACGCTGGACTACACCTTCTCCTACGCCCACCCGGAACTGGGCGTGACGGAGTTCCGGGTCGAGGCGGCCGGCAGCGTGAACGGAGAAGACCGCACCTACGAGGACACGCTAAGCCTGAGCTTCCATGTTCCGGAGCAGGTGAAGCGTATCGCCGTGGACGCTTCCCACGGCAATTCCGGCGTTGATAAGCTGAACCGGCTGAAAGCTATCGCCGCCAAGGTCAATATAGCAGTGGATATTCTGGACGGCGAGCTGCCCGAAAACAGCGACCTTCTGCTGATAACCGCTCCGTCAAAGCCCTTTGACGAAGAATTTGTGGAGAAAGTCAGGACGTTTGTCGAAAACGGCGGCACGGTCATTCTCTGCGGCCAGTCGGACATGGGCGGCCGGAATCTGCACACCTCCGGCGAGATGAACAAACTGCTGGAAGCCATGGGCGCAACCGTGCGCCTGAACGACGACGCCGCGAGCAGTATATCCACCAACGTGTTCAACCCTGACAGCGGCCTGACGAAATCCCTGACGCAGGAGCAGACCTACACCCAGCGCGCCGGCTGCACCGTAAATCCGGGGAACGGCACCTGGCTGGTGAAGGGGCGTGATACCACCCACGGCATAGACGCGGACGCCGACGGGCAGGAAACCGGCGAAGATACGGTGCTGCTTGCCGGTGAGGAACTCCCGGGCGACGGCAAAGTGTACGTCAGCGGCGGACTGTTCCTGGAAGACAGCGCCATGAAGGAACCGGACAATATCTGGAAACCCGTCAGCGGGAATCAGAGAATCGTGGAAGTGCTGCTGAAAATTGAGCGGGCGGCGTGTCCAGAGCTGGTCACCATCGGCGAAATGCGCTCCGGCAAGGCCGGGGAGATATACCACATTCGCGGCTGGGCGACCTCCGGAACCTCCCATCCCGGCAACACTTTCTCCAAAACCATTTACCTACAGGACGATACCGGCGGTGTTGCGCTGGTGCCCTTCACGAAGAAAGAGAAAGAGAAAGACATCGAAGTCGGAACGCCCATAGAGGTGGTCGGGCGGAAGGAAATCCGCGGCGGCAACGTGGTGCTGAAGATTATCGACTACGATAAGAAGCTGGACGAGCCGCTTTACAACTACACGCCGGAAACCACCCCGAACAAGACCGCCATGGACTACGAAGCAAACGGCGGCCGCCTGATGCAGGTGGAGGGCAGGGTGACGGATGTGACCTACAGCGTCGGCGGCAAGGGCGTCTCCCGCATCACGTTAAAGGACGGAAACGGCGACCTTGCGGAAATCCTGATTGAGGACAACATTGTGTCCGGCGCGACCGAAAAAAATGACCTGGCCTCTCAGGTGAAGAAGGGCCGCACCGTGCGGGCAATCGGCATTCTCCATCTGGAAAGCGACGGCACGCCGGTTCTCCGGGTGCGCAACTGCGACGAGGTGGTCTACGTGCCGCCCGTCCCGGTTTCTCTGGGTTCCCGCAGAAATCCCCGTACCGGCGACCTGATCTGGATTGCCGTGGGGGTGATGGTGCTGTCCGGAATCGGGCTTGCGGTGCTGCTGAAGAAGAGAAAAAAGTAAAAAATTATGCCGGGGGCGGTCAGCCCCCGGCATTCTTACATTAGATGTGTATGTACTGCTTATACGAGTTTTTAATAAAACGCTTAAAAGCGTTTTATTAGGCCGCAGGATTGCGGCCAGCGGCCACTGCCGCTAAAAAACGAAGTCAATACATTTCTTACCGCCGCCCAGGCGGTCTGCCGTGTAACGGCAGAATAAAATGATGAAATCATTTTATTAAGAAATAGTATTATTCAGCTTATCCGCCTTGCAGAACAGGACGAAGCCGATGGCGAAGATGACGACCAGCGTACCCACGGCGATGTTTTCGTTTTGCAGCTCCAGCCCGAAGACATGGAACGACCGTCCGTCGGTGAGCTGGCTGACCATGGCGATCAGGGTCGTACCAAGGAAGGACGCGCCCTTGCCGCAAATGTCCATGAGACCGAAGTATTCGCCGCTGCGCTCCGCCGGGATGATTTTCCCGAGGTAGCTGCGGCTCAGCGCCTGAATGCCGCCCTGGAACATGCCCACCAGAACCGCCAGCACCCAGAACTGCCACTGGGATACCAGAAACACGGCGAACAGAGTAATGCCGGTGTAGCAGAGGATGCAGATCTTAATGAGCAGCCCCGTATCGTACTTGGCGGAGAACCGGCCGAAGGCGATGGAGCAGGGGAAGGCCACGAACTGGGTCAGCAGCAGCGCCAGCAGCAGCCCGGTGGTGTCCAGACCCAGAGCGGTGCCGTAGGCCGTTGCCATGTCGATGATGGTGTAAACGCCGTCGATGAAGAAGAAAAATGCCAGCAGGTACAGGAAAATATGCTTCTGCTGCCGAACCTCCCGGAAGGTGTCTCTCAACCGACGGAAGGTGGAAGAAACGGGATTGCCGCCGTGCTCCACGAAGGCGGTCTGGCGGTAACGCTTCAGCAGCGGCTGGGTGCATACGAACCACCACACGGCGGTAATGAGGAAGGAAACGACCATGGCCGTTCCCGTGCCAATGCCGATTTTGCCGCCGAACAGCACCAGAAGCAGGCAAAGAATGAAGGGAATCACGGAGCCGATGTAGCCGTAGGCGTAGCCCATGGAGGAAACCGTGTCCATCCGCTCGTCAGTGGTGACCTCCGGGAGCATGGCATCGTAGAACACCAGACTGGAGGAATACCCCACTTTGGCGAGAACGAACACCACCAGAAATGCCAGCCATCCCGCAGTCACGCCCATGGCGGCGCAGCCGAGAACGCCCAAAAGCATACAGACCATGAAAATGGGCTTCTTGAAGCCCCGGTGGTCAGCCAGCGTGCCGCAGATGGGGCCGATGACGGCCACCAGCAGCGTGGAGACGGAACCGGCGTAGCCCCAATAGGACAAATACAATGACTCGTTCAGCCCGCCGGTAGTCGCCAGAGCGTTGAAATAAATGGGAATCAGAGTCGAAACCAGCAGAATGAACGCGGAATTGCCGATGTCATAGAGAATCCAGCTCCGCTCCAATGCGGTGAGTTTGATTTTTTTCACTTCTACCACTCCTTACAGATCAGCCGAAGGCCGGGACGAAATCCTCGCCCAGAGGCTCGCCGGTGCGCATGTGCTCGTCCAGCTGGCTGAGCAGTCCGGGATAGCGCTTGAGCGCGCGGTTGTACAGCACCAGCATTTCGCTGTCCATCCACAGCCAGCGGTCGTCGCCATGTTCCGGCATGAGCTGATCCTCAATGGCCGGGCTGCGGGTCAGGCGCAGCAGGCGCCGGACATGCTTGCGGTTCTTGCCTACCAGAAACCGGGTGGCGCGGGCCATGTTGCGGACGCAGGCGTTGATGTTCGCCGGGGTGGCGGGGGGATAAAAGAGGGCAACCGTGACGCACTCTCCCCGGGTCAGCCGCATGTGGGTGCTGCCGTCGTAGGTGTGGGGCAGGACGACGCCGTCGGATTCCAGCAGATACCGGTCAAATTCCGATTCCAGCTCCACGTGGCGGGCGCTGCCGTCGGCTTCCTTTTTCTCCACGTAAGGGTGGCACAGGGAGTCCAGGCAGTAATGCCCCAGAAGCCCCAGAAGATAGACCCGCCCGGCCTCGCTGCCCGCCTGGGCGCAGACCCGGGCGAAGAATTCCTGTCCGGACTGGGCGTGGAAGACGCCGCCCAGCTGTCCCGTGGCGGTTTTGATCAGGGGGTTATAGTAAAAGAAAATATCCGGCCCGTGCAGACCCATATCGTAAAGCCGCCGGAACCGCTGGATACTTCGGCGGTCGTTGGGACACATCCCAGAGAGCAGCTGCTTTCCGAAGCGGTAATGGGCGTAATTTGCTGGCATGATCGGTCACCTCGTTGTTTTTTCTCACGTTTTCTCATTCTACATGATAATTCGGCAAAAGAGAAGCACTTTTTTCAAAATTCCACTTCAAATTTCTGTAAAGCCGGGGCGTTGCAATGCCAGCGGCACCGTGGTATAATGAACAAAATTGCCATTTTTCGAGGTGCGATATGGAAACACGCAAGCTTTATTATGAAGATTCTCACCTTTCCCGCTTTACATCGGCGGTGCTTTCCTGCGCGAAGGCCGCGGACGGATGGGAGGTCACGCTGGCCGCTACCGCCTTTTACCCCGAGGGCGGCGGTCAGGCGGGGGACACGGGAACTCTGAACGGCGTCCGGGTGCGCAGTACCCGGGAGCGGGAGGGGGCGGTGATTCACCTGTGCGAAGCGCCCCTGGAAGCGGGCGCGGAGGTCGCGGGGGTGATCGACTACGACCTGCGCTTTGCGCGGATGCAGCAGCATTCCGGGGAGCATATCGTCTCCGGGATTCTCAACCGCCGCTACGGCTGCCACAATACCGGCTTCCACATGGGCGCGGACGTCATCACCATCGACTTTGACGGGGTGATTCCGCCCCAGGTGCTGCCGGAAATCGAAGCGGAGGCCAACGGAGCAGTGTGGCAGAACCTGCCCGTGCGGTGCTGGTATCCCAGTCCCGAAGAGCTGCCCGCCATCCCCTACCGCACGAAAAAGGCCCTTGCATGGCCGGTGCGGATCGTGGAAATTCCCGGATACGATTGCTGCGCCTGCTGCGGCACCCATGTGGCGGCTACGGGGGAAATCGGCCTCATCAAGCTGCTGAGCGCGGTGAGCTTCCGGGGCGGCACCCGGATCGAGATGGCCTGCGGGTCGCAGGCGCTGGCGCTGCTGAACGCGGCCTTTGACCAGAACCGGCAGGTTTCTCAGGCGTTTTCCGCGAAAATCACGGAGACCGGCGAAGCCGCACGGCGGATGAACGAGCTGCTTTCGGCGCAGAAGTACCGCATGGCTGGTCTGGAAAAGCGGGTCTTTGCCGGAATCGCGGAAAGTTATGGAAACCGCGGCAATGTCCTGCACTTTGAGGAAGACTTGAGCGCCGACGGCGTCCGGGAACTGGCGGATGCTATCGCGGACAAGTGCGGCGGCACGGCGGCAGTGTTCAGCGGCAGCGACGGCGGTTACGCCTACTGCTTGATCGCCCGTCAGGGCGACCTGCGGCAGCTGGGCCGGGACATGACCGCCGCGCTCCATGGCCGCGGCGGCGGAAAACCCCTCTGCCAGCAGGGACGGGTGCAGGCTGCGAAGGGTGAAATCGAAGCCTTTTTCGCCGACAGGCAGTGAATTTGGTAGTTCGGTGAGGAAAAAGAGGGCGCGAAGCCGCTTTTTGTTCATAAATTCGACTTTTATTCTCTTTGCGCTTATGCTATAATACCCAAAATGACCTGTGCCGCCAAAACTGTTCGGAAGGCACAAAAGGAGAAACATATGGGAGTATTTGAAAAAATTTTCGGCACCCGTTCCCAGCGGGAAATTAAGAAAGTCCAGCCCACGGTGGATAAAATTCTGGCGCTGGAGGACGACTACAAGGCGCTTTCCGAGGAAGCCCTGAAGGCCAAAACCGCCGAGTTCAAGAACCGGCTGGATCAGGGGGAGACGCTGGACGACCTCCTGCCGGAAGCCTTTGCCGCCGTTCGGGAAGCGGCCGACCGGGTGCTGGGAATGCGCCCCTATCCCGTTCAGCTCATCGGCGGCATCGTGCTCCATCAGGGGCGCATCGCCGAAATGAAGACCGGTGAAGGCAAGACGCTGGTCGCCATTCTGCCCTGTTATCTAAACGCGCTGACCGGTAAGGGCGTTCACGTGGTCACCGTCAACGAGTACCTTGCCAAGCGTGACTCCGAGTGGATGGGCAAGGTCTACCGCTACATGGGGCTGACCGTTGGTCTGGTGATCCCCGGCATGTCCCCGGCGGAGCGCCGGGTGGCCTACGCCGCCGACATCACCTACTGCACCAACAACGAGCTGGGCTTTGACTACCTCCGGGACAACATGGCGATCTACAAGTCCGAGCTGGTGCAGCGGGGACACGCCTTTGCCATCGTGGACGAGGTGGACTCCATCCTCATCGATGAAGCCCGTACCCCCCTGATTATTTCCGGCAAGGGGGAGGATTCCTCCAAGCTGTACGAAATGGCCGATCACTTTGTGTCCACCCTGCGCAAGCAGGTCTTCGCCAAGACCGACGAGAAGGAGATCCACGACGACTACGACTGCGACTACATTGTGGACGAAAAGCAGCGCACCGTGTCCCTCACCGCCAGCGGCATCGCCAAGGCGGAGAAGTTCTTCGGCGTGGAAAATCTGGCCGACGCGGAGAACGCTACCCTCTCTCACCACATCAATCAGGCCATGAAGGCCCGTGGCCTTATGAAGCGGGACATTGACTACGTCATCAAGGACGGTCAGGTCATCATCGTGGACGAGTTCACCGGCCGTCTCATGTACGGCCGCCGGTACAACGAGGGCCTGCATCAGGCCATCGAGGCCAAGGAGGGCGTGACCGTCGCGGGGGAGAGCAAGACCCTGGCCACCATCACCTTCCAGAATTTCTTCCGGCTCTACGGCAAGCTCTCCGGCATGACCGGCACCGCGCTGACAGAGGAAGAGGAGTTCAGCGCCATTTACAATCTGGACGTGGTGGAAATTCCCACCAACCGTCCCGTCATCCGTATCGACCACCCCGACGTAGTGTACAAGACCGAAGCGGGCAAGTTCCGCGCCATCATCCGGCAGGTGATGGCGTGCCACGAAAAGGGTCAGCCCGTGCTGGTTGGTACAATTTCTATTGAAAAAAGTGAAATCCTCAGCAAGCTGCTGAAGCGGGAGGGCATCCCCCACAGCGTTCTGAACGCCAAGCATCATGAGCAGGAAGCCCAGATCGTGGCGCAGGCAGGCAAGCTGGGCGCCGTGACCATCGCTACCAACATGGCAGGCCGTGGTACCGACATCATGCTGGGCGGCAACGCCGATTTCCTGGCGAAAGCGGAGCTTGCGAGAATGGATTTCCCGGATGAACTTTTACAGGAGGCCGACTCCTACGCCGAGACCAGTGACCCGGAAATTCTGAAAGTTCGCCACACCTACGAAGAGCTGCTGAAAAAGCACAAGGCCGCCATTGCGCAGGAGGCGGAGCAGGTTCGCGCCGCCGGCGGTCTGTTCATCATCGGCACCGAGCGCCACGAGTCCCGGCGGATCGACAATCAGCTGCGCGGCCGTTCCGGCCGTCAGGGCGACCCCGGCGAAAGCCGCTTCTATCTGAGCTTACAGGACGATCTGATGCGCCTGTTCTCCACCGACCGGGTGATGAGCATGATGGACTCCCTGGGTCTGGACGAGGACACACCCATTGACGCGAAAATCCTCAGCAACGCCGTGGAAAACGCCCAGAAGAGCGTAGAATCCCGGAACTTCCGCGCAAGAAAGAACGTTCTGGAATACGATAACGTCATGAACACCCAGCGTGAGGTCATCTACGCCCAGCGGCAGAAGGTGCTGGATGGGGAAGACCTGCGGGAGAACATGATGCAGATGCTCCGCTCCCTTGTGGAGAGCGACGTTTCCACCGCCCTCAGCGGACACGGCGGCGAGGTGAACGAGGACGGCCTGAAGGGGCTGGCCAACGCCATGGAGGGCATCTACTTCGCCAAAGGCACCCTGGCATCCCGCCGGGAGCAGCTGCTGGCCATGAATGCCGATGAGCTGACGGACACCGTTTTTGAAATTGCCCGGCACACCTACGAGGCCAAGGAAGCCGCCTACACCCCCAAGATCATGCGGGAGCTGGAGCGCGTGGTCATGCTCCGGGTGGTGGACGAATACTGGATGGACAACATCGACGCCATGGACGATCTGAAGCAGGGTATCGGTCTGCGGGCTTACGGCCAGCACGACCCGGTGATAGCCTACAAGGAAGAGGGCTACCAGATGTTCGAGGCCATGATCACCGCCATCAAGGAGGAGACCATCCGCCGGATGTTCCTGGTGCAGCTGCGTCCCGCGCAGGAAGTCAAGCGGGAGAAGGTGGCCAAGGAGACCGGCACCTCCGCCCCGGACAAGTCTCAGGTCAAGCGTGCGCCGGTGCGTAAGGAGCACAAGGTCGGCCCCAATGACCCCTGCCCCTGCGGCAGCGGCAAGAAGTACAAGAAGTGCTGCATGCAGAAGGACAAACTCGAAAGTTAAGATAACAGAGAATCGGAAGTAAGGCGCTTTACGCCTTACTTCCGACGCGCGAAAACGAGATTATGATACGAACACAGAAATACGAGACACTCCAATATCTGACCGCCGACGGCATCCCCGTCCCCCACGGGTTCACCACCCGTCTTGGCGGCGTCAGCACCGGCACCCAGAGCAGCCTGAATCTGGCCGTAGGCCGGGGGGACTCTCTGGAAAACGTGGAGGAAAACCTCCGCCGCCTCGGCCGCGCCGTGGGCTTCGACCCGGAGAAACTGGTGATGACATTGCAGATCCATTCGGACATCGTCCGGGTGGTGACGGAAAAAGACCATATCGGCCTGTGCCACCGGGACTATCCCAAGTGCGACGCCCTTGTGACGAACACCCCCGGCGTTGCGCTGCTGGTGTTCACCGCCGACTGCACGCCGCTGCTGTTTTTCGACCCCGTGACCGGGGCGGTGGGTGCGGCCCACGCCGGTTGGCGGGGGACTGCCCAGGCCATCGGCGCAAAGGTGGTTCACGCCATGGCGGAGAACTTCGGCGCGAAGCCGGAGAACATCCGCGCGGCCATCGGCCCCAACATCGGCATGTGCCATTTTGAGACCGACCACGACGTCCCCGATGCCATGCGCGCCGCCTTCGGCCCGGAGGTGGACGCCTACATTGAAAAACGGGGCGAAAAATACCATCTGGACTTAAAGCAGATCAACGCCATGGTTCTGCGCCGCTGCGGCGTGGAACACATTGACTTAAGTAGAGACTGCACCGTGTGCAGCTGCGACCGCTTCTGGTCCCACCGGGCGACCGGCGGGGAGCGGGGATCGCAGGGCGCGGTGATCGTCTGTCAGGAGGTGACGGGATGAAAAAGGGAATATCCGTGCTGCTGGCGCTTATCCTCTGTCTGGGGTGCTTCACCGGCTGCGTCGGGAGCATCGACAATTCCGCCTACGTCCCCACGGGAGACGCCCTCCTGATGGAGGGGGAGGACCCGGCGGAGGAAACCATCGCGCCGGACTCTCAGGATCTGACGCTGGCCTACTATCCCGACCGCTCCATGAACCCCCTGTACGGCAGCGACTACACCAACCGCGTGGTCATGTCCCTGATGTATCAGGGGCTGTTCGCGGTGGACTCCAAGAACAATACGACCCCCATTCTGTGCTCTCAGTATCAGGTCACCCCGGATAACCGTACATGGACGATTTATCTGGAACCCAACGCGACCTTCTCCGACGGCACCCGGGTCACGGTGCAGGACGTGGTCGCGAGCTACGAGCAGGCGCGGCAGAACGTGTATTACAAGGGACGCTTCACCCACATTGCCCGTGTGGAGCTGTCCAGCGACGGCGGCGTGGACTTTTTCCTTGACACGCCGTACCAGAATCTGGCGCTGCTGCTGGATATCCCCATCGTCAAGGCTTCGGAAGTGACCGTGGACAACCCCCTTGGAACCGGCCCCTACTCTCTGGAAGACGGCATCGGCGGCAAGCACTTGCAGCGGGTGGTGAACTGGTGGTGCAGCAGCGAAGACCTGGTGGCGAAGGATTCCTCCATCGCCCTGGTGGAGGCGGAGTCCCCTTCCCAGATCCGGGACGAGTTTGAGTTTTCCGGCCTGAGCGTGGTCTGCACCAACCCCCAGACGGATTCCTACGCCGACTACCGCTGCGACTTCGAGCTGTGGGAAGTGGACAGCGGCTTCATGATGTATATCGGCTGCAACGTCACCTACAGTAAATTTTTCGACGACGGCACCCTGCGTACCTTCCTGACCTACGGCATCGACCGGCAGACGCTGGTGGACGACAACTACGGCGGACTGGCGCTGCCCACGACCCTGCCCATTTCCCCCATGTCGCCGTATTACAGCAAAAGTCTGGCAACAAATTATGATTACGACGAGATGCGCTTCATCGACGCGGCCAGCAAATTCCGCGTTCCCACCAACGACAAGGGCGTGCCGAGGACGCTGCAGCTGCTGGTCAACAGCGACGATTCCGCCCGCCTGCGCTGCGCCCGGAACATCGCGGCCACGCTGACGGAGCTGGGTCTTGCCTGCGAGACGGTGGAAAGTCCCACCAGCGTCTACGAAGCCCGGCTTCAGGCGGCCAACTACGACATTTACCTCGGCATCACGAAGCTGCCCACAACGGCGGACCTGTCGGAATTCTACCGGCCGTGGGGCGAAATGAGCTGGGGCGGCCTCGCCAACGAGACGATCTACAACATGGTCAATCAGTCTCTGGCGGACAGAGGCAACTACTATAACCTGCACAAGCTGGTGGCGGACGACGGCCGGATCATCCCCGTGATGGCCGGTTACTACGCCATCTATGCCAAGCGCGGCGTGCTGAGCGACCTGAACCCCGCCCGGGACAACGTGTTCTACTACACGCTGGGCAAGACCATGGAGAGCAGTAAGGTTGCCACGCAGTTCAGCTGAGAGAGACCGCAGATCTGCGGAAAAATATCTACCAACAGGAAAGGAAGAGGATCATGAAAAGAGTTATTGCCCTGACGCTTACCTTGGCGCTGCTGCTGTGCGGCTTTGAATGGGCGGCGCTCATCGTGTTCATTTTTGCGAGCCTGACGGATT
>ERZ779840.2778-NODE-2778-length-14606-cov-3.299017_pt1 | contig 14606 bp, 8 predicted proteins | sample MGYA00511561_ERZ779840 | MGnify/ENA primary metagenome ERZ779840 (study PRJEB29588, sample SAMEA2162036) | human gut metagenome | biome: human gut; feature: human-associated habitat; material: faeces | place: Denmark | collected 2008/2010 ...
CCGCCACAGGAGTTTCAGTGAACAGGACCGTATACCTGACACACTGCCACGCCGTACTCCGGATAACCGTACATTGGGAAGACGGTTACTATCCTGCGGAAGGAACGGGCGGATATACGCTCCGTATGCGGGGCGTGCCTTGCGAATACGGTTTTCCGGCAGGTTACGACATACCGCTGGCTGTGGGCGACGGGGCTTTCACATTCCCTTCCATAGGTAGCCCGGTGACGTGGCACCAGACCCGGGCGGCAATGAACTACAATGACGAACTGACGGGGGAACTGGTGACGTACCGCCTGACATCGGGTTCGCACCCGTTGCTGAGTATCTACCGGGGCAATGAAAGGATTATGAAGGAGATAGACCTGCAACTATTCTTTCGCAAGCTGCCTGTCAGTCTGGATGAGAACACGGAACAGGAATTCGACCTGTTGGTAACCATAGGGCGGACGATTGTGGTAACGCAAATGAATGCGTCGGACTGGACGGAAGGAGGAGGACTCGGATAAATTAAAAATTGAAAGTTGAAAATTGAAAATTAAAAGATGGAGAGGATGAAATATATAATAGGAGGATTGGCTGGGGTACTGCTGGCGGCGGAAACATGGGCGGGCGGAACTCCGGTACTCAGTTCGCATGTCTTTACGCAAGGGGACAGTCTTCATATAGAACTGCTGTTGAATCTGGACGATACAAAAGCAGGGAATGCGGAGGCTTACCGCTTTACGCCCGTGCTGCGCAGTGCGGGACGCTTGCAGGAACTTCCGGCAGTGGTGGTGAGCGGGCGTCTGCGTGCCCGTGCCGATCACAGGCAGCAGGCACTCCAACCCGCACCCGGCTATATTCCTCCTTACCGCACGCTTTATGCCCGGAACCGGAAAGACAGTATCAACTATCATGTGTCCGTCGCTTACAGTCCGTGGATGGAACATGCCTCGCTGGTGCTGATGCGTGAGCAACGGGACTGTTGCCGGATGAAGATTCTCGGAGTGGAGCCGCTGATGGCAGACCTTGATTTGGCAAGCCCTTTCCGGGTGCCGCAGGGGCAGATAATGATTTCACAGGGGCAGGCAGCGGGTTCGCAAGGACAAGTAGCGATTCCGCAGGCGGTTGTGGAAAGGCAGGAAACGGGTGCTACCGACCGACGGGAAACAAAGGGTCGTGCAGACTGCATGCCCTGTGCTGAATGTACGGCTATGGTGACTTACCTTACTCCCGAGGTGGAAACACAAAAACACCGTTCGGAAAGTGCCACCTTATATATAGACTACCCAACAGGAGTGTATGATGTCCGCCGGGAGTTCCACAACAACCATTCTGAACTAGAGAAACTGGACAGCCTGATGCGCCCGCTCACCAAAGGAAACCTGGCAAGCATCTCTGATATTTCCATTTGCGGCTACGCTTCGCCTGACGGAACATACAAAGACAATGAAATACTTGCTTCCAACCGCGCCCGCTGTTTCAAGGAATATATGTGCGCAACGTATATGCCGGGACACAACCTTTATAAAGCATCTTCCATACCAGAAGATTGGGACGGGCTGGTGGAACTGCTGAAACAGCATCCTATGAGGCATGGTGACGAGGTATTGACTCTTATTTCACGGACAGGCATCTTTGAAGGACGCGAAAAGCAGTTGATGGATATGTATGGAGGAAATGTATATAGGGAACTTTTGCAAGACTATTTCCCACAATTAAGGCGCATACGGGTTACGGTGGGTTATGAAGCCCGCGCTTTCAATATCGAAGAGGCGGCAAGCCTGATATACACACATCCCCGTTTGCTGTCATTGCAGGAAATGTATCGAGTAGCCGCATTCTACCGTCCCGGCACGGAGCAATACCGTGAAGTCTATGAGATAGCCGCTTATCACTTCCCTGACGATGCGCTGGCAAACATCAATGCCGCTTCAGCGGTAATTATGGCGGGCGACCCGATAAGTGCCCGGCAATATCTGGATAAGGTGGCGGACGATCCGCGTGCATGGAATGACTTCGGTGTACTGGCGTATCTGGAAGGTGACCGGAAGAAAGCCGAGGAATGGTTTCGCAAGGCGCTGGGAATAGAACCGGAAAAGGCGAGGAAAAATTTGAAGAAGATGAAGAAGGAGGAATGAAGGATAAAGTATCTGTCATGCTGAGCGAAGCCGAAGCATCTGCTCTTTGTATGCAAGGGAGAAGAGATTCTTCACTACGTTCAGAATGACGGGATGAGTAATGAAAGTAAATAGTAACTGCATAAAACGCTACAAGTAATGAAAACATTAGCTAAAATCTTGCTACGCCTCTCATTGGCGGTGCTACCTTGTTTGGCGGTAGCTTGCACCTCGGAGGTGGAAACAACAGGCGGGACTCCCGAAACGCCGGAGAACCCGCAGGCCAATGACCCCAACCGCCGTTCGGTGGTAATCTCACTACAAAACAAGCTGATTCTGGTACAGGGTACACCAGAGAGTCGCCCTATGACCCGCGACGGCATAGCCGAAGACGATGAGAACCGCATTGGAAGTCTTGATATTTATGCTTTCGGCAGCGATAAGGAAGAAGGGCCTTACACATTTCAGGAACGTTTCGCCTACCGTGCGGAGGCCGGAAAGCTGCCCACGGGTATTTCCCCACTCGACCTGAAATCGGATGAAGCAGCCGGAAGGGTGAATGTGGTGTTCTATCCCCGCAAGGGCCTGTTCACCAAGTTTTATTGTGTAGCCAACCAGACGGAACTGAATGATGCGACAGGACATGAGTACACCGGCTATACACCGTTGCAACAGAATTCGCAACAGGCAGGCGTGCCGGGCGATGCGGTAACGACACCCGGTATTCCTACTGAAAACGACTTCATCAAACTGAATACCCCGCTATTGGAGCCCACCGGTTTCAATACGGATATCCTACTTGCCCCGCTGCCTATGTCCGGTGCCAGCAGCCAGCCTGTTGACTTGCGGGAATACAGCATGGGGACATACGTGCGGCTGAACGTCTCGCTCAGCCGTGCCGTGGCGCGATTTGACGTGGTGAATGATGCCGTAAAGTCTCATTTTACTATTACCGATATCAGTATGGGCAACGGACGACAAGGCGTAACACTGTTTCCCATTCGGGCTATAGGCGACGTTCCCGCCACACCCGGACAGTTGATTACATATCCCTACCGTCCTTTTGACGGGCTGAACGCCAACGCAGGAACTACTACCAAAGCTTTCTATTGCTACCCATGCAAAGCAATGGATGACGGATTCCTGATATTGAAAGGACTGTATGCGGTGAATCTGACAGACGAGAAGAAAGAGGTTTCTTACCGCATCCCCTTCGAACGGGTGAGCGACGGCAACGGCACACGCATTGAAATCAATCATAACCACCGCTACACAGTACAAATCACCGAAGCTGACCCTTTTGAACTGACAGCCAATATTCGTCTGGTGGACTGGGAAACTGGCGATTATATTGATGATTATGAACCGGACAACGGACTGGAAGCCATTACCGTAGCCGATTTGTTACCAGTAGATGAGACCACTTACGAGCCCAATACCAATATCGTTACACTATTACTCAAGGCTGGTAGTAGCTTCACCGTTACCACCGGTTCCAATGCTGGAGTGGATGCAAAACTTACCTATTACGGTGGTACAGCGGAAACCGAATGGCTGAAATGGGAGGAAATACCTGTAACGACCACACGTGCAGAAACCACGAAGCAGGTGAAGTACAAAGTTTCTTTCAAAGAAAACTATACCGGTGACTCCTATCCCCGTGGTATTCTCCGCCTGATGGACAAGGCAGGAGGTAGCGAGGAAGTGGTACTGATAGATACGACCTATGGTATTCCTGAGGTAGAAACCATAGGCGGTGAAATGAATCCGAGCGGGGTGAGCAACTGGAATGCAGCAGAGAGCACACTCTATTTGGCACAAGTAGTCAGTGCCGGAACTTCTTCTACGGGCAAGATCACTGTCACTTCCATAGGCGGCAGTAAGATAGAACTTCCCGTTAACTCGGATATCACTGTCACCCCGACTTCAAGCACGCATACCACGCAGGAGTACACCTTTCAGTGGGCGGCTACGACTGCTTCCGATCTGACGGAAAAGGAAATTGCCGTAAATGTATTGAATAACTCCGACCACACTAAAATAGGAAATATCAAAGTAAAGTTGCTACCCAACCGAATCAACAACTTACAATTAACAACCGCACCTTCGGATATTAAGCTTTCGGATATAACAACTACTACTGCAACCCTCACTATGCCCATCATCAAGGACAAGCAATTCACCCTTACAATGGATAATTACAGCAAGCCTACTCTAAGTACGAAACCATCGTGGCTGGAGGTAGTTACATCACCCGCCATACGCAGCGCACCGGAGAGCCTAACGACGAATTTTACTTTCAGACTGATAGAGGATGCAGAAAATTTTGCTGATACAGAACTGGTGTTTACTAATGCTTCCGGAGGTACAGGGATGACGGTGAATATCACAAGAGTGTTTCAAGCGCCTACAATTACAGATGTAAGCGGTGCAACGCCATCTGCCAACTCCTTCTCCAGCAATACCGTATACCTGCAACATACGAAAACGGGCTCTTCGACTACGAAGAAGATCCGCATTTATTCATTAGGAGGACACACATTTGTAGATCCCAACCTAAGCTCGTTTTACAAGTCTTCGACCAAAGTGAATAATAGCACGACCGATTATACTGTTGGTAGCAGTTCGTGGAATAATTACACTGGTACTGAAAGTTACACGATACCCGTAAAGAATGCATCGGACGAAAGTAAAGTTACAAACCTTAAAATGCAGTTTAGGTCCTCACGTCCGTCCATAAGCGGAGCATCGGGATACTCCAATGCGTTTAACCTTACGGGTTATGATACATATGGCTACCTGTACGTGAATGATGATGCATCTTTGTATGGAACATACAATGCTAAATTCAGGCTTTATTCCGAATGTGGTTTCTCTGCGAATTCGAGTTCTGTAGGGATACTATCAATTTCCCGGACGAAGGTTTGGAGCTCGAACTCTAAATATGACGAGTTCAACCTGTCTATCCCGGGTAGTCCCTGGTTGGGATCAACTACAGAAGGCAACTATACTTTCGGAACAGTCACATTCAGTGCCGTCAATGAGAGTGGATATTACAACGACTATCAGCTAACAATATATAACAAGCTACCGATTACTGCCGGATATTGGGCGTATAAGGTAGGTGGCAAGTTCTTTAGCAAAGTCAGTGAATTAAACGTATCACTCAGTACTGCCAGATCGAAAGCCAACTCGGTCGGAAATGGCTGGAAGACGCCAACTGCAAGTGATGTGCGTAACACTATATTTACATCTCTGCCTAGTAGTGTAAATGACAAAACAGTAAACACCAAGAGTGTACCTTCATACTTTTTTAATATTCTACCTGCTATTAACCAATATAGGTATCTCTTGATAGAAACAAGTACGAGCAGAACAGGAAACGGCTATGGGCTGGATTACCAAACTAGTGGAAATGTTATTAGCTACGGCTGGGGAGATACAGCTGAACCCTCAGATCACAATTTTGGAACCTGCTATGTATTGGTACATGATTGAGCAATACGTAGGGCATGGCTCCGTCCTGGCGAATTTGTAACCCGACACATCACATCCGATCAAAAGATTAATTTTTATCGGATTACAAATCCTACTACCAAACACAAGCGGATTGCAAATCCGCTTGAACGAATACTGTTTGAAATGATAATCCCTTCATTGGGCATAGCTGCAACAGCACTTTCGTTCTTTGACATGTTGGAATGATTTTTATAATACTTTGCTGGTATTCTTGATGATAAATACGTATCTTTGTCAAGCATTAAACATCCTCATTATGGGGCGGTTATAATGTATTTAAGTATATGTGTTCACATTAAATAGAAAGTAATTATGAAATATTTGAATCCTAAAGCAGACTTGACCTTCAAGCGGGTCTTTGGCGAACATCCCGATTTGGTGATGAGTCTCCTGAATGCCTTGCTGCCACTGACTGCCGATCAGGAAATAACCGATATTGAATATCTCCCTTCGGAGATGGTTCCTGAAAATCCATTGCGTAAGAACAGTATTGTTGATGTCCGTTGCAAGGATAAGCAGGGCAGACAGTTCATTGTGGAAATGCAGATGATTTGGTCACCGGAGTTCAAACAACGTGTGTTGTTCAATGCCTCTAAGGCCTATGTCCGCCAGATGAGTGTTGGCGAACAATATGAGTTGCTACAACCCGTGTATTCGTTGAATCTGGTCAATGAGATATTTGAACCGGAGCTGGAAGGGTATTATCATCATTATCAGATGATTCATGTGGAAAACTCTGATAAAGTGATTGATGGCCTCCAACTGATTTTTGTAGAGCTACCCAAATTCACCCCGCATTCGTATTCTGAAAAGAGGATGCAGGTGCTTTGGTTACGATACCTGACTGAAATCAATGATGAGACCCGTGAAGTGCCGGAAGAACTAATGGCCAATCCCGAAGTAAAAAAAGCTGTTGATGCCTTGGAAGTATCGGCTTTTACGGATGCGCAATTGGCCGGTTATGAAAAATTCTGGGATATTATCAGTGTGGAAAAAACGCTGTATAATAGTGCGGAACGCAGAGGGATGGAGAAAGGTATGGCCGAAGGGATGGAAAAAGGAATAGAGAAAGGAATAGAGAAAGGAATGGCGGAAGAACGACATCTCATAGCCCTTAATATGAAAAAACAAGGCGTTTCTTTCGAGCTAATTTCTCAATGTACCGGATTATCTATAAAAGAAATAGAACTCTTGTAATATCATACATATTGCACATTGACGCTTAATCTTTAAGCATTACCCTATATTTAAATCATTCCAACATGTCAAAGAACGAAAGCTAGTTTGACATGTTGGAATGATTTTTTGTGAAATACCCTCCCGTTTTGACGGATTACCAATCCGCAGAACAGTTTTTCTCCAAGAAATTCATTCCCTCATGCCATAATTATCCGATTTATCAATCCGGCAAAACTTCGGTTTTACCGACATTACTAATTATAAAAAATAAAGATTATGGCAAACGAAATCAAGTATCAAATCAACGGTCAACTGGCGGACAACACCGTGACCGTGGACAACAAGGAGGACATGATCCTCGTCCCCGTATCCATCGGCAACGCGGATGAAAACCGCATCATCGCCGAACTGAAAGCGGAAGACTCCGGTCTGCGCGAAGAAACCATCCGTCACGTATTCGACCTGCAAAAGCGTGTCATCAAGCGGCTGCTGATGACCGGAGTGAGTGTGAATACAGGGTTATACTACGCTTCTGTCAGCTTCCGGGGCATCATAGAGAACTCCACCTGGAATCCGGCAAAGAACTCCATCGTGGTGAACTTCAACGTAGGTGCCGACCTGCGGGAAGCCATCAAGCAAACCACCGTGGGCATCATCGGCGAGAAAGGCAGCGCCATGTACATCGGTGGCGTACAGGATGCCTCCACCCGCGCACTCGACGCCTCAGCCACCGCAGGACGTGCTTTCACGCTTACGGGCGGCAAGTTGAAAGTAGTGGGAACTGACCCAGCCGTAGGCATTACCTTGACGAGCAGCAAGGGCACGGAAACCAAAGTGACCGAAGACCTCTGGGTAACGAACGATCCTTCGAAACTGACATTCATTATCCCCGCCGATCTGGCTGACGGAACGTATGAGCTGAAAGTAACCACGCAATTCGGTAGTAATAGCAAGACATTGCTAAAAGCTCCGCGCAGTGTAACGAAGACCATTTATATCGGTACGGCTCCCTCAGGAGGGGGTAGCGGTGGAGAAGGCGGTTTAGATGAGAACCCGTTGGGATAAAAGAAACAACCGCAACCGATAGCCCTACTGCTACGCCGGTCGTAGGTGACCGGCTACGGGTGGCATAGACGGCCGGCTACGACCAACGAAGACGACCACCTACGGTACCCGTAGCAGTACGGCCTGCTAAACAGCTTATAATTAATTTATTAACTTTCAAATAAAAGTATAGACAAATGATGAAAAAAAGTAACATGCTTTGGATGTCCGCTCTACTGGCCCTGCTTGCAGGATGTAGCCAGAACGAGTTGGGTATTGACGACACTCCCACAAGTGGAGCGCAAGGCAAAGAGATCCGTCTCGTATTTAGTGGCGGAGGAGAGTCGCAAGAATACACCCGCGCCATCGCTTCCGAGAGTGAAAACCAGATTGACAACCTGGATATCTATGTGTTTGCCGCCACCGCAGACGGCGGAGACTACCAGTATCTGGAAACGTGGAAAGCCGCCGCACAGGACAACACCGCAGCGAAGACCTTCAAACTGAGCGGTGCCGGAACCGACCGGAAAGCCTCCATCTTCCCCACGGAACTGAAAGGCATCCCCAACCTGAAACTGTATTGCGTGGCAAACAGTACAACGCTCTACAAGACTGACGGAACCGCCATCGATCCCCTGACAGCGGTGACCACCAACGCCGCCACCGGAGCCATCGAAACAGAAGGTACGAAAGCCGCAGTCTTCGAGAGCTACTTCACCGAGAAACTGGACGCAGCAGGCACCGCCTTGGGCACCCCGCTGGTGATGACCGGAAGCGGTACTACGAAGATACTGGGTAACATCGCCACGGTGAACATCGAACTCAAACGCCGCGTGAGCCGCTTCGACATCGACAACGAATCCGCCAAGACGGGATTGATTATCGAAAGCGTATCGCTGGGCAACGGACGAAACCAATCTACCGTGATGCCGGGCACGCTGGAAGGACTTGATCCTGCCGGACGCACCGCCAGCCTCATCCAGTATCCCACCACCGAAGGTAGTTATCTGATGCTGCCCAAAGCCAATCAAGGAGTGACGGAAAGTGCCCTCTATACTTATCCGCTCAAGGATACGGACAAGGCGTTCCTCATCATCAAGGGCAAATACCAGAACCCGATGCAGAAAGAGCCCGTTCCGGTGGAATACCATCTTGATATACAACGTATACCCGATGGCGGCGGTGATCCTAAATTCATGGACGTAGTAGCCAATACCCGCTATACCCTGCACATCAAGGAAGTGATGGAAGCCACCATCACCGCTTTCTTCGAAATCGTGGACTGGACCAGTGGCGGTGGAGTCATCATCAAACCCGATAACGCAGCGCCCGTGGTGACTGCACTGAATGTGGAAGGAACCGAAACAGACGTCACCACCAAGGAAATCAGTGTGAACGCTGACAATACGGAGAAAACCATCACACTGACCGCCACTGCCAGCGGCAAGGTACAGCCGAAGTTCAGCACTACAACCGGATGGAACATCGACTGGTTGACACATGACGTTGCCAGTTATCAGTCGGAAGTGGTAGACGGAGTGACTACCACCACCATGACCTTCAAATACACGCTGACTGCTGATGCACCGTATGCTCCCGTCACACTGACGCTTGCCAATGAATCAGCGTCACAAGATGAGTCGGTGTACACTACGCTGACCATCGTGCCGCCTGCCACAGCCCCGGTACTGGATTTCGCCACACCGGATGCGGCTACGGGGAATTTCAATTTATATGATCAGGTAAATAACAAGCTCACTATGTACAAAACCGGCAAGAGTAGTATCACGCTCGGGGCAAGCTGTCCTTTTGGCACGAAGTTGGTGTTGCCTAACACGCTTCCCTGGCTGGAGGTATCGAAAGCTGCCACAGGTCCGGCATCAAGTGACACCGGAACTCCCGCCACGGATGTGCATGCAACGACTCCGGTAGAGGAATTCTATACGCTGAAGCTGAAGGATGTGACGGCAACCAGTGACGCGAACAGCAAGTTCGAAATCATCAGTCTGGGTGACGACACCAAGAAGCTGGAACTGACGGTAGAACTGCTTGACCCTGCCATTACGACGATTGAGCTAACAGGCACTCCGGGCGGAGCCGCCTATACCGACAATAAGATTACCGATGTGCCCCGCACCGCCGCAGCCACCGTTGAAGTGAAGGTGACTTCCCCGCAGGGTGTGACGGCGAGCACATTGTCATCCTGGTTTACTGTTGCAGAGACTTCTCCCTTTGTAAAAACCAATCCGACGGATGCCACCGGCAGCCAGGTATTCACCCTGACCGTGAAAGATTCCGTCACCGACTTCACCGCCGCACCGATTGTGCTGAAAAACAATATCTCGGGCATGGAAGACGTGACAGTGCTGGTAAGTCCGGCCGCACCTGCTGTCGTTCCTTAATTCAGTAATATAAATCCCGTGAGTTGTCTGTATGGACTATCTCAATTCCCCTCCTCCGACGGAGGAGGAGAATTAGAATACTCTTTCAACAATATGAATAACTCGTAAAATATCAGTAAATAACCGATTAATAACAATAAGATCATGATTAGAAACAGAAAACAGTTTTCCGCATGGGTGATAGGCTTGCTTGCCCTCTCACTTGCGAGTTGCAGCGAAGCGGAAGTGCTGCCGGCAACCACTCCCGGTGATGACCCGCTGGCCGGTGACCCCACACGCCGCGAAGTCATCCTCGGCTTCCAGAACAAGCTGAACATAAAGACGGCGGACACCGATACCCGCGCCGCTAACGCCCGCATCGCCACCACCCGTGCCGACGATGCCATAGCCACCACTGAAGAGAATGAAATCACTTCACTGGACATCTATGTGTTTTCCTCGGACAAGGAGGAAGGACCGTACACCTATCAGGAACGGTTCTGCTACCGCGCGGACGGCTCTACGGTGATTAACGCCACCAAAATCGTGCTAACAGTGGAAGGTAACAACGTGGCACTCGCCACCCTTCGCCCTAAGAAAGGCCTGTTCACCAAGTTCTACTGCATTGCCAACCAACCGAAATTGCTGAAAGCCGGAACGGAATACACCGTCTTCACCCCGCTGGAACAAAGTTCTCCGGGGGCAGATTATAACGTTGTGACAAAGGCGGGTGTACCGACCGAAACGGATTTCCTCACCTTTACCACTCCGTTGCTGGACCCTGCCGAAGCTGCAGACGTATTGCTGACGCCTCTGCCGATGGTGGGTTCTTACAGCCCCGCGCTTGATTTGCGGGATATCAGTATGGGTTCACGCACACGCATCAACATGACGCTGTCGCGTATCGTCTCCCGTTTCGATATTATCAATGATGAGAAATTGTCACACCTCACCATCACCGGTGTATCGATGGGGCACGGTCGCAAAGGCGTTACTTTCTTCCCGGTGGTTCCTGTGGAGGATGCAGACCCTACTAAGACGCTCATCACCTATCCCGACCGTGACTTTGACGGCGCCGATGCGAATAAAGGCACGCAGACAGGTGCTTTCTACAGTTATCCCAGTCCGATTGCGGACAAGGGTTATCTGATTATCAAGGGCAAGTATGCGCTGAACATGACGGACCCACCGCAGGACGTGAGTTATATGGTGGATTTTGAACAGTCGGTAGCAGGTACAGGCGGTTACATCGAGGTGAAACCCAACCATCGGTACACGGTGCGCATCACCGATGCCGATCCCTTCAAGCTGGATGTGAACATCACCGTCTCGGACTGGACGGACGGAGGGGATTTCGAGTATCAGCCGGAAAACGAACTGGCTATCGGGACACTGGCGGCAGAACCGGCAGGTGCAACCGTTATTGAGGATAACAATAAAGCCACCGTCTCGCCGGATGAAACCGACTATTTCAGCATTCCCTTCACCAGTAATTCGGAAGCGGAATGCAGCATTGTCTATACAAGTTCTGCGGGCGGAAGCGCCGAGTGGCTGAAGACGGCAATCACGAAAGATGCGGTAACCCGTGCCGGCTCGGTCGCTTATACGTGTAAAGTATCAAAAAACGCAGAGTATACGGGCAATCTGTTTCCGAAAGCCATCATCGTGTTGCGCAGCAAGGCGGGACGTGAGGAGAGCCAGATTTCAGTGAAGGCAGCAGTCGGAGTACCTACCGTTGCCGCGGCGACAGGCACCCCGTCGGAACCGGCCGGAGCTAATTCTTACGTTACTGGAAGTGAAGCGCCGGATGTGATAACCGGAGTGCTCAGTATGCAGAGACAGGCGAGTGCCGGCACTACTTCGTCCATGAAACTGACCGTGACCGCCAAAGGGGGAAGCCGGATTTCCGGTCTGCCCGCATGGCTGAAAGCGGACAAGGCGGTAGGACATGCCACCGAAGCTATAGATTATACCTTGACGCTGGATCAGAATGCAAAGGATTTCCCAACAGGACCATTTCCCGCGAATGCGGCGGCAACCTTTGAGATACAGAATCTGTCGGATGCGGCAAAGAAGGTGACGGTAACGGTAAATGTGACGGAGGCAGCGATAGTACCGTAAAGAAAGGACAAGGAAGAATGAAACAGGTCTTTGTTACATAATAAAAAAACTTTTGAGAATAAAGAATCGGGTAGGAAGGAAACGAAGGGGGGTTCTTCCTACTCTTGTTTTAAGGCTACCCTTCTTCAAATAGATAAGGATAGAGGATAATCTTAATCGGGATGAATGAATTTACATCACCGCACAAAGCTCCTCCACCTGTTTCTCAAAGCTATCCCTCATCTTTGCCTTATTCTTCACCACACTCCGGTGATTATAAATCGTCTGCGGAGAATAGAACAGGAGAGTGGCTATCTTGGAGCTATCCTTAATCCCCATCCGTATTAAGGCAAAAATGCGAAGTTCCGTAGTCAGTATTTCCCCCCGCTTGGGCATAATCTCTTCTCCTTCGCGCAACAGGGAATTGAATTCCTTTATAAAGTTAGGATACAGATTCAGGAAAGCCGTATCGAAGTTCATAAAGAACTCCTTGGCATCCGTGTCCGAAAGTTTGGTTGCATTGACCAGTCTCAGTAAATCGTCCGTTTGCTTTGCCTTTACCTTGCGCTTCACTAAATCCTGATATTTATTCAGTTTATCTATGTAGGCGGCACATAAATCCATAAACAGACTCACATACTCCTCGCGCGTATGATTCGTATCTACCAACGCTTTATTCAGATGTTGCAGTTCCTGGTTCATATCCGCCAATATCTTTCTCCGCTTATGCAACTGGTTCATCTGCCGGTAAATATAAACCAGGGAAACCACCAGTCCGATAGACAAGAGACTGATACATATCAGCGACCACTGCAACCGCTGACTTTTGATAAGATTCTGTTCCTGATATGAAAGCACGATGGAGGGGAACTTCCTTGCTATTTCGAGCATGCGGAGGCGGTTGTTGTAGAACATGGCATCTTCCAGAGAATGGTTTAAGTAACGGTTGGCACGTGAAACTTCTCCGCTTCTGTTCTTGAAGATGTATAGAGCCAGTTCCTGTAAAGCCAGATTCTCTTTCAACGGGCATACTTGGTCGGAGATGGCTGCCATTATCAGGTAATTTTCATATTCTTCCCAATTATTGGTTTGTGAGTACACCAATGCCAGTCCGTAAGTCACCATAGCATACAACCGGACATTGACAGGCAACCCTTCCAGTGCCTTTTTATAGCAATCTTCCGCTTCGGCATACCTGCGGTGGCGATAGAGATTTTCACCTTTCCAATAATGATGCAGCGGTGAACTGGCGGGCAGGACACTGATAAGGGAATCCTGATAAAGCATCTCCTTTTCATAATAACGGGGAGCATATACTTTATCATTGGAATATTCGGCCCACATACTGTAAGCCCACTCGTAAGCGGTATAATATTCTATCCGTAATGCATCGTCCAGTGTACGGCTCTCTATCTGTTCCAGGTTTTGAATGGATTCGCTGAAATATCCCGAAGTGGAGAGGAGTATGGAACGGTGAATGATGCTCAGGTTGCGATAGGCAGGATTGGAAAGTTGCGTAGCCACTTCTTCTTCCCGGTCTACGTAGAGCATCGCCGAATCGAACCGGTAAGTATAATATTCCTCATAAATGGCGTTGTACAGCCGGAAACGCTCATCATCTCCCATAGCCGGATAGAGTAAATGCTTGAGACTGTCAATCCGTACCTCCTTCTGATGTGAATATTGGCTGCGCAGTTTCAGGGCAGCTTCCAGCTCTCCGGACAAGTCAACTTTGTTCGCAGCACGGAAAGGCAGGAGTACGAATAAAAGAAATAATCCCGATAATAAGCATTTCTTCATAGGGTGTATTCATTAAAAGTAGACAAATACAAAGATATTAAAAGTTTCCGGTAAACGGGTACATCTACTTGCTTTTCTAAAATGGGTGATGGTAAATGATTAATTATAAGTAGTTTGTCCTTTGTATCCCTCTCTTGTCAATCTACCTGTCGGCTACTTGCAGAAACAGTGCGTTATTATACCCCCTAACTTTGCCCTCGTTGAAAGACAAGGAGTAAAATCCTCCCCGGTTCCTTCTTCTGAATGTTTAATTTTAAATCAATGAATATTATGAAAGTCAATCTCTTTTCTTGCGTCATGTCGGCGATCTTCTCATTCGCTTCTTCTGTAATGGCAAGCAATCCGGTGGAAGTAAACGACACCATTAGTACAAAGAAATCGGAAGGCAGCGAACGCAATGTGATGTTGAATGCTTCGGATGCCAACAAACCCCGTGAAATTCAAATCGGACTGCCCAGTGAGGATGTGAATGTATATGAGA
>ERZ779840.2779-NODE-2779-length-14602-cov-4.019660_pt1 | contig 14602 bp, 12 predicted proteins | sample MGYA00511561_ERZ779840 | MGnify/ENA primary metagenome ERZ779840 (study PRJEB29588, sample SAMEA2162036) | human gut metagenome | biome: human gut; feature: human-associated habitat; material: faeces | place: Denmark | collected 2008/2010 ...
TTTGCGTATATATCTATTTCGCAGGAGCCGACGCATTCGAAGCCGCCGAGTCTGTCAAGCCCCGACCGAAAGCCGCCGATGCCTGCGAACATATCCAGATATTTGATCGGCATAGATCATCCGACCGTTGCCTGTTTGCTTTTTCCGTTTCACCTCACATTCCCATAACGGGGCCGCTGTCCTCATCCATATCTTCGTTTTGCTCCTCGGCAAGTTCTTCTTCGGTGAGTTTGCGAAAGCTGTCCTCGCCGGGGATAAGCCCCAATTGTCTGCCATTATCAAAAGCACAGTGCAGGGTACACATATCGTCCACATACTTTACCGTGCCGCGCATATCGTCCTCAACGGGACGGGGATCGTCGCCCATGTGCAAAAGCAAAATTCTTGTGCCTTCGGGATACATTTCTCTGTACCTTTGTGCCTGTCTGTACAGGCGGTCATATTCGTTCATGCTGTTTACCTCCGTGTTTTCTCTGTAAAATTCCAATTCGTAGATGACTCCGTTTTCACCGCGCTTGTCCAACACCTTAACCGCAGTGCCGTCAAAGATATATCCGCCGGCCTTGCCGAGCTCAGTGAAAAAGCCTTTGCCTCCATTGCAGTCGGAGAACCGATGGTTCGGCTCATCCTTGATTTTCGAATAAAAGCCGTTGGTCTGCACCTTTGTCACCACACGGGTCAGCCCAACGATGTCGGGGTGGTATTTGTGTCTTGTCGCTTTGAATTCCGTGCCGAGTTTAATATACCGTTTCAGCTCGGCAAGGTTCTTGAACGCCATGGGCTGCGGCGGTTTTGCTTTGTCTGTCATCAGTTCCTCTCCATTTCGTAATATTCCTCCGGCGGTCGTAAAAAGGAGAAGTCGACATCCTCGATGTTGTCGCAATGTCCGGCAAGGAAATTTTCATCCCGTTCCATGCGCATCATCAGATAGGCAACTTCTTCGGGTGTTGCCGTTACGGTTTCCTCACCGCCGTACAAATAGGCTTCGGCGTGTACGCTGACCTCTGTTTCCGCATCGACATTCTCCATAAAGTCATCAAAGGCTGTCCAGCCGACGAGGTCGTCGTACTCTCTCGGTATCCCACCGACCGTAAATTCAAATTCTTCATTGCCTGCGGTTACGGTCACCGCAGAAAAAAGCAAGGCCATATATTACATTCCTCCCATCGTCATTTCGGTATTTTGCAGATGATCCTCAAATTCGTCCTCGGTCATCATGGCGTAGTCATCGCCGCTGTTCCAGAAGGAGACGAACAGCTCGCCGTCCATCGTATCAATGGGCTGCTGCTCGAAGCCTTCGCCGAGGCCGTCCGAGCACTGTCCCGTAAGCCAGTCCCGGAGAGCTTCCGTTTCCTCTGCCGTGAGCGCTTCCTTGAGGCTGCAATCAATTCGTCCGAACAGCTTGTCGCCGTGTAATTCCACCGACCATACAGCCGAGGTCAGCTTTTCACTCAAGCCGTCATCCTTGTTATAGTAGGTTGCCATATCATTTTCGTCGTTGGCGGTGTATTCTTTTAATGCGTCGTTGATTTCATCCTCGCTGTCGGCAAGGTAGGAATCTCCGACCGTGAACATATCTCCGTCGCCCTCGTCGATATTTCCCACCAGCGGACAGAAGAACACAGCCTTTACGGGGCCTGCGTCCTGCGTCATTTGGCGGACAGCAGCGACCACCTCGTTCATCGAGCCATATTGGTCATAGAGGATATCCTGTTCCAGAGCCTCCTTGATGTCCTCATCGGCCGCCTGCACAATGAGCGTCAGCAGGTTGGCATCGTTCAGCGTGTTTTCTTCATTCAGCGTGAAAAGCAAGTGCCGTCCGAAATCGTTATCGCTGAACAGCTTTACGCCGATGTTCTCGTTCTCATTGTCGGTCAGCGTGATTTGCTTCGGTGAGCGCATGATCCCGACTGACTGCAGCTTTTCATAAAGGTCATAAATACTGCGCGGGAAATCCAGCACAAGAGTGTTCTCTTTATTGCGGATAATTGCGGTGATCATATTTACATTCCTCCCATCGTCATAGGCTCGTCCTGATATAAGATGTCGAGCAGACTGGTGTCGGTGTCGTTGTAGATAAAGCCGTTGCAAACAAATTTGCCGTAAAATTTATCCGAGATATATTCTCCGAATCCCTCATAGTCAAAATAATCTTCCATTTCAAGATCAAGAATATATCTGTCCTCGGTTTCGGTAAAAAATCTTCCCACCTCGGCATAGCCTGTTGCCCCCTCAATGAAGGTGAAGCACCCGATATTTCTTGCCAGCCTTGTGAGCTGCTCGGCGTCCTCGGCTTCGGCATATTCCGCCACTGACCACAGCTTTTTCAGATCCATATCCTGCGTATTAACGGCGGCGGTCAGCCGGTTCAGTTCATAAACGCCTTTCTTGGCGGCGATCTCACGGAATCGCCCGAACCATTCGGGGCTGTCTGTATTGAAGTCCTCCAGCGTGATTTTCACCTCATCCGCCGTTGTGCCAAGCCTTGCGAACGCCTTGTCGATGGCTTCCTCCTCACAGGGAAAATACAGATATTTGGTTTTGCCGTCATACTCGGCCTTGGCAACGCAAAGCACATCTGGATCATACAAATACGGTGGGAAGGTCTGGCCGTCATACGGCCTTTGGAACGGCGTGTTTTCGTCCACGAACAGCATTCCGTGTTCGGTAAATATGCCGTTGCCGGACTGTATCAGTTCCCGTCCGAACTCTGCATATTTCGGGTCATCCTCATCGTGTGCCGGCACGCAGCCGTTGACTGTCAGCAAATACTCTCTGCCGATTTTGCCCATGTCCCCGATATCCCGAATCAGCGGATATCTACCCAGATTAAAGCTCAGATTGATGAGGTCGGTAAGCGTATCAAAGCCCTCTAACTTCATGGCTTCATAGAACTGATATTCCTCGTCCCCGAAGAAGTTGTCCATGCGCTTGGCGAGGTAATTGACCTCATCCAGATTTGCGAATCTGTCTTGCAGAAAGTCGAGTTCTTCGGGGAATACCACCTCGGTCACATACAATTCCAGCGGTCGTACCTGCTCTGCGCCGATCTCGGCAAGCGCCTCTTTCAATACCTTTTCCGTGCAGGGGAAGCGGATGTCGGCCTGAGCGTTGTAATAACGGATTTTTAGCTTAATCATGGCAGTTCTCCTTTACGGCTACGAGTCCGAATCGGCGGATGGCCACAGCATTGCAGATCGTGCGGAACAGCATGGACGGCACAAGATCGGCATCCGCCAGATCCGAGACGGTGATATGCTTTGTACCGAGAGTCAAGTCCTTCGCCGCACAATGAGGGTATAGGCTTTCTCGGAGCAATCATAGAGTTTGATTTTCTCAAAAAAGACGGTGTTTGCGGCAATGTGGTGCTTGCAGCAGCTCCACAGCCGTCCGTCTGCCGTCAGCAGATACAGTGCCGACAGCAACGCAAAGTTATCTTTGCGCACATTCCTTGCGGCAAGGACAAATCTTGCCCGATGCCGTTCGTTTAGGTAGATCATGGGATTTTCCTCACTTTCGATATATTCATGAAATCGCTTGCGGAAGGGCGGACAGCGTATCTGCCGCATAGTGTCGGTCAGCAGCTCCGAGCGAGCGGCGGGCGTTATGATAAGAATTTTCTGCGGCGCGTGTTCGTACAGTCCGACATATTCCCGCACCGTAGAAATCTCATCCTGAATATCTGCAATTTTACTGCGGTATTCATCCGAGAGGTTTTGGTCGGCGTTGCTTAGAAATTGACCGTTGTATTTTATCCGGCAGAGGGGGATGCCATTCGAGGACACCTCCAACCATCCGTTGCCGTCCATCTTGGTGTCGTACCGAGCTTTGAGCCGTTTGGCTAATTCTTTCTGTAGTATATTTGATTTCTCCTTTTTGATGACAATAAAAAAGGCAGATAGATTTTTGATTTCTATCTGCCTTGCGTATCATTATTCGGTTGTGTGAGAGTTCAAAACCTTACATAAAGGGAAAACGACCGATTTACATCTACAAAATCGGTCGCTGAAATTTTGCCGTATAAACGGTGAAAACCCCGATAAAATCGGGGTTTTCGCGGGCTACATCTATTTTGTAGCCCTTTTATGGTGCGCCTGAAGGGACTCGAACCCACACGTCTCTCGACACGAGAACCTAAATCTCGCATGTCTGCCAATTCCATCACAGGCGCCTATGACCCGATTATTGTATCATCCCCGCCGCGGCCTGTCAAGTGCGCATTCCCACTGCGCCGAAGATTGACAAACCGGGCAAAATTCCATATAATATCCGCATGGAGGTGAGCCTGTGCAAGCATTGTTTACCACAATTTTTGACTATTTCCAGTCCGACGGTGCAAAGCTCGCGCAGATCTTCTGCACGGTCTGGCGCTACATCGCGCCGCTTCTGGGCGTTTTAATTCTCTGGCGCTGCGCAAAGCCACTGCTCAAGTTCCGGCGTGAACCGGAAACGTGGGCTTGGCTTGTCATGCCTGACGGCAATCAGCTTCCCATCACGCACTGGGAGAATATCATCGGCCGCGGGCACGGCTGCGACATCGTGGTGGACTTCCCTACCGTTTCGCGCAGTCACGCCGTTCTGACCCGTTTTGACGACGGGAGCTGGTCGATCACGGACATCGGCTCACGCGGTGCGGTGTCGGTCAACGGCGTGCAGACCGAGCTTTCGGCCGTGCAGTACGGTGACCGCATCGACCTTGGCGGCGTGGAGATGATCCTCGCGCCCGTCACGCAGGAGGAAGTTGAGGATCAGATCGCCACGCGCGCAAAGCCGCAGAGTCTGGGCTGGCCGGGTTTGACGCTCTTTTTCCTGACGCTGTTCCAGCTTTTCACCGCATTTCAGTTCGTCACGCATCTGGACGCGGACGCCATGTCCTCGGCCGTGCTGGGCTTCACCGCGCTCATCGGCGTGGAGTGGCTGCTCTTTCTCGCGCTCCGGCTTGCGCGGCGCAGCGGCTACGAGGTTGAGACGCTGGCCTTCTTCCTCACGACCATCGGATTTGCCGTGATTGCCTCGGACGATGCCTCGAAGATGGGCAAACAGCTCATCTGTCTCGTCGGCGGCATTTTGATCTATCTCATCATCGGCTGGTCGCTGCGCGACCTTTCACGGGCGAAGCGCTTCCGCTATCTCGCGGCAGTGGGCGGGCTGCTTCTGCTGGCCGTCAATCTCGTATTCGGCACGGAGATGTACGGCGCGAAGAACTGGATCTATATCGGTTCTTTCTCCTTCCAGCCCTCGGAGCTGGTGAAGCTGTGCTTCATCTACGTCGGCGCCTCGACAATGGATCGCATCGTCACCAAGCGCAACCTGATTCTGTTCATCATCTATTCCGCCGCCGTGTGCGGCTGTCTCGCGCTGATGAATGACTTCGGCACAGCGCTGATTTTCTTCGTTGCTTTTCTGGTCATTGCATTCCTGCGCTCCGGCAGCTTCGCAACCGTGGCGCTGGCCTGTGCGGCCACGGGCTTTGCGGGCGTGCTGGCCGTGCGCTTCCGTCCGCACATTCTAAAACGCTTCGCCACGTGGGGCCACGCGTGGGACTACGCACTTTCCTCCGGCTATCAGCAGACGCGCGCCATGATGTGCATCGCCTCCGGCGGCCTTCTGGGGCTAGGCGCAGGCAACGGCTGGCTCAAATACGTCGCAGCGGCGGACACCGACCTCGTATTCGGCTTCGTCTGTGAGGAATGGGGTCTGATTCTCGGCATCGTGATGGTCGCGGCCATTGTGATTCTCGGTGTGTTCGTCGTCCGCTCGGCCAAGGTTGGCCGCAGCAGTTTTTACACCATCGGCGCCTGCGCGGCGGTGAGCATTCTGGTTATTCAGACGATGCTGAACGTTTTCGGCACGATGGATCTGCTGCCCCTGACGGGTGTGACCTTCCCCTTTGTTTCCAACGGCGGCTCGAGCATGCTCTCGTCCTGGGGCTTGATTGCCTTTATCAAGGCGGCGGACACGCGTCAGAACGCCAGCTTCGCCGTGCGCATGGTCAAGGCAGAGGAGGTGCAGCCGTATGAATAAGCTGGCAAAACGCGCGTGGTTCGCACTGGCACTTGCAGCCGTGTTGCTTTTGGGTCTGATCGTGATCGTCATCCGCTATTTTATCGATTCGCCCGACTGGGTCACCTTTCAGAACAGCCCGCATGTCTACACCGACGGCGTGATGAACAGCGGCCGCATTGTTGACCGCACCGGAACGCTCCTGCTCGACGCGACGCATGGCAAAACCTATTCCGACAGCGTATCGCTAAAGCGCGCGATGCTGCATCTGACCGGCGACCGCGAAGGCAACATTCCCTCCTTCCTGCTGTCCACCTACGGCGACGAGCTGATCGGCTTTGACCGCTTCAACGGTACCTATTCCGCAGGCGACAGCGAGGGATTGATGGAGCTGACGCTTTGCGCCGAGGCGCAGCGTGCCGCAATCTTCGCTCTCGACGGGCGCAAGGGCGCAATCGGCGTGTACAATTACAAGACCGGCGAAATTCTCTGCATGGTCTCGTCCCCCAACTTTGATCCGGACGATGTGCCGGATGTGGCAAACAATCCGGAGACCTACGAGGGTGTTTATGTAAACCGTTTCCTATACAGCACCTATACGCCAGGCTCGACGTTTAAGGTCGTGACGGCTGAGGCCGCACTGGAGGAGATCGCCGACATCGAGCAGCGCAGCTTCTATTGCGAGGGCAGCGCGCAGGTCGGCGCCGAAACCGTCGTATGCAGCGGTGTACACGGCACGCAGAGCTTTGAAGAAGCGCTGGCCAACTCCTGCAACGTCGCCTTTGCGCAGATCGCCGCCGAGCTTGGCCCCGAGACGCTGACAAAATACGTCAAAAAGGCCGGAATTCTCTCCCGGCTGTCCTTCGACGGCACCAAAACTGCCGCCGGGAGCTTCGACCTGACGGGCGCAACGACCTATGAAGCCGCGTGGGCGGGCGTCGGCCAGTACACTGACCAGATCAATCCCTGCCAATATATGACCTACATGGGCGCCATTGCAAACGGCGGACAAGCCGCAATGCCCTATCTGGTCGAACGCGTCTCCTTCGGAGAAAAGGAAAAATACCACGTTTCCCGCTCAATGTGCGGCCGTGTGCTTGAACAAGGCACGGCTGACCGCCTCGCGGACATGATGCACTATGCGGTGGAGAATGTCTACGGCGAATGGTACTTCAGCGGATGCCACGCAGGCGGCAAGTCCGGTACAGCCGAGGTCGGCAACGGCGAGGCGGCCAACGGCCTGTTCGCAGGTTTCCTGCAAAGCGAGAACTATCCCCTCGCCTTTGTCGCCATCGTGGAAAAAGGCGGCGGCGGCGCAGCCTCATGCCTACCGGTGCTCAGCCGCGTGCTTGATGCCTGCATCGCAACGCTGCAAACACAGGAATAGAAAACACAAAAGCTCCTCTAACGAGGAGCTTTTCAGACTGTCAAAAAAGTCCGTAATCGTCAAAATCGATTCACAATTCAATGAATTTTTGCTCTCTGGATTTCATTTACAAAAGTCGGGGATTCCAAACTTTATAGTCTGAAAACCAGCTTGCTATGCAAGGATTTTGACTTACTGCGCAACTCACGCCCTACCGTACCTATGTACGCCGACGAGCGTGAGTTGCTTGTCTTCCGAACTTTTTCGCAGTCTGTCAGCGTGCCGAAAAGAGTTTTTCGACACGCTGAGCTCCTCTAACGAGGAGCTTTTGCTTTTGCGCTTAGTCATCATAATCGTCGTCCAGATCCGACTTGTAGTCCTCCGGGTCGATCTGCACGTCATAGGTCGGCTCCACGGAGACGAATGCGTAGGTCGGGGGCGGTGCCACGGGCAGTTCATCCGTCGTGCGGATGCTGTAATAGGCATCGGTGTCGGTCGGATAGTGCTTTTTACGCAGCCGTTTGTTGATGCCGTCGGAGATCAGCGTGTACAAGACCGCGAAGATGGGCACGCCGAGCATCATACCGCCGAAGCCGAACACGCCGCCGAACACCAGAATCGCAACCAAAACCCACCAGTCCGAAATACCAAGTTTTTCGCCCAAGATTCGGTTTTCGACGATATTGCCGTCGATCTGCTGCAAAATCAGGGTAAAAATCGTGAAATACAAGGCGTTCAAGGGATCGTCAATGAGCAGCAGCAGCGCCGACGGCACAAGCCCGATGATCGGCCCGAAAAACGGAATGACATTCGTCACGCCGACAATGGTCGAAATCAGAGGCGCATACGGCAGATGCATGATAAGCATGGCGATATAGGTCACCACACCGACAAAAATCGCATCGATGATCTTGCCCATCACATAGCCGCCGAAGATGCGGTCAGTGCGCCGCGCCAGCTCGAACAGACGGTTGGCATGCGCGGCAGAAAACAGCGCCACGGTCATTTTCTTCGCCTGCGACTTCAGCTTTTCCTTAAACACGAGGATATAGACCGCAGCGACAATACCCAACAGGATGTTGAACACCGTCGCCACAACGCTGTAAACGGAGCTGGTCAGCCCTGCAACAAAAGCGGCAATGTCGATGCTGTTGAGCGTCTTGAGCACCCAGTCGAGCAGCGTATCCACATTCTGGTTCACCCACTGCTCAAAAGGCGTGTCCGCGATCAGTCTGTCCACCCAGCCGCTGACCGTCTTGTAATATGTCTCCAAGCGATCCTTCTGGAGCAGCTCCTCCAAGCTGGAAATCAGATTCGGCACGATCAATGCGACAATGGCATAGAGCGCAAAAACAAGCACGAGCACGGCGATGGTGATGCTCGAAATTTTGCTGATACGCTTGGCAGTTTTTTCCTTGAAACGGTTCTTTTTCGCCAGCAGTTTGTCTATGAGCTTCTGAGAGCGCACCATGATGGGATTCATCAGATAGGCAAAGAAGCAGCCGTAGAGCAGCGCGGAAATGATGTCGAGAAATTCGAGGATCAAATTATAAAACCCGCGCAGATTGGACACGATCGTCCATGTGACAGCGCCCGCGACGATAACGAGGAAGGCCGTCAGGCCCCATTTTACATATTTTTCATTCCGATGCAGCTTCATAGTTTCTCTCCTTCCATCGGATCCGCTATTAGAATACCACGAAGCAAGCAAATCGTCAAGAAATAAAAAAACACCGCAGGCAGAAGCCTGCGGTGTTAGGTCGAAAATCAGTCTCTGCGAAGCGCTTCAATGGGGTTGAGCTTAGAGGCCTTGACTGCGGGCAAAAGGCCGAAGATGATGCCGATCAGAATGGAGAACACCACCGCGATCAGAATCGCGGGCGCACTGAGCGCAGTCGGCGTGTCCATAAATTTCGAAATCAACTGCGACATACCCACGCCGCCGAGGACGCCCAGAATACCGCCGATGCCGGTCAGCACGCAGGCTTCGGTCAGGAACTGCGCGAGGATGCGGCGGCGCTTTGCGCCGATGGCCTTTTTCAGGCCGATCTCCGTCGTGCGCTCGGTGACTGTGACGAGCATGATGTTCATAACGCCCACGCCGCCGACCAGCAGAGAAATGCTCGCAATCCAGATGAGCTGATTATTCGTCGAGCTGCTCATTTCCTGAAGCTGCTCGGCCTGCTTCAGCAGGTCGTCGCTGCGGTAGGAGAAGCCGTTCTTCGAGGCAAGCGGCGCAACAAGGTGCTCGGTGAGATAATCCGCCGCAGCCTTGCCGGCCTTGGTCATATCGTCCGTGGAATTCGCGCGCACCGCCACGCTCTGCGGTTCGTCGAAGCGGTAGGCCAGCGGCCATGCGCCCTCGGTGATGAAGATGCGGCCGTTGGACTCGTTGGCATACATGTAATAATCTTCCTCGGAGTTGATCGTCGGCTCAAAAGAGGACTTGAGCGCCGCCACACCGATGACCGTAAACGGCTCGCCGCCAATCTCCACGACCTTGCCTACGGGATCGCCGTGGCCAAGAAGCGCAGTCGCGGCCTTTTCGTCCAGAATGGCGGCCTTTTTTGCCGCAGAATACTCCGCAGCGGTGAAGCCGCGCCCCAGCTTGATCTGGTAGCCATTGACACTGAAATAGTGCTCATCAATGCCGAACATCGCGCCGGAGAAGGACGTGCCTTGATAGAACACCGTATTGTCGTTATAGCTGCGGCTACGGAAAGCGGTGACGTCTGCGACACCGTCGAGCTTGCGCACTTCGTCGAGCTGCTCCGGCGTGATGACCTTGACTCCCAGCGGGTTCTGGTTATACATCATGTCGTAGGTCATGTCGTTCTGGTAAAGCTGCACGGTCACAACGTTGTTTCCCGCGCCGATCAGGTTCTGCTTGATCTGTTCGTTGGTTCCCTTGATGGTCGAAATGATCGTGATGATCGAAGCAATACCGATGATAATGCCCAGCATGGTCAGGAAGGAACGCAGCTTGTGGCTCAAAACGCCCTGAAAGGCAAGATGCACATTTTCAAACACGGTTCATTCCTCCTTACCAGTACATACCGGGATTTTCCTTCGTATCCCCGTTTTCGTCCATCTCGGTCTTTGCTCCATCCTTGACGTTCTTGCCATAGGGGAAGGCAATGTAATCGTCCTGTGTCAGGCCGTCAATGATGCGCACATAGCCCCAAAGCTGTTCGCCGGTTCGCAGATAGGTCTTTTTCAAAAGCCCATCCTCACCGCGGCGATAGACATAGGCGCGTGTGCCCTCGGTGCGCAGATACATGGCCTCGAGATACAGAGCGTTGCCGTCGCCGCTGCCGCCGAAATAGACGCTGACATAGTCGCCCTCGTTCAGCTCCGCGTCCGCGCCGACTGCGATCATGGCGTTGTAATACGACGCGTTGGGATCGCTCGATCCGTAGTAAAAGTCGCTGGTCGTGGGCGTGTCGGAGACGGAATCGATGGTACCGACCGTCTCGACCATGCCGTTCATGCCCCACGACTGGATACGCACCTGTGCGCCGACACCGTACTTTTGCAGGTCATACTCGCTGAGCGTGGCTTTGACATAGTAGCAGCCACCGCCGGAAACGGTCACGACCGGCTGATTCTGCTGGGCAGCCGTCTCGGGATCGTTGACCACGAGTACCGTGCCATCCACGGTCGCATAGACAAAGCCGTTCTCGGATTCGACCTTCATCTTTTCATATTCCACCTGTGCCTGACGGTAGGCCAGATCCGCGTCACGGATCTTCACCTGCTGCTCTGCGCGCATCTTGGCGATCTCGGCTGCGGTGTAGCCGGAGCTGTCATCGTTCGGGAAGGTGGGATCGGGCGTCGGTTCCGGTTCGTCGTCCGCAGGCATGGGCGGCTCAAAGCCGCCGAGACTCAGCTTCTTGGTTTCCTCATCGATGAGAAGATGCAGCCCCCAGTTTTGCAGCAGTTCGCCCTTCAGGGCGTTTTCCTCGCGCTGCTCAAAGGAGATGTAAAGCTCCTTCTTTTCTCCCATCGCCTTGGTCAAAAAGTCCATGTCGAACAGGAAATCCTCGGAAACAAGGTAGCGCAGCGGTTTTTCCTCCGTCCCGTCGCCGCCGATGCAATAAGGCAGCTCCTCGACCGGCTCCAGCGGCTCGGTAGGCGCCTCGGTCGTCGGCTCGGTAGGCGTGGGCGGGACATAGGGCTTCATCGCATTGATGCGTGCCAGCTCGTCCTTGGCCTGCTGGAGATTCAGCTCCGCCTGCTTGACGTTGATCTGCTTGCGCTCGAGCTGGATGTCGGACAGGGTCGTGTCATAGCTCAGGAGCTTATCGCCCTTCTTGACCTCCTGCCCCTGCTGGACAAAGATCTCCGTGATCGTCTGCGTGGAGGAGGCGATGATCTTCTGGAGCTGCTCGGCAGTGACAAAGCCCGTGCTTTCGGTTTCGTTGCCCATGTAATTCGAGCTGTGCATGCTCACGGGCACAACCTTCACAGGATCGCTGTTTCTGCCCAGTGCCCAGACGATGCCGATAACGATCGCCACCGCCACAACAACGCTGACGACAGAGATCAGCACGGTTTTGAGTTTTTTGCTCATTGCTCGTTTCCTCCCTTCTCCGGCTCGGACAGGACGCCGTCGCGGATGTGGCGGATCTGCTTGGCGCGCTCGGCAATGGAACGCTCATGGGTTATCATAATGATCGTCGCGCCGTTCTGATTCAGAGAATCGAAAATATCCATGATCTGCTCACCGGCTGCGCTGTCCAGTGCGCCGGTCGGCTCGTCGGCCAGCAGCAGCTTGGGCTTTCCGACAATGGCGCGGGCGATGGCCACGCGCTGGCACTGACCGCCGGAGAGCTGATTCGGCTGAAATTCCAGGCGCTCGCCCAGTCCCATGAGCTTGAGCGCTTCGATTGCACGCTCGCGGCGTTCCTTTTTTGGTACGCCCGCGTAGAGCAGCGGCAGCGCGACATTGTCCACCGCCGACATCTTCGGCAGCAGATAGAAGCTCTGGAACACAAAGCCCAGCAGCTCGTTTCGCACCTGCGCCAGCTCGTTTGAGGTCGCACCGTGCAGATCCTTGCCGGCCAGCAGGTACTGTCCGCTCGTCGGCACATCCAGGCAGCCGATCAGATTCATCAGTGTGGTCTTGCCGGAGCCGGACGGTCCCATAATGGCGAGATAGTCGCCCTCGTTGACCTGCAAGTTGATATTCTTCAGAACACGGACGACTTCCCTGCCCTGCGGATAATCCTTGCAGATGTCTTTCATTTCTACCAGCATGGCTCAGCCTCCAACCGTAGGTTCGACCGCAATGCCGCCGTCGAAGCCGCCATCACCGCCGTCAAAGCCACTCATGTCGCCGATGTCATTTCCGGAATTGTTGTTATCCTCACTGATCGTGTCGTTCTTGACAACAGGTGCGCCCTCCTGCAGATCGTCTGCCGGGAAGGCAATGTAATCCTCCGGGCTCAGGCCGTCGGTAATCTCGTAGCGGTTGAGCGTCTCATCAAAGCGGCCGGCCTTGACCGTGCGCTTTTCGAGCTTGTCGTGCTTGTCGGCTGCCCAGACATAGAAGCCCTCGTCCTCAGAGCCAACCAGATAGGACGCATCCAGCCACAGACCTTCGGTGCTGTCTCCTTGGCCGTCATTCGGCTCGATGTAGACATGCTGTCCAAGCATCAGGCCGTCGGTGGAGTCCAGCGCGACATAGAAGGGGTAGGAGCTGGAGCTTGTCGTATCGTCATCGGCGCCGAAATAACCGCTGGATTTTTTATTGGGATTATTCTGGTCAATCTCGGTGATCGTGCCCGTCCAGGTCTGGGTGCTGTCCGCACGCGACCGCAGGATGACCTGTGCTCCCTGATAAAAGTCGTCGCGGTTGAGCTCGTTGATCTTGCCCTTGACGCGGAAATCACCGTTCTGGATCAGGGAGATGTATGGCAGCGCCTCACCGGTCGTGCTGTCCGTGCCGCCGTTTTCGTTGATGGCCTGCACCTTGCCGTCGATGGGAGAAAGCACCTCACCGTTGTCGCCGGTCTCCTTGAGCGCCTCAAGCTCCTTCTCCTTGACGGTCAGATTGTACTGTGCCTCCTTCTTATCGGCCTGCAGCGATTGGATCTGTACCGTGTAGGAAAGCTGCTCGGACGCAGGCGCGTTTGCCTTTTCCTTTTCGAGCTGTGCCACGCGGGTATCGAAGTCCGTGATGTTGTTCTTCAGGCTTTCGATTTCCAGCTCAGCCTTCTCGATGGTCAGCTTCATCTCGTCCATATCATAGACGAACAGAACGTCGCCCGTTTTGACCTCCTGCCCAACCGCGACCCGCAGCTCGGCAACCTTGCGGTCGTCCTTGCGCTCGATCTTGATTTCGTTTTGGGCGACGACCACGCCCGCGCAGGTGTTGAACGCGCCCGCCGTGCCATAGCCGGTGATCATGGCGACCGACTGCACGTTGACCGTAGCTTTTTCGCCACTGCAGCCGGCCAAAAGCCCGACCAGCAGCACCAGCGTCAGAAGCAGAACTGTCAGTTTGTTTTTCATGGTAATTCCTCCGTTTCGGCATCATACTAACGCTTCTTTGACGGCAAAGCTGCGGACATGTTCCCGCATGGGGAAATTTTTTCAAAAAAGGACGTGCCAGCGGCACGTCCTTGGTTTAATTATTTCGCCTGCATGACCGCGGCAATCGCCGGTTCCAGCTCCTCGCAGTGCAGGCGCTCCGCCTCGCCAGCGTCGCAGGCTTTCGCCACATCCGGATCGATGGGAAGCTGCGCCAGCACGGGAAGCCGGTATTCCTGTGCCGTCTCGGCAAGATGGCTCTCTCCGAAAATCGCGTGCTTCGTACCGCAGTCCGGGCAGCGGAAGTAGCTGTAGTTCTCCACCAGACCCAAGACCGGCACCTGCATCATATTGGCCATGCGCACGGCCTTACCGACGATCATGGAGACCAGCTCCTGCGGCGAGGTGACGATAATCACACCGTCAATGGGCAGGGACTGGAACACCGTCAGCGGCACGTCGCCCGTTCCGGGAGGCATATCCACGAACATATAGTCCACGTCGTTCCAGATGACGTCCGTCCAGAACTGCTTCACCGCGCCCGCGATGATGGGGCCGCGCCAGAGCACGGGGTCACTTGCATTGTCCAGCAGCAGATTGATGGACATGATCTGCACGCCCGTCTTGCTCACGGCGGGATACAGGCCGCTTTCGTCCGTACCGGCGCATTCGTCCACGCCAAAGGCCTTCGGAATGGAC
>ERZ779840.2783-NODE-2783-length-14590-cov-18.522669_pt1 | contig 14590 bp, 21 predicted proteins | sample MGYA00511561_ERZ779840 | MGnify/ENA primary metagenome ERZ779840 (study PRJEB29588, sample SAMEA2162036) | human gut metagenome | biome: human gut; feature: human-associated habitat; material: faeces | place: Denmark | collected 2008/2010 ...
CTGCTGTCTGGTTAAACATCGGATGATTGAATGGTATGAACTTATTGTCCATGATAGGAACAAAACCACGGATAAAGATAATACACTTTTTGTTATCCAGCTTTCTGACCTCATCGGGTGTAAACAGTTCTCTTCCTAATACATCATAGTTTCTTGAAGAGCTTCCCTGTCTGCCCTTAGTCTCACCGCTTGACTTCTTATCAATTGTACCTTTTCCAAGCAGCTCCGACACATACTTATGCGTACTCTGCTCATTGCCTCCAAGATAAATGAAAGTATCGCAGTTGCCTGGAATGGTTTCCCAAGTATCTTTGAAAAGTGCCTTTAACTGGGCAAAGTTCTGAATGATGATAATACTTGAAATCTCACGGCTTCGCATAGTACTTAACAGCGAACAGTAGTCATCCGGCAATGCGACATTCGCAAATTCATCTAACATGAATGTCACATGGATTACCTCCTGCCTCACAGTGCCAACCTTATAGAACTTTCCTTCATACTCAAGTACATCACCGAAAAGTGCCGGAGTTGTTGTAATCTCCTTAACACCTGTGACAAATACCTGAGAGATTGTTTTCATCATTGACCAGCCATGATCAATGCCGATTACTTCTAACTTGTTATTCATGTTCCTGTCTCTCCTTCCCTTCCGTAATATTTGCTTCCATATCCTGCTCATCTGTATCTTTTCTCCCTTCCTCTTCCATAAGCTGCTCAATAAACCTCTCTGTTCTGGACGACATTGCAACTAATGAATATAGAAAAACCAGGATGATACTTATTCCGACCAACACTACAATCCAACATAGCTTCATGTAAATACGCCTCCTTCCGTAGATTCTTCTAAGAGACACTTACAATTTGCCTGACATTTTCGTGCCAGTCTTTGGAAATAAACACATTTCAAACATTCGTGCTCTTCCATAAATAATGCTTTCTCATTTCTGGCTACAATCTTTCGGTAACGCTTTTTCAAATAAGAAACATCATATAAATCCTGCTTGATTTCATTCATGGCATTTTGCTTCATTATCGCTGTGTTCAGTGAATTAATGTAGCTGACGAACTTTTCCTCAGTGCTTATATCCACACCTTTAAAAGTTAATTTCATTCACTACTTACCTGCTTTCTACACGGCTCATGCCATGTAGGTGTGCTTTTTTCCCATTTGCCTGCACACATAGGAATTACAGATAAGCCGCATCTGCGTTTACGACGCATTAAGTTAAATTAAATAATGCTATCCTCTCTACCGCCTTTTCGAGAGCCAGGAAGTTCCCTTTGAACACCTTCATAGTTTATTATCCTTCCGCAACAGTATTGACTACCCTTACTCGCTCCACTTTCATTTCTCAATCCTTCAGCACTCTTCGCAAGTATATTTGATTTCCATCAGGTATCTGAACCGGAATTATCACTATATCTGTAATTGTTATTCAATTGTATGAGCTGCTTTGCAACTCGCAGGATTATGATATAGCAAAATTTTGAATCCTTGAACTTCGCCAAAAGAAGTATTTTCAACATATCTATTCTTTTTATGTTAGTCCTCATTTGTGGTCTGTTCGTATTTTATTATATAGTCCACATTTGTGGTTGTCAATATATTTTCAAAATAATGTACCACTTTTGTGAACTCTGTGTTAAAATATTCATATCAATTTGTTTGAGGTGATTATTAATGGATAATAGACATTCAATTGGAAGTAAAATTCAAAAATATAGAAAATTAAAAGATATGACACAGGACGAATTATCAAAACAGTCCGGTATTTATTTATCTACCATAAAGAAATATGAAAGCGGTGAACGAAATCCAAAACCAGATCAGCTTCAAAAAATAGCAGAAGCTCTTGGCATTAGCGTAACTGTATTTCTTGATTACGATATTAATACTGTTAGTGATGTTCTTTCTTTAGTTATGAAGCTTAACGAACAATCTCCATTGAAAATATCTGCTGATAAGGATAAAGATGGCAACTACATCCCCAGCAGCATACACATGACATTTGAAGATTCACAAATAAATGAAGCTATTTGTTCTTATCTAAATTGTAAACAACAGATAGATTTAATTGCCTATGAGGATAATGATAAAGCTGTGATTGAACAGCAAAAAGAATTTTATGATGATAAGATTAACAGATTGCTCTTATTTAACGAATGTATTAAAAAAATCCGCTAAATTGCGGATTTTCTTTGCTAGGACTCTATTATAATACTTCACTTTACATATCCTGAGTAGTTTATCCCCTACTCAAATAGCTTTGGTAAATCGTTGGTAAAAATCTACTGTAACATCCCCAAAACACTGTAAAATCAAGTATTTTTAATCAAGGTTAGTATATTGCCGTGGCAGATGAATAGTATTTTAATCATAGTTTTGTTTCTCCTTGTTTTGCCCCGAAATGCCCTGTTTTGCAAGGAATTCTGGGTATTTTTGAAATGTGTGTTTTTGCTGTCATCTTGGCAAAATACGGCAAGATGAGGCAGGTTGTGACTACCTGTTAGTAGTAAAATTGGTAGTAAACGGGAAAGTTTACTACTAAGGATTCATGATATAATGTTTTGTCTCTTCTACAATATCTCTCCATATATCATTCGGTACTTCAGCAAAATTATAGTATTTACCAAATAGGCCATATGAACAATTTGCATTTTCTGGTTTAACCATTCCCCCCTGACATCTTGTATCATTAAAATCAACTGCATAAGTATATACATTTTCAATAGCTAATAAATATTCATTAACATCTTGTATATCCATTTCGATGTAAAATTTTTTTGCAATCTCTTTTGCTTTTCGAATATCTTCAAATTGAAAACACCCTTGCACATCACAAGTTCCCGGCACACGATATTTGGGAGCGTTCAATCCTATATCAGCAAATTTTTCACATACATGATAAAAATCATCACAATTACTTACTAATACATCGTATATTTTCATTTCCTTTATCTGTTCATTTGTTTTTACTTCATTAATAAATCTTTCTAATGAATTACTTATTTTTCCCATGTTTAACAACTCTCCTTTTCGTTATGTACCGAAGGAAGAAAAATATTCGCTTCTCCCTCATTGAATGTTTGTTCTTCCTCATTCTGTAAGGATTGCTTTGCTTCCTCATATCCTTTTTTGTCAGTTCCTGGATACTTCTTGTTTACCTTTGACCACTCTGCTTGAATTCTATTTCTTTGCACTCTTATTTCTTCTATTGATAAATCGTCAAAATCAGTAATCAAAGATAAATAATTTTCTCGAATATCCCACAATTCATCAGCGGCATCCTTATGATTTTTTATGCTATTACTAAGATTACTATCTTTCATATACAAATTTAATCCTAATGATAAAGCTGATGCTATACCACCTACCCATGCCAGCAAATATTGATTTGTAATTACTGTAGCCAAAAAACCTCCTGTTGAAATTGCTGTTAATACGATTTGTGTAATTTTAACTCCGTTATTCAAACACTCTAATCTATTCTGTATTTTATGGTGAGTAGTATATGTATAAACAACCTTACCATGCAAATCAACAAGTTGTGCTCTTAGCTCTTTTCTATTTTTTCCCATATTCATACTCTCCTAAACCATATATCTAAGTACTTTACCTAATACTTCCCATCCTTTTGTTGCGTCCACATTCATATTACTTCCGGGAGCTTTTATCTGTGGTGTAATATAACCATTAAATGATATTTCATTGTAATATTTCAGCAATGCTTCTTCAAAAGTTTCACTACCACCAGAATGTTGTTCTCCTTCTCTCAAAAAATGCCATCCTTTTATTGCATCAAAAACAAACGAATCAATTAAAATGCCTGATAAATGATAGCTTGAAAAATTGTTATCTCTTACATATCTGATGTGTTTACAAGCATCAAACAACAATCCATTTGAAATATTATTTTTCTGCGCCATTGCATCTTGCTCTGCTTTAGGATTTGTTGTCATCCAATTACCACCCATATGTGTATCAGGATATTTATATATATTACCAGTTCCCCAAATATTGATATCTTTAAATGCTGGCAAAATCTCAAATTTCATTCCATCTGAAAATTTCACAACAACTACTTGCCCATCACCCTTTATATTTGTGTTTGGATATGTCACAAGAACTGCATTTTTAACTGCTTGTAACAACCTTGATTGCCCATTTCCATACATATTAGTAAAATGGTTATATTCACTCTCTGGCAATTCAAATAAAACATCCAAATCACTTGTATTTATTGCTGTTCCTCTTCCATATGAACCAACATAATAACTATGTGCCGTTTCACTATTACTTCCCCAAAATGTTTGATTGATAGATTTAGTAATTCTTTTATATCTACTAGAAATAATTCCTCTAGTATCCATATCAATCACATGTGCATCTTTTTTCACTACTGAACTCATTTAATCATTCCCTTCTATAATTTGGTATAATATATTTTTTATATTATAATCTCAAATCTCATCTTTTTCCACAAAAATAACGCCCCAGCCTAAGCCGGAGCGTCATCTCTTTTCCATATTAAACTACCTTAAACATCTTCTGCGACATAGGTTTCTCTTTCTTCTGCTCAACCTCCGCCTGTGCTTTCCTAAACTCTTCCATCCGTTTCAATTCTTCCTCAGCATCATCAAATCCGATATGCGTGTACACATTCATTGTAACACTAATATCCGAATGCCCCATAAGGTACTGTAACGTCTTTGGATTCATTCCCGATTTTGCCATGTTGGAACAGTAGGTGTGCCTGCATACATGAGGCGTGATGTTTGGCATCTGCACCCGGTAGATGTCATTGTATCTGCCGACCATATGATTGAAACGATGTTGCCAGTGCATTGCCACAAGTGGCATTCCATTATCATCGTAAAACAGGAATCCGCTATATCCGTCTATAGCTTTCTCCACTTTCGGTGCATTTCTGTCCTCGATGATTGCCTGAAACATCTGTGCCACATCCTCTGTAATCGGCAATACTCTTGTTCCTGCATCCGTTTTTGTGGTTTCTATGATATATCGCATATCCGATGTTCTCTGCAACTGGTGGTCAATATTTACAGTTCTGTTCTCAAGATCAATGTCTTTCAGCGTCAGTCCACAAAATTCCGATATTCGCATTCCCGTATGAAAGAGTATGTACACTACTTCATAGTATTTGTAGTACACCACATCGTCATGCACAAGCTTTAGGAACTTTCTCATCTGCTCTTTTGTGACTGCCTCTCTTGTGACTGCGTCATTTACCAATACTCCGGCAAGCTGAAATCCAAATGGATTCTTTACCAGAATGTCATCATCCACCGCCATCTGAAAGGCCGGGCGCAGCACTCCCCGGATGGTATGAATGGAACTGTAGCTTTTTTGTAAATGTCAATAGTTAAGAGGAAAAAAGATTGTATTTATTTTAGTACAATCTTGCATGTACCTTTTATGCATTAAAATGCCGCTTGCGTTCAAACGCTTGAACGCTTGCGGCGTTTTTGCATGACTTTAACAAAGCACCGCATATTTGCGGCACTGCCTGCCGTTATGCTGTTACTGTTATTTTTTGACTTGTCATATAAACCCTGTTTCATGCGCAAGCATATCAGCCGCGCTCAATCCGTCAAACAGTTTGCGCGGATAGCTGTTGATATAGTCCTGTACCTCTTTAACACGCTTTTTGCTTACACCTGCAATGTCTATGCCCTTTTTGATAAAGCGCCTTATAAATCTGTTTTGTAGCTCGTTGCTTCCGCGTTCATTACTCCTGTAAGGGTGACAGTAATACATCTTAAAACGCTCACCGCCGTAAATGCTTTTATTGACTATGCCGCCGCCGTAAAACTCAACGCCGTTGTCACTTGTCACTGTTTTGAATATCGACTTGAATTTTTCGCCATATTCTTTTTCAAGCCTGTCAAGTTCTGCCGCTGTACACTCTGCGCTTTTATGTGACATCTTGCGTATTAACTCATAGCGCGTCTTGCGCTCAGTGAGAACAAGCAAGCATGTTGTTGTACCCTGCCTGCCTACAACTGTATCTATTTCCCAATGTCCGAATTCCTGCCGCTTGTTTATATCCCTGTCACGCTGTTCGATTGACAACACATTTTTATTATATTTCTTTTTTGCCTGCCGCATGTGTACATTATGTTTTCTGCGCCTGCTTAAATGCTTTTTGTTGAGTTTTTCAAACACGCCGCCGCGGATATAGTTATACAGCGTTGACAGACCAAACGGCACATTGTAGCCGTCCTTTTTCGCCGACTGCATAGCGGCATAAGGTGAGAAACCATTATTAAGTATTTTATTTTCAAGGTACGTTGCAAGCTGTATGTCATTACCGATTTTAAGACCAACGCCGCGCGACTGGCATTTTTCTTTATGCCGCCGTTGTGCGACATCTGCACAATATTCTTTTCTCACTGTCAAATCGCTGTTAAGCTGTTCTATTGTACCGCGTTTAATCTCTGCATATATGCATGACTGCGCACGCTCAAGAGTAGCGGCTATCTGCTGTACTGTCTGCCCTGCTTTCAAGGCGTACTCAATGTTGTATCTTTCACGCTCATTTAAACAAGTTCTCATGCACTCACCCCCGTTGTGATTGCGTTCAAACGCTTGAACGATTTTTATATATCTGTCATGTAAAGATTAATCCTGTTATTTGCTTTAGGTATATCAATAGTCTTTGCAAATGTGATATTATCGCTTATGCCGTCAAGCTGTTCTGCAAAATCATCATCAGACAAATTGTATTTATACTCAATAGGCTTGTTAAGATTGCGACTGCGCCAATAGCGCTTTTTGTTTTGCGTTGTTGCGCACAGCTCTTTTGTTATGTATTTCAAGCAGTAACTACATGTGCGGTCGCTGTCTTTTATCATTGTTGCTGTTGTGAATCCGTAGCAATAGGACGGGAGATTATACACCGCCGTTTCCTGCGTACTGCCTGCCGCTGAATACTCAAGCGGCACAGCGCCCACATTGCTAAACATGCCGTGAAAATGATAACGCCCACTTTTGTGTAGCTCCGGTACAATGATATATTTCATATCGGGCGCATATCTCTTGCGCGTATCGTCAAGCCACGCCTTAAGCGCCTTGCAAACTGCCGCATAATCAAAGCTGTCAACCTTTTGCGGATTGAATGTCAACGTATAAAACCATTCCCAATCGTTTGACAGCGCAAACGCGTATACATTGTTTTTTGTGCGGTTCATTGACTGCTGTATACAACGCTCAATATCTGCCTGCGTTCTGTCTTCAACTGCCTTGCGCTGTCTGCTGTCTATATCGTATTTACTGAGCTTGTAGCCCGACTTAATGTTGTGCAGATACTTTTTGACAACTGTTGTATTGCTGTACTGCACTAACTTTGTGTTGTAAACCTCTTTTGCAATCTTTCTCATTTTTAACCCCTCTCACTTGTTTGTTGCGTCACCGCTTATGTGTTGCTATTGTCAAGTACGTGCGCGCCTGCGCGTATATACGCGCGTCACGCAATTTTAAGGCGTTAAGCCTCCGCACGCTACGGCTATACCGCCGTAAAATTGTATGCCGTGCTCCTGTAATACTTGTAATACTTCCTGCCTTTTGTGTAGCGCGTATTCACATGCCCTGCCTTGCCTTTTATGCTGTATATGCTCTCAGATTCAGCGAATAAATCGCGCCCCGCTAAAAGCCAAAGAATAAACCCGATTGTTTTCAGATTTTTGACATTGCGGTGTGTAATACGTGTCTGCAATACGGCGCGAATTTGTTTGTCTACAACCTTATCATCCTGCGAAGCAAGTATGACATCATAGCCCATATGTCTGTGCATACGAAAAAAAGAGCACCACGCCAAGCGGTCGGCACGATTCCACGTTCTTGTATTAAAAATGTCCTGACACTCGTCTATGCATATAAGCGTCTGATGTTCCAATATATCGCCCTGCGTATTCTTTTTGTGATAGTTACGCGCGAACCCCTCCAAACCCAGCAGGGCAGAGAATCCCATATCCCTGCTGGGCGCTTTTCTGTAGTCCGTTCCTTTTTTCTGATAAATATAATTGTTTAATAGTTCGTCATTTGATACGCGTATAAACTGCCCCAAGGGCTTATTTTTCCGAGGTTTTACCAAATTGTAATTAAAATCAAAATTTGCTATAACATTCTTCCCTTTTCTCAATGCTTCAACTACTTCTCTTGCAAGATGCAAACTTTTGCCGCTTCCCGGCACTCCGTCAAACATATATATCAATATAAATCACCTCTCAAAATTCAAGCGTTTGAACGCTGTTAACTGACTGCCTTTTTTGCTATTCTGTAAGCATAGTAAACGCTTATCGCTGATATCCACACGCCTGTAATGTCTGCTAATCGTCCGACTGGGACAAAATAATTCAAATAGCCTGTATACTCTGAATATGCGTCGCACGCACTGCTAATATATTGTATGAAAGGGTCGTTAGGTAATAATTCAAACAAAAATGTAAATACTTTAGTACCGATACCGAATAAATCACGTATAGCCGACATTATAAGTCACCCCCATCAACAAACATTTTTCTTGTAGCCCTAAAAAGAACAAATATATATATTAATTCCTGCAATTGTCGAAACTGCCCTATGTAATCATCAAATATATGAAAATCCATAGTTAACACATCACTCACGCCGACACTTTCAAAGCCGACCCGCATTGTGACAACAGGCGCAACGGGAGTAGCAGAAAGCAGGTCAAATATTTGTTTCGCGTCATTAAATACACATGTCGGGAATTTTCTATGTAACACCGACTGCACCTGTTTAGAATCCGTTTTAATGTCTGATAATGCTTTGTCTCTGTCGCTGTCGCTGAGTGCTGTAATAAGTAAGTTAAGTTCTTCAATGTGCTTTATAGTTTTCACGTTTTTAAGAATGTCCGACATGCTTTTCTTCATATCCTTGCAATAGCTTTTTATGTCTTTCAGATAGTCTTTTTGTATGCCTTTTAAATATTTGTTTGTGTCTTTGTTGATATCCTTTACTTTGTCCAATATATCATCTAATAATTTGTTTGATTTTTTAGTAAGCTTGTTATTATCCGCGTTTAGATCTTCAATATTACTGTTTATTTTCTTCAAATATCGCTGAAATGTTTCGTCAATCTTGTCTTGTTTTTCACTACTGTCCGCACCTTTTAGAGCGTCCGTTATTGCGTCCGTCAATTCGTCCGTGAATTTGTCCCAATCCTGCGAAAGCATGTCGGGGCTTAATGTGATAGAAGAGGGAATGTTGCCGCTTGCAAAATCACTTGTGATATAATCAGTTGCGCCGCCCTGCACATCCTTTACCATTTTGTCAAATGAGCTGTAAGCCCACAGCGGGCGCGCGTCCTCTGAGTAGTTGTACATCTGTCTGCCTTTGTCTAATAGATAATCTTCATATGATACATAGTCAAGCGGATTTTGTGAGGTGTCAAACTGTTCAGCGTATTCTTTCAAATCAACTACAGCAACATAATTGTTTAACTGTTCAAAATTAGCGTCATAGAAATAAGTACAATATCTGTCCAAACCTGTCCACCCGCCTGGGCGCGTACCATGCGCCGCATATGCATAATTGTCAAGGTCGATAAAGTACAAGTGTTGTGTGTCAACTCCGTAGTCGACAGTAAGGAATACATATGTGTAGCCCTGCTCATTCATTGCTTCAACGATTGCGCGCATATATGAATATGATGTACTTTCAGACAGTCCGAACCACCGCATTGCATTATAGTATGCTTGATTGTACAACTCAGATACTTTGTCTGTGTGATACTGTCCTGCAAAAAAGTTACTCATGCCATGTGATTCCATGTACTGTTTCATAAGTAAATCATATATTTGTTTAACCGCCGCCGAATCATATGTTACAGCGCCGTAATTATCACTTGTCTTATCAGTGTTAACAGTGCCTTTTATTTTAGTATCGCCGACAGCATTTAAAGCATTCCACAATGCGCCGCCCCATTTACTAGCCACAGGCATAATAACACCAATCGCCGCCGCTACAGCCTGCCCCGTACCCTTATAGCTGTTAATAGACCCGCCTTTTTTTAATACTTGTTGCAATTGAACAAGACATTGAAAGTCTGAAAGTGTTACCGAACTATCACCACATGATACAACATAACCGCCGTTATACACCACAGAATATTCTATACCGTTAATGTAAATCGTTTGGTCGCCGCCGACACCCTCATCATAAAAGACATCTTCTCTTTTGGGCTCATCAGCATATGCGCATAAAACAAAATTACAAGATAAAATTACAACAAGCATAATTGTTATAATTCTTTTCATAAAAAAAACCGCCTCACTTTCAGCGGTCATTGTTAATATTTACTTATGTATAAGCTTACGGATAAGCATATATAAGCAGACTAGCAAAACTAAAGGAATAGCAACAACTACGCCTGCCATAGCTGAATAAAAAATTGTATTTATAAGCGTCACCATCTTATATGCACCCCCTTTGTACTGCATTATACACCTGCATAGACCGCTTATGCAACTGCTTTTACAGCAGAGGTTATTATATATTTGTTTCCTGCATGTCCTCTATAAATTTAATCCTTAATGCCTGCAATGCCATTTCTAAAGCTTCAACATGTTCCGCTGTTGTGCATACTTTATAATTCCACTGACAGTTATCGCAATCACTTGAATTGCAATTAAACTCATTATCTATCGTTGCACATTTTATTTCAGCATCTATAATCTGGCATGCCTTTTCTATTTCCAATTCTTTTTACCTCTCACATTACTTTCATAATTATCACAACATACACTGCATACAGCAGTAGTTGTATTATATCGCTTTTACTCATTCTTTTTTTTTCATCATTATCAGCGCCGCTATTAATGCCGCCGTCACTGCCATTACAACCGGTATTGTCTCCGACATGTTTTTTCTCCGTATGACTATTGAACATATCTATTACAGTGTCTATGCTGTTAATCACTAAGTTTACATACATCGCTATCATTATCACTGTTATTATCTGCTCTCTGTTCGGCATGTTTTTCTATAACCCCCGATATTATTCTTTCCAACTTGTTTTTCTTGTTGTAGACCTTTTTATATATCTTGTGCGTTGTCCAGCACATATACACTAATGATAATAATAAAAATGTTCCCATGCTTTTTACCTCTCTTTGCGTTCATACGTTTGAACGCCGTTTTTATTTATGTAATACATCCAATCGGGCGGGGCTGTAATCCTGCCGCAATCCTTAAACTGTCTGCCGTTTACCTCTTTCATGCGTCCGTCACACTCAATTATATACTTGAGCCTACACTTGTCACATTTTGAGCCGTTACAGTAAAGCGCCAACTGCTTGACATAGTAAAGAAGATTCTGCTCAAGCTTTACCGCCTGCCGTTCTTCATATGTCAGAAACGGCACCCGCGCAAGTTCGCCTTTGTTTTCCATTGCTTTTTGAATGTTATTTAAGTTATTCATGTTTTCCCTCTCGATAGCGTTCAAACGCTTGAACTATTGCGCACCCTGTTGCAATAGTCCGCGCCTGTCTTACGCGATTGACTTGAAAAAGCCTAAGCCCTTGCGGATTGCAAATCCGATTCCGAATATTGCAAGACCGGCAGGGAGTGCGACTTCAAGCATTCCGACCACATCTGTCTGCATCTGTGTTGTTGCTGTTGTAAATGCTGTTTTAAGTGCCTCTGTCATGTCTGTACCTCTTTCTGCTGTAGCTCTGTACAGCTTTTTATTTTTATGTGATTCCCTATTATAGGGATTGTCACCGCTGTGTTAGGGTGGGGGGGGGAGATGTGTCTCCCCCGTGAAAGCCTGTTGTCTTTCACTCCTCTCTCTACGGGGGAAGCGCTCCCCCGTAACGCCCTCTCAAGGTAGGCAGAGCAAGCTCTGCTTGAATTAAAAGGGCTTTGCCCTTAAAATTTTCTGAAAGGAATAAGCGCGGTGCTTATTACCCTTGCTGTAAGGTTGAATATCGTTGCAAGTACAAAACCACAACACACCCCCGTCGAAACAATGTCAGGAAGATATGTCTGTACTGTCTGTTCCATTTAATCACCGCCCCGCTTGAAAAATATGTTGCTGAACATGATTCCTATAATCACTGCAATCATTACCGCAATGATTAACAACAGCCCCTCCACAGTTCCGAGGTCGGCGGGCTGTGAAGAATCAACCGCCGCCGCTGTCTCAGTAGCGGCATACGTTTCCGCGCCACGGATACCCGGCACACTGCCGCCGCCTGCCACTGTCTCCGACAGCGATATATATTCGGTATGCGGCGGCTTTGTGCCGGTACTTCCGTACGTTTCCGCGCTTCCGTCTGCTGTGCGTTCGGCGGCGGTGGTTTCTTCCGCTGTCCGTACGCTGTCGGCTTGCGTTATGTCATTGTTTAAATTTCTTTCTGTCACTGTTTCCATGTATTCCACTCCCTTTAGTTTTTCGGTGCTGACGCTGACGGCAACGACCCGCCGCCCCATGGGTTCCCGTCGCTTGCCGCCTGCGCGTTCCGCGCACCGCTGATATCAAAAAAAACGATAGTCAGAAAGAAGGGGCATTGTCGGGGAGCTTTACACACTGCCGCAGGTCGGGGAAACTGTCAAGCCGGCATGCATGGCAGTTTTTCCCGTGCCTTGGGTACGTCTGCCTGTAAGGACAGACCGCACGCCGTGTGTACTGCTTATATGCCCCTTGAAAATGTCGCAGGTGTGAGAGGGTAGCCCCGACACTTTCAAGCGGCACACAAGCGTAAAAGCTTATTGCCGCATATACAAATACATATTTTGGAGGTTGTATTATTGTTGCGGTCACGGCACTATATATATTGCAAGTGCCGAACTGTATCGGCGGGAATCGAACCCGCTGTACGTTGTATGCCGTACATCTGCCGCATACATACACATGTCACTTTACATCCCAAAATGTAACTATTAATTACCGCTGTGTATTCATGCTCAGGCGATACATAAAAGTGGCAGGGGCGCAGGGTGCGTCTTTTCCGTTCATCCCCTGCCACGTTATTTTACTTATTTACTTGTCTTGCCTGTATCCTGCTTGCTATCGGGCTTTATATCCTTGCTGCCTGTCGGCTGTGCGTCAGATGTTGCAGGCGTTGACGCTGTTGCGGCTGTTTCACCTGTCGGTGCGTCTGAAAATGGGACAATGTTTACAACGCTCATATATGCGCCACTTGTGCCGCCCTCTACATAATCAAGATATAATGTCACGTCCGTGAAACGGGGAACAACATTGTATAATTCCTCTTTGATGTTGAATGTGAACACTTTATCATTCTGGTCAATCAATACCCTATGAATTGTTTTCTTTTCGCCGTTTCTTTCATAATCTTCTGATGTAAACTTGTAAACTGTGCCTTGCGCCGTTGCGCTGAATCTGCTGATTGCCATTGCTTTTTTTCTCCTTTTTACTTGTTATATGTTATTTTTGTTATTTGCTATTGCATGCGCCCCTCTGCCGTAGTGGGAGAGGGAAGCGCCTTATTAACTTTTAAAGCTCGTCTATAAACCCATCTAATGCAAACATGTATGTATATACAGCGTCTAACGCCTGCTTGTGTCCTGCCTGTGCGCTTATCGCCTTGAATACTGCATGTGTTGCAACTGTGAGCTCGTCAAGCATGTCACCGCCTTTTGCCTTTATTGTAACCTGCTTGCATGCTCCCTGTTCTGTCTCTGCATCCTTTACAATTATCATGTTTCTGTCCCTCTCTTTCTTAATCTTCTACGCGGTAAAATTCTACGCGGAATTTGTTTGTCTTCATAATGCTCTGTAATAATGATTCCGAAGCAAGCAGACCGCTATAACCTGTTACAACTAGCGTCGCGTTAGGCTTGTTGCCTTTTGCATTCGGTATATAATCTTCTGTTGCGCCGTCCCCTGTGTCTGTTTCTGTGTCAGCGTCAGCCGATGTATTGTATGTTTTCTCAGCTTTTTCTACTGCTGTATTGTCTGCCGTTTCTGCTGTCTGCTTATTATCAGTTATAGCAGGATGTGTATAATCATGTATCTTTGCGGCTATCTGTCTACAGCTCATAATGTAACTTATATCAAGTTCTTCTATTGCTTTATCATCGAATAACTTTAATAAATTGAGCTGTGCAAAGCTATAAAATGAATACTTATCAATTATGTGAGCATTGCTGTAATTCTCTATGCTGTCGAATGCGTCATCCGGATAAAAGCGCCGCACAACATTAATGTAATTGCTGACACTTCCACGGCTCAGCCCGAACACCTCTGCCGCATACTCATATATATTTGAATAGCCATATGCCGTATAAAGTTCGTTCTTATATATATACATAAGGCACTTTGCTATCTGTTCACGGCTGTTGTCTATGCTGTAATTAGAACTGTGTATTGATGATGTAAACAACATTGCTTCAAGTTCACGTTCTGTTATAACGTCACTTTTGATATAGCTTAATTCGGTAGTCATTAACTTGTTTGTCATGTCCAAATGGTGTAATCCTTGCATAGAACTTATCTCTTGCTTTGTCATAACTTACATTTTGCTTCATAAGGTATTCCAAACAGCATACAGAGCCATTTTTTGTCTGCTTCCTCAACTT
>ERZ779840.2784-NODE-2784-length-14586-cov-5.619778_pt1 | contig 14586 bp, 15 predicted proteins | sample MGYA00511561_ERZ779840 | MGnify/ENA primary metagenome ERZ779840 (study PRJEB29588, sample SAMEA2162036) | human gut metagenome | biome: human gut; feature: human-associated habitat; material: faeces | place: Denmark | collected 2008/2010 ...
TAAAACTAAATACAAAGAAAAATGTATTAATATTAATTTTGGGATTATTGATATTAGTTGATATGATAATGTGGTTTTTTAATGAGTCATCATTTGTAATTATTGGATTAGCTATATTTTCAATTTTATTGTATTTATTTTTAAATAATAATCAAAATTAATACCAAAATAATTTTCTATTGACTTAATTCTGACATAATAACTTACACTCGAATTTACTTCTATTAAAACACGGTCTCCAGCCTTATGTCCAAGAAGTGCCTTTCCAAGTGGTGATTCAATGCTTATCAGTCCCTCAAGTGAATCTCCTCTTACAGTAGTCACAAGCTTGATTTTTTCAGTAGTTTCATCATCCTCATAAAATAATTCAACTATATTATTAACACCAACCTCATCATCAGCTGACTCGTCTGATATAATTTTTGCTGTCTTTATCATTCTCTGGAGATAACGTATTCTGCTCTCATTTCTGTTTTTCTCACGTTTTGCTGCATGATACTCAAAATTTTCACTCAAATCGCCATGTGCTCTAGCTGTCTTAACATCTTCAAGAGCCTCTTTTCTTACTACAAGTGTTCTGTATTCTATTTCCTTTTCCATTTTCTTTATATCATTTTCAGTTAATTCATTATACATAAACATCACTCCATTTCCAAAATACAGATATAATTTTAATAAAAATCAATACAGTTTTTCTTTATTTCCAATGCTCTTATTTTATCACCAAATTATTTAAATGTACAAGCTGCAAATACATAAGATTTTTTAGTGAATTTTGCCAAAAGATGTGCTACAATAGATATAATGTTTTGAAAGCACTTTCAATTCAGTAAACGTAAGTTATACGAGAATGGAGAAAATGTAAAATGAAAAATAAGATTATTACTTTTGGTGAAATTATGTTAAGACTTTCACCTGAAAATAACGAAAGATTCACTCAATGCCATGAATTTGAAGCTGTTTATGGCGGAGGTGAGGCTAACACTGCTGTATCACTTGCCAACTTTGGCGTTGACTGCGGTTTTGTAACAAAACTTCCTGAACATTCAATTGGACAGAGTGCTGTCAATTCGCTTCGTCAGTATGGAGTTGATATCAGTAACATTGTCCGCGGCGGCGACCAGATTGGTATCTATTTCCTTGAAAAAAAGACAAGCCAGCGTCCTACTAATGTTATTTATAACAGAAGCGGTTCTGCTATTGCTCTCGCTGAGGAATCTGATTTTGACTGGGATAAGATTTTTAAAGATGCTACATGGTTCCATTTTTCAGGAATCACACCTGCCATAAGTGATAATATGGCAAAAATTACTCTTGCAGCGTGTAAAGCGGCTAAAGAAAAAGGTCTTACAATAAGCTGCGACCTTAATTACAGAAGCAAGCTCTGGTCAAGTGAAAAAGCCAATAAAGTTATGAGCGAATTATGCCCTTATGTTGATATATGTATTGCTAACGAAGACGATGCTGTAGGCATCTTTTCTATGGATGCCTCAAAATCTGATAAAGAAAAAAATGCATACATTGCCGAAGAACTTACAAAACGTTTTCCATTTAAAATGGTTGCTTCTGTATGGCGTACAGAAACTTCTATCACAACATTTAAGCTCCAGTCCATGATTTATACAGAAGGCAAAGCTTATTACAGCAAAGAATATTTTATGAATATTCTCGATTATATCGGTGCCGGCGATGCTTATTGTGCCGGAATCATATACAGCATAATCAACAACTTTGATCCTCAGAAAACCGTCGAATTTGCAAATGCAGCAAGCTGCTTAAAGCATACAGTAAGCGGTGATTTCAACCTTGTAACTGTTGACGAAGTTATGAAGCTTGCATTTTCAGCAAGTGGAAACGAAGTCTCAAGATAAAAATTTAATTTGATATAAAAATATTACGGGAAGTGTTTTGACACTTCCCGTATTTGCAGTTTAAATCCATCAAGATTGGGATTCTGATTTATCTTTCCAGCAGAAGTCATAACTGTATTATGCAATGCCTCATTTGCTTTTGTTACGGCACTGTCAAGATTATCTAAATATTTTACCGTTTCTGTCATAGACATTGCCGAACCGGATTTATATATGATTGCAGCAACAATTCCGTGTCTTCACGCATACCTTTATCCTCCAAATTTATCTATATAAAAAACATACCTGTAATATATTTATATCAAATATATCACAGGTATGCAAGCATTATTATAAAAATATTTTTAATTAAAGATTAGCCTTAATCTTTGCAATCATATCAGCATATTCTTCGTCTGAAAGATACTTCTTATCAGGATTCATAAGGAATACACCACCCCATTCAAATTCATCTTTGTACTTAGGGCAAAGATGGAAATGAAGATGATGACCTGTATCACCATATGCACCATAATTTACTTTATCCGGATGGAATGCAGCCATAATTGCTCTTGCAACTCTTGCAACATCCTCAAAATATGCAGCTCTTTCTTCTGCTGTGAGCTCATTCATATCACCTACATGCTTCTTATGGGCAACAATACATCTTCCAGGATGGCTCTGCTCCTTGAAAAGATATACCTTTGAAGTTTCAAGCTCGCAAATCTTAATACCGAACTTAGCGACCAAATCGCCTTCTACACAATAAGCACAATTATTATCTATCATTTCAATCCTCCTTACTGGGCATCCTTGATTGAGAAGCTGATTCTTCCCATCTTATCCTTGCCCATACATTTACATTTAACATGATCACCTAGTGTAAGAACATCTTCAACATGTTCAATTCTTTCATTTGCCACCTTAGAAATGTGAACCATTCCTTCCTTGCCAGGTGCGAATTCGATAAATGCACCGAATTCTTTAATACTTACTACTTTACCTTCGTAAATTTCACCTTCGACGAAGTCGTTTACGATTGTCTTGATATACTTCATAGCCTGATCCATGCCAGCCTGGTCAAGTCCGCATACAGATACGAAACCATCATCTGTGATATCAATCTTAACACCGCACTCATCAATAATTGCATTAATTGTCTTACCACGCTGTCCAACTACTTCGCCAATCTTTGCAGGATCAATAGTTGTCTGGATAATCTTAGGTGCATATTCACCAACTGTCTTTCTAGGTTCAGCAATTGCAGGCTTCATACATGTATCCATAATGAAAAGTCTGGCTTCTCTTGTTCTTGCGATAGCCTCTTCAACAATAGGTCTTGTAAGACCGTGAATCTTAATATCCATCTGGATTGCTGTAATACCCTCTGTAGTACCTGTTACCTTAAAGTCCATATCACCAAAGAAATCTTCAAGTCCCTGAATATCTGTAAGAACGATATAATCATCATCTGTATCACCTGTAACAAGTCCGCATGAAATACCAGCAACCATTCTCTTAATAGGAACACCAGCTGCCATAAGTGACATGCATGACGCACAAGTTGAAGCCATTGATGTAGAACCATTTGATTCAAATGTCTCGGATACAGCACGGATTGCATATGGGAATTCTTCTTCTGATGGAAGAACAGGTACAAGTGCCTTTTCTGCCAATGCACCATGTCCGATTTCACGACGTCCCGGACCTCTTGATGGCTTTGTCTCACCAACTGAGTATGATGGGAAGTTGTACTGGTGAATATACCTCTTTGTTGTAACATTATCATCAAGACCATCTACCTTCTGTGCTTCTGATAATGGTGCAAGTGTTACCACATCACAAATCTGTGTCTGTCCTCTTGTAAACATAGCAGAACCATGAACTCTAGGAATAAGGTCAACCTCTGCTGACAATGGACGAATCTGGTTGATAGCACGTCCATCTGGTCTCTTATGGTCTTTGAGAATCATCTTACGTACAGTCTTCTTCTGATACTGATAAACGGCTTCGCCGAGAACTGCAAGCCATTCTTCATTATCAGCAAAAGCTTCTGCCATCTTTTCTGTCACTTCATCAATATTCTTTTCTCTTGTCTGCTTATCATCAGTAAATACTGCTTCCTCCATCTGCTCCGGAGTAACAATCTTTTTCATTGCCTCAAACATTTCAGCAGGAACAGCACAGCTTACATATGTATGCTTTTCTTTACCTACTTCTGCAACTATTTTATCGATAAATTCAATAATTGTCTGATTGATATCATGAGCCATATAGATAGCTTCAATCATCTTTGCTTCCGGAATCTCATTTGCACCGGCTTCAATCATGATAACTTTCTGCTTTGTAGATGCTACAGTAAGCTGAAGGTCACCATCCTGCCACTGTGACTGTGACGGATTGACAATAAATTCACCATCAACAAGACCAATCTGTGTAGTTGCACATGGACCATCAAATGGAATATCAGAAATACATGTTGCAATTGATGAACCAAGCATAGCAAGAAGCTCAGGACGGCACTCTGTATCAACTGACATAACCATATTATTTAATGTAACATCATTTCTGTAATCCTTAGGAAATAATGGTCTCATAGGTCTGTCGATAACACGTGATGTAAGAATAGCATTTTCACTTGCCTTTCCTTCACGCTTATTAAATCCGCCAGGAATCTTTCCTACTGCATACATCTTCTCTTCATATTCAACACTTAATGGGAAGAAATCAATTCCCTCTCTAGGCTCTTTTGAAGCAGTTGCTGTTGAAAGAACAACTGTATCGCCATAATGCATTAATGCTGCACCATTTGCCTGTGCACACACTCTTCCGATATCAACACGGAGAGTTCTGCCGGCCAGTTCCATAGTAAACTGTTTATACATCTTTTCCTCATTTCTGCGGTGCCAATAATCATTATCTCTCACCAGACATAACCTGCACCGCCGGTATATCCGATTGTTTTCAACAAGATGAAGTGCCCGAAACAACTGAAAAAAGCATTATTATTATAATGTATTTTTCAGCAGTCTCGGCTAATCACTTCAATCTTTTCATATTATTACGCCAGCTGCCGGATTATCATATAAAAATATCAGCTCCGGTCAATAACCAACGTAAAAAGGGCGGAGAAATACACTCCGCCCAGTGAAATTACTTTCTGATGCCAAGACGAGCAATCAGATTTCTGTAACTTTCGATATCTGTCTTCTTTAAATACTCGAGAAGAGCTCTTCTCTTACCAACCATCTTTAAAAGACCTCTTCTTGAATGATGGTCTTTCTGATTAGTCTTTAAATGCTCTGTAAGCTCAGCAATTCTTTCTGTAAGAATAGCAATCTGAACTTCTGGAGAACCTGTATCGCCAGGCTTTCTTCCGTATGCTGCAATAATCTCTGTTTTCTTTTCTTTAGATATCATCTTTAAATCCTCCTTAATATAACCGCCTGTTACTAAGAATCAGGTCGGAGTGTCCTGAAACTGAATAACGGCTCACATACCTTGCTACTATATCATAAAAAAATCATAATTGCAAGCATTTATTATAGCATCAGCATGCTTTTTGAAAACTGTGCATCACTTTCCATCTGTTTTGAAAGAGCCTCTATTGACTCAAATTTCATCTCCGGACGTATAAAATGAAGCAGTTTTACTTTAATATGCTTTCCGTATGCATCTTCTTCATAATCAAACAGATTAGTCTCAACTCCAATAACCTGATCTGTACTCACCGTCGGCTTTGTTCCTATATTAGTCACACCGCCATATTCTTTTCCGTCTATCTGTGTTATTGATGCATATACACCATTTGGCGGCAGAAGCTTGCTTTCCTGCGGATAAATATTCATAGTAGGAATCTTAATTTTTCTTCCAAACTGATTACCCGGACACACTATTCCTTCAATAGAATATGGTCTTCCCATTAGAACATTAACAGTTTCCATATGTCCAAGCACCAGTTCTTCTCTTACATATGTACTGCTTATCTCTTTGTCCTGATATTTTTCTTTTTCAACGACAATCGTCTCAAAACCATATTCAGGACCACATTTTACAAGCATATCTGCATCACCGCTCCTGCCTTTGCCGAAGTGATAATCAGTTCCTACAACCACTACTTTCGCACGCAGTTTTCTTATTATTATATCTTCAATAAATTCCCCGGCATCCGTATTCATAAGTTTTTCAGTAAACGGATACTCAATAAGGGCATTAATTCCAAGACTCTCCATAAATGCACGACGTTCACTGTTTGTCGTTATAAAATGCTGCTGTCTTTGCGGACAGATACTTAACGGAATTCTGTCAAATGTAAATGCCGCTGCCAATATATTATTTTGTTTTGCTTTTTCTTCTACAATTGATATAAGCTTCTGGTGTCCCATATGGACACCATCAAATTTGCCAAGCGTAACTGCTGAATCTTTGTCAAGTGTAAAATCCTCTGTGCCATGAATATACTTCATCCGAGCCACCTCACATTTCATCATGCTCACCACTGTAAAATATTTTTTCAGGTACAAGCATAGAATCAATGTATTCATAAATTCCTATAAAAATACCATTTTCATCATATATACGATATTTTTGTTCTGCCTGTTGTGTCAGTGTACGCTCAATTTCACGTACTGCATCAACCGGCAGCTTATTACCGTTATACAGCAGTTTATTATATTCTGAATCAACTGAAAGTTTTGGATAATCAAACACTTCATCAGCTGCAATTATATATTCTCCAAGTTCACCTTTTAGTAAAAGTGCCGAAATCTGATTTAATGTAAGACTGTCATCAATTTCAAACTGTCCGACTCTTGTCCTTTTAAGACTTAGCATGCATGCACCGCAGCCCAGTTTTTTTCCAATGTCATCAATAAGAGTTCTTATATATGTTCCTTTTGAACATGCAACTGTAAATGTGACTGTCTTTTCATCATCACTCAGATTCATTTCATTAATCTTTATAAATCCGATATCAACATGACGCGATTTTCTTTCAACTTCAATTCCCTGTCTGGCAAGCTCATAAAGTTTCTTGCCATTATGCTTTAATGCCGAATACATAGGTGGAACCTGTTCATATCCTCCGACAAATGATATAATCACGTCAATAATTTTTCTCTCATCAGCATTTACTTCACTGACAGATAAAACTGAGCCTGATATATCCTGAGTATCTGTTGTTTTTCCAAGCAGCATAACCGCCTCATAAGTTTTTCCCCAATCGGTAATCATGCCGCATAATTTTGTTGCTTTCCCAAGACACACAGGCAGAACTCCCTGTGCATCCGGGTCAAGCGTACCTGTATGACCGATTTTTTTCATATGAAGAATGCCACGCAGTTTTGCAACTACATCATGTGATGTAAAACCAGGCTCCTTATATACGTTTATAATACCGTCCATAAATCCCCTTTATATGCTAATTCACATTGCATTGTACTGCTTTTCAATCAATTCGCCTATACTGTTTATTATCTGGTATACCGAACCTTTTGCAGTATATCCGGCAGCACGCACATGTCCGCCGCCGCCAAATTGTGTTGCAATTGCTGCAACATCGATTTTTTTCTTTGAGCGAAGACTTACTTTATATTCTTCTTCACCTGTCTGATAAAGGAATATCGCAACCTCAACGCCATCTGTAAGACGAAGCTGTTCAACTATGCCTCCAAGTTCTCTGCCTGTAACGCCATAAAATTCCATCTCATCCATTGTGACAGTAGTAAATATACATTTTCCATCATAAAACAATACACTTTCAAGAAGTGCCCTTCCAAGAATCTGATTCTGGACATATGTTTTCTTGTAAAATGTATTATCTATAATATCGGAATAATCAATTCCTTTTTCCATCATCTCGCCGGCAATTTCCATTGTCTTCTTTGATGTACAGCTGTATTTAAATACACCTGTATCATGAATAATTCCTGTATAAATACATTCTGCCACATTACGGCTGATTTTATCAGCATCCATAGTACCATATAAAACTTCACATGCTGAACTTGCCTGTGGTTCAATTTTACTCAAATCTGTAAATCCTGTATTGCTGACATGGTGGTCAATGCACACTGTCTTGGATGCATTGTTAAAACAGCTTATAAATGGTTCTATTCTGTCAAGACTGCTGCAGTCAAGGACAAAAAACACATCATATTTCTTATCTTCAGGTGTATTTTTTATTTTGTCAATATTTTTAAGATAGTAAAACTCACTGCCCGGCTGTTCGAGATATAAATCAACATCTGTTTCAGGCATATTCTCCACAATGTAATTATATAATGCAAGAACAGAGCCCGTGCAGTCACCATCAGGTCTTATATGACCTGTAATTCCGACACTTTTAACATCTTTTAAAATATCACTTAATATCATAAGTCACCATTCTCTCTGTCATTTTCTCTGTCTTTTTTAGTAACCTCGTCTATCAGCTTAGACATATTTACTCCGTATTCAATTGACTGATCCAGTATAAATGTAATCTCAGGAGTATTTCTCAAATTAATATTTTTTGCGAGCTGTCTTCTGATATAGCCCTCAGCACTTTTAAGACCTTTTATTGTATCCTGCTGTGAAATCTCATCCCCCAGCACACTGATATATGCTTTGCATGTTTTTAAATCAGGAGCAACTTCAACCGCGACAACTGATGTCATCGGGTTGATTCTTGGGTCCTTAATTTCACTGCGTATAATATTGCTTAATTCTTTCAAAACCTCGCCGTTAATGCGGGTATTTTTCACGCTGTTTTTACGCATAAACTCTCTAACTCCTATCTTGGAACTTCAACCATGATATATGCTTCTAACTTATCACCTTCCTGAATGTCATTGAAGTTTTCTAATACAATACCACATTCAGTACCTGCCTTAACCTCTTTTACTTCATCCTTAAAATGTTTAAGTGATGCAAGAGGTCCTTCATAAATCTGCTCTTTATCTCTTGTGAGACGTACTTTTGAATCCCTTGTAACACGGCCTTCTGTAACGAGACATCCGGCGATATTACCTATTCCTGAAGCCTTGAATATCTGACGGATTTCAACCTGACCAATTACTTTTTCTTCATAAATCGGTTCAAGCATACCCTTTAATGCAGCTTCTACATCTTCAATAGCATTGTAGATTACAGTATAAAGTCTCATATCGACTTTTTCTCTTTCAGCAACGATTCTGGCCTGATTATCAGGTTTTACATTAAATCCGATAATAATTGCATTTGAAGCTGATGCAAGAACAACATCGGATTCGTTGATATTACCAACACCGCCATGGATTACCTTAACTACAACTTCATCATTTGAAAGCTTAACAAGACTCTGCTTAACAGCTTCAACTGAACCCTGTACATCAGCCTTGATAATAAGACCAAGCTCTTTTACATTACCTGCCTGAATCTGCTCAAATAATGCATCAAGTGAAACTTTGTGCTTTGTATCGTCAAGAAGCTTCTTCTTGCCTTCACTTATAAATGTCTCTGCAACATTTCTTGCCTCTTTATCGCTATCCATAGCCATAATTATTTCACCTGCATTAGGCACATCATTAAGGCCAAGAATCTCAACAGGAGTTGAAGGACCAGCTTCTTTGACACGGCGTCCCTTATCATCAATCATAGCTCTGATTTTACCGTAACTTGCACCTGCTGCCACATTATCGCCTACATGAAGAGTACCTTTCTGTACAAGAATTGTTGCCACAGGGCCACGGCCTCTGTCAAGCTCTGCCTCGATAACAATACCTCTTGCATTTCTGTCAGGATTAGCTTTAAGCTCATGCACCTCTGCTGTAAGAAGAATCATCTCGAGAAGTTCATCAATACCTTCCTTAGTATGTGCTGATACAGGTACAAATATTGTAGAACCGCCCCAGTCTTCTGCAATAAGACCGTATTCTGTAAGTTCCTGCTTAACTTTTTCAACATTTGCATTAGGCTTATCAATCTTATTTACTGCTACGATAATTTCAACATCAGCTGCCTTTGCATGGTTAATAGCCTCTATTGTCTGTGGCATAACACCATCATCTGCTGCTACTACAAGAATAGCAATATCTGTTGCCTGTGCACCACGCATTCTCATAGCTGTAAATGCCTCATGACCAGGTGTATCAAGAAATGTTATTGACTGACCGTTTACATCTACAGTATAAGCACCGATTTTCTGTGTGATACCACCGAATTCTTTATCTGTAACATGTGTCTCACGGATTGCATCAAGAAGAGATGTCTTACCATGGTCGACATGACCCATTACACATACAACAGGTGGTCTTGGAACCATCTTTTCTTCCGGTTCCTCATCCTCTTTGAGGAGTTCTGCAATCACATCGACCTTAACTTCATGCTCACAGATACAGTTAAATTCAAGTGCAATTTCCTCAGCTGTATCATAATCAATCTCCTGATTGATAGTTACAACTTTGCCCTGCATAAATAATTTTTTTACAACTACTGAAGGCTGTACTTTCATCTTATCTGCAAGTTCCTTGATTGTGAGGCTGTCCGGAAGAACAAGCTGTTTGATTGTATCTTCTTCTTTTTCTTCTTTCTTGACATTCTTCTTTAACTGGCTGTTTGCAAATTTAAGATTTTCTTTAACTTCCACATCTTTCTTGCGGTCATTTTTATGATTATCTTTTCTTGAATCAGGTCTTCTTGAATCAGGCTTTGTCTCAAAAAGGAAATCATCCTTAGGTGCCGAATCTCTTCTGTCATTTCTTCTGCCCTGATTTGAAAATCCACCCTGACGGTTATTATTTCTGTCACCATTCTGGTTTGAACGGTTATCATTATTACGGAAGCCTCTGTTATCCCCGTTTCTGTCACCACGGTTATCATTATTACGGAAACCTCTGTTGTCTCCGTTTCTATTATCTGTGTTTCTGTCGCCACGGTTGTCATTATTACGGAAATTTCTGTTATTTCCGTTTCTGTCACCATTCTGGTTTGGACGTCCTTCATTATTACGGAAATTCCTGTTATTTCCGTTTCTGTCACCACGGTTGTCATTATTACGGAAATTCCTGTTATTTCCGTTTCTGTCGCCACGGTTATCATTATTACGGAAACCTCTGTTGTCTCCATTTCTGTCACCATTCTGGTTTGGACGGTTATCATTACGTGAATTTCTATTGTCTGAATTACCATTCTTTTGTGCATTGCCACGGTTTGCACCAAAATTATCATTCTTTACATTCTTATTATCTTTTCCACCCTTAGAACTGTTCTGTGGAAAATACAGCTCAGAAACATGTGACTTCTTATCTGCTGTATCCTTTACAGGTTCTTTTGTTATATCTTTCTTTGGTGTATTGTTTTCTGTCATCTTTGCCTCATTTGCCTTTTCATTCTTTGGTTTTGATGCATTGCCTGCCGCACCACTCTTATGTCCGAACTTTCCACGGACTTTTGCAACTTCATCATCATTAAGACCACTCATTGTCTTATATGTTTTATTATTGTTGTCAAGCAAATCCGCAATATCTTTTGTCGTTATATTTAATTCCTTTGCCAACTCATAAACTCTCATATTAGCCATTTAACCTCTTTTCCGAATAACACAATGTTCTTAATTTAACATCTGCATTATTCCATACCAATTTCCAAGTGTTTTTGTATCTGCTTTCCAAAACCTTCATCCAAAACTGCCAGTGATGCACGAAACTCTTTTCCAATTGCATGACCAAGTGAAACTTTATCACTGTAAAATGCAATTGGAACTTTATAGAAAGTGCACATATCTGAAAACATTTTCTTTGTATTGTCTGAAGCATCTGATGCAACTACGACAAGAAATGCCTTTTTAGATTTCACTGCCTTTTCAGTTGAAAATTCACCGCTGGCAACTTTTCCCGCACGCTGTGCCAGTCCCAGCATCAGCAATGTTTTATCCTGCTTCAATATTCTCAAATACTCCTTTCAAATTATCATACACTTCCTTATCAACAGGCATTTTAAAAGAACGCTCAAGACCTTTATTTTCTATCGCTTTCTTTAAACATTGTGCATTAGGACATATATATGCACCTCTGCCATTTTTCTTGCCTGTATCATCAATTATAATTCCTTCATCTGTCTTTAAAATGCGTATAAGTTCTTTCTTATTCTTCATCATACGACAGCCGACACATTGTCTTTGTGGAATTTTCTTTGTTGTGCCCAATTTCATCACTCCCGGTTTTAAAGATTATGTCTATATTATTCGTTCACTTCGTCAGCGTCAGTCTCAGCCTGTGTATCTGTATCTTCTGAAAATACAAGCATATCATCATCTATATCTGTCTCATCATCTGATTCTGGCTTTGCACTATCTTCAATCTGTGATTCGCTCTTGATATCAATGCCATAGCCTGTAAGCTTTGCTGCAAGTCTTACATTCTGTCCGGCCTTGCCGATTGCAAGCGAAAGCTGCTGATCTGAAACAACAACTGTAGCCTTCTTGCCATTTTCATCATCACATGCTGATATAGATACAACTTTTGCAGGACTTAAAGCATTAACGATATACTGTGCAGGATTCTCATCCCATTCAATAATATCAATCTGCTCGTTGCCGAGTTCGTTTACAATAGCCTTAACTCTTGCACCGTTAATACCTACACATGCACCTACAGGATCAACATTAGGAACTTCTGCCTTAACAGAAATCTTTGTTCTTGAGCCTTCTTCTCTTGCGATGCTTACAATCTTAACAACACCGTCTTTAATCTCTGCAACTTCTTCCTCAAAAAGTCTCTTTACAAGGTAAGGTGTCTTTCTTGAAACACGTATTACGAGCGGACCAGACTTTTCTTTGTCAGCCTTAGGGTCGTTATTGTTATTCTTATTACCATTAGAAACTTCAAGAACATAAAGTTTGATTCTGTCTCCTCTCTGGTAATTCTCACCTTTAACACATTCATTTTTCTTTAATGTTGTCTGTGTTCTGCCAATATCAACAAGAATATTTCCCTTATCATCAATTCTCTGAACAATACCTGTTATAATCTCATGTTCTTTTGAATGATATTCATTATAAATAGCATTCTTTTCTTCTTCACGGATTTTCTGAACGATAGTTCCTTTAGCACTCTTAGCAGCTCTTCTTGAAAATTCTTCTGACTTAATCTCAACTCTTAATACATCACCAATCTGGCAGTCAGGCTTAATCTTCTTAGCATCTGCATATGAAATTTCCTTGCCATATACAAACTTTTCAGCTTCTTTCTTGCCGCGGTTTTCTTCCATCTCTTCCGCCGGTGTAACTGTATCAACAACTGTTCTGTTGGCATAGATATGGAAATCACCTGTAATTCTGTCAAGAACAACTTCGCAGTTTTCAATTGTATTAAACTGGTTCTTAAACTCATCTTTAAGTGACTTCTCAATTGTATCAAGCATAACTTCCTTACTGATACCATTTTCTTTTTCCAACGCATTAAGTGCTGTAATTAATTCTTTACTCATTATTTCCTCCTTGTGCCTCAGGCAAACTTATTCACAAAATGCAAGTCTTATCATGGCAAGATTGCTTCTGTCAAATGTTTTTTGTGTATCATCATCCATCTTTATAGTAACCGTATCCTTGTCGTAAGAATCAAGAACTCCTGTAAATTCCTTACACTTATCAACCGGTTTATAAAGCTTTATGTCTATCAGTTTTCCAACGCTTCTCTTATAATCTTTTTCTTTCTTTAATGGTCTCATAAGTCCCGGCGAACTGACCTCAAAAATATACTGTTCTGAAATATAATCTTCTCTGTCAAGTATCTCGTTAAATGCCCTGCTTATAAGTTCACAGTCATCAACTGTAATTCCACCATCCTTGTCGATGTAAACTCTTAAATACCAGTCACTGCCCTCTTTTACAAATTCGACATCAACCAGTTCAAAATTGTTTGCATCAATTAAAGGCTGAATCAACTGCTCAGTTTTTGCCTCATAGCTTTCGCTTCTGCCCATTCATTCATCACCTGTCTTTCTATTTAGTTGTATGTAGTGTATTTGCTTCTGCCTGTTTTAATTCCAGGGCAAAAACGAAAGAGTGGACATAAGCCCACTCTTCCAAAACAAATATACACAATAGCTTATAGGGGAATCGAACCCCTGTTTCCGCCGTGAGAGGGCGGCGTCTTAACCGCTTGACCAATAAGCCGTAGCAATTACTTTCTTATAATACCATATTTTTATAATAATGCAAGCACTTTTTTTGTTTTTTTTGTACTTTTATAAATACAATCAGCCGGCAGTTAAATTTTCATAAAACACCGGCTGATTATATTTTAAATCAAATAATGTATTACATTCTAATTGGTTATATTCTATAAGAAACTGAAAATTGCTGTAAATACACCTGCACTTACAAGTCCCATAATTATTCCTGCCATAAGAACTCCAAGTAAAACAGCTATTACACTCTTCTTAAATCCCATATCAAGGAAACTTGCTGCAAGTGTTCCCGTCCATGCTCCCGTTCCCGGAATAGGAATGCCTACAAAAAGCATAAGTGCTACAAACAGACCGCTGCCGGCCTTTTCCTTTAGCTTTGCACCACCCTTGTGACCTTTTTCAATACAGAAAGTAAAGAACTTACCGATATATTTCTTATCAGCTCCCCACTCAAGGACTTTTCTTGCAAAAAGATATATAACAGGAACCGGAAGCATGTTTCCGATTACACTTATGATATATGACTGAAGAAGAGGCAGCTGGAATCCCTGTGATATAGGAATCGCACCTCTTAATTCAACAAGAGGAA
>ERZ779840.2785-NODE-2785-length-14580-cov-5.529501_pt1 | contig 14580 bp, 13 predicted proteins | sample MGYA00511561_ERZ779840 | MGnify/ENA primary metagenome ERZ779840 (study PRJEB29588, sample SAMEA2162036) | human gut metagenome | biome: human gut; feature: human-associated habitat; material: faeces | place: Denmark | collected 2008/2010 ...
AACCGCCATAGACAGACCGCCCCAACCGACATACCGAGATAGGATTTCCTGTTCTTCGGGTGTGGCAAGGCGGTTTTCGATTTCAAGCTCGTGCAGAAGATTGATAGCCGCCATATTGTTGCGGAACTTTTCTTTTGCACCGCCTATGCCGAGCGTGTCATCGGTAATGCGGAAATTGTGACGGTCAGCAGATAAAGCGGCTGGAGCTTCCGTCTTTTCTTCGGGCGGTAATTCGGCTTTTGCCTGTTCTAAAAGGCTTCGGATATAGCCGATTTTCTCCACTCGGTTAATTGGAAAGCCTGTGCTGTTCTGAAAAGTGATGTCACGCAGGGACACATCGCCGCTTATCCTGCCGACGCTCTCCACAAAATATTTGCGGTTGTCTATCGTGATTTCCTTGCCGATAAGGTCGGCGTTGTCCTGTGCGGGAACGGGATCTAAACCTTGTTTAGCCCGTTCCACATACAGCCATTCCTCGGTTTCCTTGTCGGCAACCGCTTTCTTGACTGCCACCAAGCCCTCATTTGCCGCTTCCTCTGTGGGATAGGTCAGAATTTTACCGTAATCATCGGCGTAATATTCCTCTCGGATATTATCCCAGATAGCATAAACATCTTCGGGGTCGGGAAACGCATCCGAGGTCATCAAAATCTCAAAGCGTTCCTCCTGCGGCTCGGATTCATATTCCGAAGCAACCTTTTCCGCATAGGCAATCATATCATCTGCCGCAGACGGTTGTTCTGGTTCTTCGGCTTTCCTGTACCAGTCGCTTTCGGTAGCCATAATCTCGGCAAGGAGCTTTTCGTCCTCTGGCGTCAGCTCGGTATTCTGCTCCAAGAACGGGATAAACACATCACGCCCCAAGCGCAGACTTTCCATCCGTTCTCGGTAATAATCCTCGCCTTGCCGCTTCCATTCGGGGATAAACGGGCATTGCGGCGACAGGCAATAATCATAATAATTCTTGATATGGGCGATAAGGTCGCCCTCGCCGTCGCCAATATCAAAGCGCCCCTCATAGTGAAAGTCCTCGCCGCCGACGGTAGCGGTAATCTCAAAATCTGTCTTGTGATACCAACCGATTTCCTTGCTTTCACGCTCTCGGTGCTGCTTTTCGTCCAGAACACCGAGCAGCTTGTTTCCGAGAGCAAAGCTCAAATCCGTATAGCGGTCATTAAGCTGCCTGTCGTAAAAAGCAGGGTGTTCGGAAAAGCCGATAGAAAACCGTATTCCGTCTGGCTTCTTCTCGGACGGTGCTTCTGTCCGCTGCTTCTCGGTCACGACAACTTTCAGATGGTCGTTTGCGGGATTTTCCTTGAGCTTTTTCTCAAAATCCTCTCGGCTGTATTCCTTGCCGAACAACGGAAACTCTGCATTTCGGAGCGATACGGTGTTTTCGTCAAAATCTGTGATTTCGTATTTGTCTGCGCCGATATACACCACATCGCCCTCATTGTAGAGATAGCGAAGCGGATACAGCTCCAACAATTCCTCGGAAAATTTCCACGCATTGCTGCGGCTGAAAACCGATGTCGTTTTCCATTGTACCTGAGTAAGAAAGTCAAGGAGCTGTTGAACGGTAGCGGGGTCGGACAAGTGCCGTTCCATTTGCTCAGCCGTAACATCGGCAAGGTCGGAACGCTCTACATTGGATAACAGGTCTTTTTCGTACCCGTCCAAGTCACGGATAAAGTCCGACAGGCGCAAGGCAAGGGTATCCCGTTTGTCGGCAGGCGGCAGGTCACGATTGGCGTCTATAAAACGCTGCCTTGCCATTTTCCTTTGGGCGTCAACCTCATATTGGGGAGCTGACACGCTCTCCAGATAATCGGCATAATGGTCTTTTTCTTTTGGATTGAGATAGCGGTTTGCCTTTATCAGCTCACGCAGCCGCTTTTCAACCTTAGACCAACTGAGCCGCAAGTCTGGATTTGTATATGACCCGTGCTTTTCAATGCCAATGCCTTTGCCGTCGTGCCATTCGCCGCCGTTTGTTCCGTCGGGGTAAAGGTGCGTTCCGCCTCCTATGCCGTATTCCTTTTTGAGAAAAGTGATATTACTTTTACTGTCCTCGTATTTCTGAAACTGACGGTAGATACGGTATTTTCCGTTTTGAAAGCCGCTTCCTCTTGTCAGAACAGAGTCAATATCTTCCTGTGAAACAGCAAAAGCAGAGGATTTTTCGTCCTCTGCTTCGGCTATCATTTCAATTTGTTCCTCCACGGTGGAAAGATTGACCTTGACCTCATCAGCATTGGCAACGCTTACTTGTAAATCAGCTCGGTCATAATCACTTCCTCCGCTTGACTGCGGATGTTGTTCATTCTCTGTACCCACTGCATCGGGGCTTTCTCTTTCAGCTCCTCCGTCACGCCCTGTTCGGCTGAAAGTTGCTTCGTCAGAAGCTCCAACCTCTGGAGAGCCGTCTGTTCGGTCTGATACAGATACTCGTTCAGTTTGCCCGATGTCACCAGATTGAGATAGGTCACTCGCTTGTGCTGCTCCAGATAGCGCCTGTGCATCTGAGCGTATCTGCCAAGCGGAATTTCTTGCTCGGTCGGTAATGTCAGGTCGGGAATAAGATAGTCGCCCTGCCTGCTGTAAGTGATTGCGTTCATTATTTTCGCTCCTTTCGGGTTGTATTCTGCCTTTATTATATTGGCTTTTGCTTTCTGGTACAAAGGTGCGATTTGTGCCTTTCTCTGCGATTTGCAGATTTTGTATCGCAAGAGAAATTTCCTTGAGAGCCATTTCGGAAATATCGCTTGTGGCAATGCCGATGGCGTTAATAGTCGCAGGCGTATTGAAATTGATAATGCCCTCAAAATCCTCTCGGTCAAAATGCTCGTTTGTATCCAGACCGCAGCGGCTCATCAGCATAAATGCAACGCTGTTTGTTACCAAACGCCTGTAACAGACCTCTACATTAAGGTCGTCCAATTCCTCCAAGAAGCTGTCCCTTGTGAAGCCTTTGAGCTGAGAGAAATAGTCTTGCAGATTATCCTCAACGGCGTTCTTTGCCGTTTCCATTAGGGCAGAAGCAAGGTCGGTGCTTTCCGTATTACCAAACCTGTCGGAGAGCCTTTCGATAACAGCCTGCTCGTATCGTCCGTTCATCTGCCATATCGGGACGGGACGGCTGCCGTAATATCCGTCGTGCGTGTCCGAAACATCAAAATAATATTTAAGGGTATTCCTACGACCCTTCGGGTCGAAAACGGCGATACCCTTACTGTCTTTGTTTACCCAACGCTTAAAACGCTTGTTCCAAGTGTCAAGCTCTGCAACGGCGATAGCGTCGGGGCGCTGAGCATAGATTAAAAGCTGTTCATCAAAGCGGCATTTATAGTTGCGGCAAGCAGCAGCTAAAAAGCTCTGCCACGCCTGCGGATTTTTTGCAACTGCAATACCTGTGCGCCGATACAGCTCTGTCATTAGCTGATACTTCGCAGCCATTGAATTTGCACCTCCTTATTTCGTTATTCGGTCGTTCTTACTCATCGGCAGCACCGCCGAGAAAGGAAATGACCCTGTTTGCTTTAATGCTCTTTTGCAGGTCGTTGATAAGGGCAATATCCGCAACCGTGATACCCTGCATAGAGAGAATATCGTCCATCGTCATAGCGGAAATTGCTTTTTCATCGGTAAAGCCTGCTTCCAAAACCTTGTTCAAGACCTTGACGGCTTTCTGATTAACAGCCATATCGCAATCCTCCTTTATCGTTCATAATCGTTTTTTCTCGGCGCTTTCTGGGGTGGCTGCTCCGCCTGCTTCGGCTCGTAGGTCGCCCCATTCTGCTGCATACGCTCGGCAAACTCGCAGATATGAAAAATGTTGTTGCCGACCTCGGTATGACATTCATCTATAAAGCGGCAGGAATATTCTCGCTTTTCTCCCCAAGAGTTCGTTACGATTATTCTGCCGCCGTCGGGGATACGAAACAGCTCCCTATAGTTCGGGTCAATAAATCGGATACCTTGCTCGGCTTTCTGAATGTGCTTATCAAGCCATTCCTTTACAAAGCAGTAGCAGTAGAAATTGTAGTCGCCCCTTGTGGGGTTGCAGCGCAGCAGATAGGCGTGTTTCTCCGTATCCACACGGAAACCGTACTCCGTGCAGTAGTTGCCCTTAAAGGCGCTGTCCGCATACTGCCTTGCAAACGCACTCATATCGGAACGGCTTTTCAGCAGTCCGTATTTATCGGAGCGCAGAGCATTGATAACCTCGTCAAACTCAGCCTTGAACTCGTCCGTTTTCCATTGTGTTCGGGTGTCCGTCCAAGTGGTATAAAAGCCGTACCCAGAGCTGTCAAAATCGCCACGCAGATGACCGATATTGGCGGTCTGTCCCTCAAGCTGCATACTCTGAGCATAGGTGTATTTCTGCTCGGCAGGGGTTAAGGCTCGTATTTCCATATCAGCGTTCCTCCCGACTTTTCTGTTTTTTCTCTTTTTCCTGCGTCTTAATTTTAGCAAGCGCTTCCTTCGCCCAATCGGGCATACATTCGGGCTTGATTTCGCCAAGCACATCGTATCTTTCCCATCTGGCTTGTTCGCCTGTGGCAAGGCAAGTGCCAAACACCGCCCGACCTCTGCCGCCGATAGCTCCGTTTCCTCCGTCAGCCAACACAAGCTGATAGGCGGGGTGCTGATATTCATAGCGCTTCGGCTCGGAATTGATAACGACGACCTTGCCCACAATGTTACGCATACCGTCATCGGGGATACAATGCTCCTTTGTAAACACGGTCTTGTCAAAGGGAAATTTGGCAAGCTCCGCCTTTGTGCGGTCAATCTGCGATTGTACTCGGTCAACAAAAATCTGCATTGCTTCCAGATAATCGTCCGAAGCCACACCCTCTGTCGGCCACGCCGCTGACAGAGGGTTGTGGTAATCGCAGCAGCACACCATAAAGGGATACGGGTCTTTTTTTTCTACGCCGAACACGACCTCTTTATCTCCGATATAGATGCTCTGGATAATCTCGTAATCACCGAGCTTTCTTTTTTCCTCACTCATTCGGCTGCTCCTTTCGTTCTTTTTTCTCGTTCTGCTCGTCCAATATCTTTCGGATACAAACATCGCAGAAAATAACTGACCCGTCCTTATATCGGGGATAAGGACAGGTCTTGCAGTCATATACCTCTTTATCGCTCACGGTCATCACGGCTTTTCTGGCTTTTATCGGGCTGATTGTAGGGCATGCGGCACTCCCGCCGATAGCGTTCATTCAGCTTTTTTCTTGCTTCGGACAACTGATTGCAGTAATATCCCCAGAAATAATCCGAGCCGTTTTTGCAGTACCAACACACATAGGGGTTGGGGGCTTGGGCGTTATAACCGATGACAAGCTCATTACTCCCGATAGTATGGCTCTCTATGATTTCATAACCGCTGTTTATCCGTTTTTCCTCCATTTTGCACCTCACTCCTTAGCGTACTTGCGGTATGCCTTTTCGCCTGCGGCACGAAGCCGCCTTACACGGGCGTTTCCCATAAGCTCTGGATATTGCGCCTGTAGCTTGCGGCGTGTCCTGCCGACACTCTCAAAGCTCGGCAGTCCCAGATATTTATACTGAGCCATTACCTCGGCAAAGGGCATAGCCCCTGTATCTTTCAGACAGCCGTTGCAGACCTTCAAATAAAGCAGCATATCGTCGTTTCGTGCTTCCTCGTCCTTTTGTAGAACGGCTCTGACCTTGCCCTCAATGGTTTTGAGATTTCTCATAGATTTACCTCCATAAACAGCAAAGGGGCGGCTTTTTCAGCCGCCCCACGCCTGTTACTTCTTTCTGTTACGGATATTCAGCCATACCGCAGCGCCTACAATAAACACCACAAGCACGATTGCAATAATGGTCTTTGCTTCCATAAATCAGTCCTCCTTTTTCTTTTTCTTAAAGCCTACGAAGCCGAGAACGCCTGCGCCCAGAACGGAAGCAGCCGCAAGGCTTACCCACAAGGCAAGATTAAAATCATCGCCCGTTTTTGGGGTATCCCGAAGCTCGTTGTGCATCTCTACGATAGTGGTTGCACCGACCTTGACCGTAGCCTGCTTGTCGGCAGGCAGGATATATCCTGCGGAAACGCTGTCGTTTACCTCGGATACGGTGTATTCGCCAATTCGCAGACCCTCAATATAAATCTCACCGTTTTTGTCGGTCTTAAAGGTCTGGTCATAGCCGTCAGCTCCCGTTACACGGAATGAGAAGCCCTCAACCTTACCGTCAGAGGAAGTCTTTACGATTTTAAGAGAGCCTTTCTGCGCCGCATTGACAAAGCCCACGCCTGCCTTGTTTTCAACGATATAGGTCTTGCCGTTTTCCTCGATGGATACGGAATACACATTCTCGTCAAGCACAAAGCCTGTCGGAGCAGTTTTCTCACGGACAAGGTATTTTCCGTAGCGAAGCTCCTTCATCTGATAAACGCCGCCGTCAAGCTCGGTCATTGTTCCGAGCAGCTTGTCGCCGCTATCCAACTTGCCGTCACCGTTGGTATCGGCATAGACCTCAAATTCTGCACCTGTGAGCTTGTTGTCGGGGTAGTCCTTATCGACCTTCGTCAATTCGATATTGCCCTTAATGAAGTAGTTGACAAGCTCGATTTCCACGACCTCATCAACCGCACCGATTGTGACCGTGATTTCTTCCTCGGAGAGTACAAAACCTGTCGGGCTTTCGATTTCACGGATTACCCAAGTTCCATACGGCACTTTTTCAAAAGAAAAGCTACCGTCAGCAGCCGTAACGGTAGTCTGGATAGCGTTTTCGGTTGTGAATTTCTCTGTGCCTGTCTTGAAAACGCCGATAAGCGCACCGCCGAGAGCGTTGCCGTCCTCATCGGATTTCTTACCGCTTACAGAGCCGTAAATGATGTCATTCTCAATGGCTTCGCCGCCGTTGGCTGTGATGTGAACGGTAGCCGTTTCCTGTCCCGCATACTCGAAAGTGACGGGATATTTCTGCACGTTCAAGATATATGCGGAATTGGTCGCAAGCTCTTTTACATAGTAGCTTCCGATAGGCAGGTCGGTTTTGACCTTGCCGCTTCCATTCCCGTCAAGAGAGATAATCTCAATCAGTCCGTCGGCGGGGATAACCGTGCCGTCTGCCGCCGTCAGTTCCTTTTCCGCATACAAGCCAAAGGTTACATCAAAAATTTCGCCGTTCTTACCGATGCCGTAGGCTTCGTCCGCCATAAGGCGCTTGATAAGGTCAATTTCTACACGCTGCCTTTCGTTATAGAAAGAAGTGGCGGTTTCGGTAACAGCGACATTCTGACCCGCATATACAAGCTCAACGGCGTGAATTTCCTCGTTCAACACCATTCCAAACGGAGCTGTGATTTCCTTGATCTCGTATTTGCCGAGATAGAGTTCCTTGCTTACCGCCGTACCGTCTGCGCCTGTGGTAACGGTATCGACAACCTCGCCCTTAGAAGCTCTGAGCGTACCGTCCAGAGTATAAATATCCTCGGCGGCGGTAATCTCATAGACTGCGTTCTCAAGCCCAGACACCGTATAGACGGGCTGATACAAGCCGTCTGCTTCATTGACGGAGCTGAACACTTCGCCCGATTTGGATACGGTAATCGTGCCTTTCTGTGCCATATTGGAACGTACTACCTCAATGACGGTAATGCCGCTGTCAATCTCGGAGTTCTCCTGCATCACATCAAAATAGACAGGCTCGGAGTTTAGCACATAGCCATACGGCGCTTGTACCTCAACCAAAGAATAGCCCTTGCCGTATTCCAAGGTCTGCGGCGTAATAAGCTCACCATCGGCTGTGGTATAAAAGGTATCAATGGTCGTCACTTCGGGATAGGTGAAGGTCATCGTGACAAGGTTTCCGTTCGGGTCGTAAATCTGGAAGCCTGCGCCTGCATACGGAATGGTGTTGCCCGTTTCCGCATCTTTCTTCACGACCTTGATATAGCTTTCAAAGTTTGCGTTGTTGATAAGGTAGCGGTAGGTCTGACCGTCCTTGCTGATAAACACATCAAAGGGCTTCATCAGCTCACGCCCCTCCCAACCAGAGGTCTGGCGGACGGTGTAGATACCGTAAGGCATATCCTTTGTCTGGGCAAAGCCGTTTTCATCACAAGTGAGAATATCTCGTTCGGTTTCCTTTGCGGCATCAAAGCTGCCTGCCGCCTTGCAGAACACTTCAAATGTTGCACCTGTTTCGGGCGTTTCAATCTGCGTTTCGCCGTTGTCAGTATGCTTGATAATGGCGATATTGCCCTTGATGACCTGCTCGGTCACATCATTTGCGGTAGAATTAAACTCCACGGTGTAAAGCTCTGGCTCTGCGCCGACCTTGTGGATTGTTCTGTCAAGCAAATAGCCCTCAGACGGGCTGATTTCTCGGACAGTCCAATCGTTGCCGCATACATAATACTTCGTTGTAAACTGACCGTTTTTATCTGTCGTGTAGGTGTCAATGAGTTCTTCGCCCTTATAAATGCCGTAGACCGCACCCGCAAGAGAAGCGTCGCCCTGCGCCGTACCCATTTCTGTATCTGATTTCGTTACGGTCACATTGAATTTTTTGAGAATGTTTGTAAAGCTGCGGCTCGTTACCTTTTCCCATTCGATAGACGCTGTCTGGGAAGCGGGAATGACATAGCGCACCGCCGTGTCAATTTCCTCTACGGTGTAAGGGTCAGCGCCGCTGATAAGCACATTTTCAAATCTTGCAACACCGTTTGCATCGGTCACGGCGTATTCATCAACGGGCAGCCCGCTTAAAGATGTGCCGTAAAGATGGAATTTCACGCCCTCCACCAGATTGTCCTCGGAGCTTTTGATAATCTCCAGACTGCCACGCTTCAGCGTATTGCTGAAAGTCACGGTAGAGGTGTGACCGCTTACGATAGTAATTCTCTGAACGCTCTGCGGCTCATATCGGTCAATCGGCTGTTCTGTGACGGTGTAGACCCCCGGCATCAAAGAAATATCTACCGTGCCGTCTGCTTTGGTCACGACGGTTTGATTTACACCGTTGCCAGAAATATTGAATTTGATGCCAGATACAACACCGTCCTCCGAGGTCTTTTTGATAAGACCTGTTCCGTAGGTTTCGGTATCAATCTTAAAATAGAAATATACAGGGTCGGAAGCTCCCGAAACCATTGTTTGCTTGCCTACGCAGCCCCAGATAAGCATCTCGTCGCAATCCAGATTGACGGCTTTCTGTGCGGATACCGTAATTGGCGAGGTAATCATATTGTCGCTTGTAAAGGTGTACTGATTTCCGCTTCTGGACACCTTAATGCCGCTTGCCGAAAGGCTTAAATTAGCGAGGGTGTTGTTTGTGTCGGTAAGGGTCAAGCTGTAATTCTGCCTGTCGGGATTATACTTGAGCGTATAGGTGTCTGCCTTGTTCTGATTTCTTGCGGCAAAGCTCGGAATGGTATAGTGGTTTGCCATCTGCGACAAAATCCAGTCGTAACACTTCTCAGCAGGTCTGCTCTTTAGGGAATAGCGGTAAGTGTCCGCATCAATGCCGTTTGCACTGTGCAGGTCGGACGGGCTTGTGCGGAGCTGCTGCTGATATTCCCAGATAATCGTTTGAGTCGCAAACGCATAATCATCTGTGTTCGTGCCAGTAACAGGCGAGGATTTTCCCTCGTGCCAACCGTACATCAGAGCCATCATTACGCCGAACTGTGCTTCGGTAGGCAGCTTGCGGAAATAGGAGCTGTTTTTGCCGTTCTGGGATACATAGCTGTTTCCCGTATTAAAGTCAATGCCAGACTCTACGCAGTAAACTTGGTGCGTTCCGCTGCTGTCGGTCATAAGGTATTTGCGCTTGGCGTTGCCTGCGCTGATTGTTCTTACAGAGGTGTTGCCGTCGCTGTCGTACACGATGAACGAATAAGAGGATTTGCTGCGATAGTATCCTCCGTCAGAGCCGACATAGTAGTCCCCGAATGAGGAAGTGCAGCTAACGCCTTCCTCGCTCGTCCACGCAAAGGCAGACATCGGCAATGCCATAACCGCCATAACAAGGCAGAGGATAGCCGCCAGAAGCCGCCTTCCGTTCTTCTTAAACTTTGTTTTCATAGACTGTTAAACCGTCCTTTCTTGATTTTGGGTATAAAAAATCCCCCTGTTTTTGAAACAGAGGGATAAGCCTTGCTGCCGCTTATGCAAAAAGGAAGTAAACCAGATATTCGTCATTTCCTTTTGCTTCGCAGCAGATATTAAAATCTGAGATTTCATCAATTCCGTATGCGCTGAGATTTTCAGCGGTATGAAACTTGATATAGCTTTCAAGGCTCTGCTTTAAGGCTTCGCCTTGATTGCTCCGTGACACCGTTACGGGATTCCACCAGCTTGCGTTGCTCGGAGTGAGAGAGGTATCCAAACGAAGCCCCATTGACTGACCAATACTGATACAATCCGCCTTTATCGCTTCCATATCGAACTCAAAATCATAGGCTGTCTTTGCATTTTCGGAAGCGGCTTGTGTCGGTGTTTCCACAGTCGGCGGATTATTATTTTCCGTAGTGGGTTTTGTTGCAGGTGCTTCTGCTTCACTCCGCTTGACAGGCTCGGTTTGTTTTACCGTTTCGCTCTGAACAGGCTTACACTCCGTTACCTCTGCGGCAGTTTCAAGCGCCGCACTCGTTTCTGGAGCTTTGCTCTCATTACTTTCCGAGGAATAAATGCCCTTGGTGCTTTCGGCTTCGGCAGCAGCTTCGGTTTCCGTCACAAGCTCGCTTTCATCATTTCGTGTGGGGGCTGTTGAAACATCGGAGCAGCCGCCAAGCAGCATTATCAGCACAAGAAGCGCTGCAAACATTGATTTTCTCATCATATCGACCTCCTTTACGGCTTCATTATACGAAAAAAAGCCGATGTCCTCAAAGGTACAAACCGATTTGCGAGATATTGCAGATATTCTTTTCTCGGATAGTCTTGGCAGTAGTTAGGGGGTGAGGTGTGGAGAGGGGGAAGCGCAAAATGCGGCTATCCACGCAAACAGGCAGACCTTGCCCTCGGTGTGCGGCTATCTTTCGTGCGCTTTGTTCCGTTGCAGGTGTCGGTTGTAAAACTCCAACGCCTTGACAACAAAATCCGTTTCCTGTCCTTTGGGAACGGTTTTCGGAATGAGCTTGGTTATCCGTTCATCACGGAAAGCGGGCTTTTCCTTTTGGTTTGGCTTTTCTTCCTCCATAATGGATTGGATAACCTCGTCCGTCAGTTTTCCGTCTTGGTTAAACTTCTTCATTTTGATAGCCTGCGCCAATGAGGGAGTAGCGTCGTTATAGCTCATCGCTTCAAGCAAGGTGTATTGCTGTTCCTCGGCAAGATAGGAAATCTCCACCGCAGGACGGAAAGCGATTTGCCGTTCATCTACCATCTGGAGAATTTCGGGTACAAGCTCGGTCAAGCGGATAAAACGGAAAATCTGTCTTTCACTATCTCCAACATCTTTCGCCACTTCCGAAGCACTCGTCAACTTATTGCCCATTGGGCAGGAAGTTAAATCTGACCGCTGTCCCTGTCTGTTCATCGCTTCAAGCCGCATTTTGTAGGCAAAGGCTTTTTCACTCGGCAGAATAACAGACCTTTGCAGATTGCTTTCCACCATAATGATAATGGCTTCATCACGGGTAAGGTCTTTGACCTCGCATTTGAGGGTTTCAAGTCCTGCAAGCTCACAAGCCTTTTTTCGCCTGTGACCGCTGATAAGCTCATACCGCCCGTCCTCTTTCAAGCGCACGGTAGCAGGGGTCATTACGCCGTTGCGCTTAATGCTATCGACAAGCTGTTCCATATCCTCGTCCATTAAAACCTTGAACGGATGGTCTGGAAACTCGTCAATCTCCGACAGGGGAATATCCCGTATCTTGCTTAAAGCTGCTTCCGCACGGCTTTCGTCCGTCTGGAACAGGTCATCGTAAGCGGTCAGCTCGATTTTGGTTTCTCTGTTTCTCGCCAAGCTCTGCCACCTCCTTTGAGAACTGTTCATACGCTGCGGCAACCTTGCCGCCTTTGTCGTAGGCAAAAATGCTTTTACCCTCTGCGGTTGCTTCCACCGCACGGATAGAATGCGGTATCTCGGTATCAAACACCTTGATTTTCTGACCGTAGGCACTCTTGACCGTCGCCGTGATTTCTTTTGAAATGTTGGTACGGGGCATAACCATTGTCATTAAGATACCGTCAATTCTGAGTTTGGGATTGATTTGCCGCTTGACCATTGACACGGAGCGAAGCAACAGCTCTAAGCCTTTTGCAGAAAGATAGTGGGGCTGTGTTGGGATAACCACGCTGTCAGCCGCCGCCAGAGCGTTAATGGTTATCATACCCAAGCTCGGCATACAGTCGATAAGCACATAATCGTAGTTTTTCTTAACCTCATTCACATAGGTTTTCAGAACACGCTCTCGGCTCATCGCATTGATTAGCCTTACTTCAAAGCCCGATAACTCAATGTTTGACGGGAGCAGGTCAACGCCCTCGCTGTGAGATAAAATCCCTTGCGAAACATCAAAATATTTATCGTCTATGATGTTCTGCATGATTGTGGAGAGCGTAATGGGTAAATCGTCTGGTCGGCTGTAACCCAGAGCCATTGTGAGATTTGCCTGTGCATCGGCGTCAATCAACAGCACTCTTTTTCCTTGCTTCGCCAGACCCACACCCAGATTGACCGCCGTTGTGGTTTTGCCAACACCGCCTTTCTGGTTGGTCAGAGCAATCACTTTGCAATTTGACATAGCTGCGTCCTCCTTTCGCATAGATTTAGCCGCTTTGTCAAGGCGGCTATGTAAATCGTACAGAGAACGCAAAAAAGCCGCTTACTCTTATGGAAAAGAATAAGCGGCTCACTCTTGAATTGCCTTAGACATATTCGATTTTCATTTTCTTGACGGGTGCATTAGCTACCTTGAAAATGAGTTCGTCAATGCAGTCCGTATATCTGCCTTGCCGTATGAGAGCATTTTTCAGCTCCACAAGGCTATGTAATATCAGCGTTCTTTCGTGACTGTCTACATACAGATGAGTGGTTTTGTCTTTCATATGCTCGACCTCCTTGCGTTTATATTGTACCGTAGGTTTGTGTTTGCCAGAGTGGAGCAGCGATATTCGGCATTACAGCCATACTCCGATTAAGTTCTTTACTTTGTTCCATACTCTCATTGTTTTCGCATATTCTATAAGGTTGGGAACATTCTTTTGAGGGTCGTTTACATAGCCTTGAATTGCTTTGTTGAAGATTTCCTTGTCCATCTTGTTCATATTACGCAGAACATCGCAGATGGTACGGTCACGGTCATAAATGCGAATATCAGTAAAATTTATTTCTCCTCTGGTTTCTCCGATAGAAAGTAGGGCAGGCTCTAAGCGATAAGCCTTTACAGATGGATACTCTATTCTCGTGCGCTGTCTGGAAGTGTTTTTATCAATAGCAATGTTCCATTCCGCAGGATTTCTATCACTGTACCCATAATAGAATAAAGCTGTTTCCATACATAGAATACCATCGGGGAATAAACGGCTGATTATCACCACATCGCCTTTGCCAGACCCCATAGTCCAATGATAATAGCCACGCTTGACCTTTTCTATCAAGCCAGCTCCTAACATTCTTTGAATATCCCTGTAATATAGCTTTTCTTTGCTCAACTGAGCCGTGGTCATTACATAATCATAATGCGAGAACATCTGCCTAAGAATTTTCCTTTCTTTTATTGAAACCATACTCTTACCTCTGCATCAAATTGTGCCGTAAAAATACCTTGTTGGGGTGTTTTAGCCCATTATATTTAGCTCGTATTGCCAAGTAAAATATGTAGCAAACCACACCATTCAAATTATAAAATGGTGTGGTTACAAACACCTGCTTGTCCACAAAGGGCACACACGGTTTAGTATTGATTTAGACCGCAATTTGAAATTTTGTAGTAGCGATAGCGTATAGATTTATCGTCCGTTTTGTTTCGCCAACCTTGATAGAATAAGGCTTTTCGGCATTTTCCTCGCTGTCAGAGTCGTCGTATTTTTTAATTCTGTCGAGTGTCGAAAAGCTATGTATCTTAAAGCCAAAGACCTCACGCTTGTCCTCGTATTTGATACATTGGAACATTTCCGATGCTTCTCTGGGTACCGAGGAGCTGGGGCACCTGGAGATGATCGGCGCGATCGTGCATCAGCTAACGCGCAAGCTCACGCCAGAGCAGCAGCGCGAGGCGGGCTTTGCACCGTATTTCGTCGATCACACGGCGGGCGTCTACCCGCAGTCGGCAGGCGGCACGCCGTGGTCTGCCGCATCCATGCAGGTCAAGGGGGATCCGATCACGGATCTCTCGGAGGATATGGCCGCAGAGCAAAAGGCCAGAAGCACCTATGACAACATCCTGCGGCTGTCGGACGATCCGGATGTCAACGACGTCATCAAATTCCTGCGGGCGCGTGAGGTCGTGCATTTCCAGCGTTTCGGTGAGGCGGTCCAGCGTCTGCGTGAGCGTTTGGATGAGAAAAACGTGTACTATATGAACCCAGCATTGGACCAGTAAGTAAAAAAAGCGAGGTGCCGGGGCACCTCGCTTTTACAGCG
>ERZ779840.2800-NODE-2800-length-14530-cov-3.130570_pt1 | contig 14530 bp, 10 predicted proteins | sample MGYA00511561_ERZ779840 | MGnify/ENA primary metagenome ERZ779840 (study PRJEB29588, sample SAMEA2162036) | human gut metagenome | biome: human gut; feature: human-associated habitat; material: faeces | place: Denmark | collected 2008/2010 ...
CCGCCCCCTCTTCCAGCGGCTGGCGCAGCGCCTCAACCGTCTCCCTGGCGAATTCCGGAAGTTCATCCAGAAACAGCACGCCCTTATGTGCCAGTGAGATCTCCCCCGGCTGCGGGATTCTTCCGCCGCCCGTAAGCCCCTGCACACTCACGGTGTGATGCGGCGCCCGGAACGGGCGCTGCGTAAGCAGACCGTTCTCCCCAGAAAGCATTCCTTTTACACTGTAGATTTTGGACAACTCCATGCGCTCCGCCTCCGCAAGCGGCGGCAGAATGGACGGGATACGCGATGCCACCATAGTCTTGCCCGCACCCGGCGGTCCCACAAACAGCAAATTGTGCATTCCGGTTACCGCAACCTCACACGCCCGCTTCATCAGCCGCTGTCCGTGTATCTCCGAAAAATCGGGAAGCACTGCGGGCTGTGTTTCTTCTATATTATATTCCTCTGCGGCGTACTTCTCCCACGACGCATCCTCAAGAAGACGCATGACCTCCCCGATATTTTCCACACCGCAGACAAGCATCCCGGAAACAAGCGCCGCCTCTTTTCGATTCGCCCGCGGCACAATGCAGCGCCGGATTCCGCGTTCCTTTGCCTCCGCCACCATCGGGAGCACGCCGTGAACCGGCTGCACCACGCCGTTTAATCCGATCTCACCCACGATCAGCACATCATCCAGTACCGCATGCGGAAGCCTTCCCATCGCAGCCAGCACCGCCACTGCGATCGGCAGATCAAACCCGGCTCCGGATTTGCGGATGTCCGCCGGCATAAAATTCACGGTAATTCTGCGCGGCGGCAGCGCACACCCCACATTGCGGAGCGCTGTGCGCACCCGCTCCCTGGCTTCTTTGACCTCAGACGCCAGAAAACCGACCATCTCAAAAAAAGGCATCCCGTCGCTCACATCCGCTTCCACGCAGACAGGCACACTCTGGATACCGCGTATCGTTGCTGTTGCTACTCTGCTATACAACCTGTTCTCCTTTTCATTATAGAAAGATCTGGAATCTCTGTGCAGTGAACACTGCTGAATATCTTAGAAAATACATTTGTTAAAAAGACATGTTTAGTATAACATCATTTGTAGAAAAAGGGAAGCGGCAATTTATCTCCCGCCCCCCGCGCTTTCCATTCCTTTTCGCAGTTTTTCCAGTGCCCGTTTCTCGATTCTCGACACATACGAGCGGGATATTCCAAGCGCCGCTGCAATCTCACGCTGTGTCATCGGTTTACAGGCATAGAGACCGTACCGGTTTTCTATGATATAGCGCTCCCTGCCGGAAAGCAGCTTCGGCACAAGTGCCAGCACCTCTCTGGTGCGTCTGTCGGTCTCGATCGTCTCCACCACATCCGGTTCATCGCTCTCCACAATATCCAGCAGATGAATCTGATTGCCCTCTTTGTCCGTTCCGATCGGTTCATACAGAGAGACCTCTCTGGCCGTCTTCTTTTTGGAACGGAAATGCATCAGCAGTTCATTGTCAATGCATCTCGCCGCGTAAGTTGCCAGGCGGCTTCCGTAATCTTCTTTATAAGTAGAGATTGCCTTGATCAGACCGATGGTTCCGATGGAGATCAGATCTTCCATATCTTCATCGGAATTCTGATATTTTTTCGCCACGTGCGCTACCAGGCGCATATTCCGAAGCGTCAGTTCTTTTTTTGCCTCAAGGTCGCCGTCTTTCATTTTTTTCAGGCATTCCATTTCCTGTTCTGGTGTGAGCGGAGATAAGAAAGTTTTCACAACGCACCTGAAAAGCTTTATTGATACATTCTATGTATGGGCCATGTTTTCCGTGCTTTTCCCCTCTTTTTTCCGCAAACAAATACATGCCGTCTTTACATCTCCCCTGCCGCTTCGCTATAATAGCGTTACATGAAACAGGAGGAATTTTTATGCTGCGCACCCTTACCTACCGCATTTTATCCGCCACGGACGGGCAGACCATTCTGCATTATTTAAAAAGTCTCGGCTATTCCGGGCCGATACTGGTACATTTAAAGAAAACAGACCACGGCACCCTCTTGAACGGCGTGTGGGCGCATATGAATGAAACGCTTCACACCGGCGACCTTCTCTGTCTTCATCTGGAGGAGAATACCTCCGGCACCTCCATTTTTCCGCAGCAGATTCCCCTCGCGATCTGTTACGAGGACGAAGATCTTCTGGTGATTGACAAGCCGGCAGGCATGCCGGTACACCCGTCTGCCGCGCACCAGAGGGATACGCTTGCAAACGCCGTCACGGGATATTACCGTGCAAAAGGCGAAATCCGCCCGTTCCGCTGCATCAACCGGCTGGATGCCGACACGAGCGGCCTGATCATCGTCGCCAAAAATATGCTCTCCGCCGCCCTGCTCGGCAAAGCCATGCTGCAGCGTATGATCCGCCGGGAATACCTCGCCGTCGTATGCGGCACGCTCACCGGAAGCGGCACCGTCCACGCGCCGATTGCCCGCGTAAAGCCGGGCGATGTCCGCCGGCAGGTTGATTTTCTCTGCGGGGATGATGCCATCACGCACTATAAAAGTCTCTTATGCCACGCCCCCTATTCCCTGCTCTCCCTTCATCTGGAAACGGGGCGCACGCACCAGATCCGTGTCCACATGTCCGCACTCGGCTATCCTCTGGCAGGCGACCGGCTCTATTATCCGGCATTTTCAGACACAAAAATAAAACGGCAGGCACTTCATTCCCACCGTTTGTCTTTTTCTCATCCCGTCACCGGGGAGATGCTTACGTTTACTTCTCCGCTTCCCTGTGATATGGCTGCGCTAATTGATCCAGAACCTTCTGCTCATAGGGGATCTTCCCTGCCAGCAGTTCTTCGCGGATAAATGTATTGACTTCCTGCTCGCCCCGGACAGCGAGCCGGTACAAAAGCAGTTCAAGAAGCGCCCGCGTATCCTTGTGCATGACATGAAAATCCTTTCCATGCAGGTAATACTCTAATGCGCTCCGGTCGGTATAGCGCTCCTTCTGGTAATTTTTCGAGGCCGCTACACGGTCGATATACATCTCCACCACGTACCGCAGAGGCATTTTCATGCCGCAGAGTCCCTTGTCCCCGCCCTCGTCCGGCACGCCGTAGTCAATCCAGTATTCCATATGATGCTTGTTCCGCCCTTTGTGGTGCAGCCACGCGGACGAGTATCCCTTATCCTTGCGCTCTGCATTGTTCGGGCTCATTGTTCCCTGATAATATTTACAGCCCACCAGAAATTCTGTCGGCGTATATTTCGACAGATCATGTAATAATCCCTGTTTGTATAACCCCACCGCAAAACAGCCTTTCATGACCAAATGCTTGTGATGGTTGATCGTGCAAAAATGTTTCCATGCTTTCATAATAATGTAACCTTATTTTCCTGTTAATATAACGACAGACTGACCGCAAAGTTCGATCCGCGGCGCATCCACCCACTCCTCCTCTTTTAGGAACGGTGCCCGCTCTCTGGCGGTGTCCATCAGCAGATACCACTTTTTCTTCCCGGGAAGCTTCGGAAGCGCCAATCTGGTAGGACCCATGTGAAAATTGCAGCCGACATAAAGGAATTCCTCCCCCTCTGTTCCATCGCCATCCTCTTTTCCGCAGTAGAGCATGCCCAAAGACTGTCTCTCGCCGGAAAGATCTGAAATCCACGCATTCTCTCCATGATAGGACAAATCGGGATACCCCGTTCCTTTTGCATCGGAAAGCTGTTTTGGCATATCCGCGGCGAGCACGGGATGCTCCCTGCGAAACGCTGCCATCCGCGCCACAAACTCCCGGAACCACGCGTAGCGCTCATCTTTCTTCCAGTTCACCCAGCCGGTCGGATTGTCCTGACAGTATACATTGTTGTTGCCGTTCTGGGAATCTCCCGTCTCGTCCCCCTCATACAAAAGTGGGACTCCCTGTGCGAGGAAAAGCACCGCCACCGCATTGCACATCTGCCGTTCACGGATTCTTACGATCCGCTGCTTGCGGCTTCGTCCCTCCACGCCGTAGTTGGCACTCATATTCCAGTCACTTCCATCCCGGTTCTCCTCCCCGTTCTCTTCATTGTGTTTCTGCTCATAACAGAAGAGATCCCGCAGGGAAAACCCGTTATTATCCGAAATGTAATTGACAAATCCGTGATACTGATGCTGCTTTCGCTGCTGGCATGCAAATGCATCCATACCGCCGTTTTTGTGATTGAGCAGTGCCCGGACGGGATACAGATATTCGTCATTGTATACATACAGATGCGGATAACGGCACGGGTGCCAGAGCACAGCATTCTCGAAAACGGCACCAAAAATCTTCGTCCGTCTAAGCCACGCATCCTGTGCAATCTGCGTAACGGGCAGATTCTCCCCCAGCAGATGGAAGCCATCCACATGATACTCCCTGACCCAGTAACGCAGCGCATCTAAGATCAGATTCTGATTGACATTCTCAGGAAAATACATCTCCATCACACATTCCATGTGATTCTCATGGAGCGCGCGGATGAGTTTTTTCCATTCGACGGCCGCATCCTGCCCTTTCGCGTAGGACGCCTTTACCGCAAAATAATTGGCGGGCGCATATCCCCACAGGTTCACACGCTCCGGCATCGCACATGCTTCCGGCTTGATCTGATCCTCTTTCCGCACCTGCCAGCTGATATATTCCGGCAATACCGCCTTCTCCTTTAAGATCAGTTCCTCAAACTCATACACCGGCATGAACTCCACCGTCGTGACACCAAGTTCTTTCAGATAGGGAATCTTATCGCGCACCGCCGCAAAAGTTCCCCGCTCCTTTGCAGGGATTCCCGCATCCATCGAAAATCCGCGGATGTTGAGCTTATAGAGGAACATCTCATGGCGCGGGATCTCCGGATGTACATCCGTCCCCCACGAAAAAGTGTCATCCGAATAACCGCCGCAGACCCGGAACTCATTCTTAACGCGCCCTGCGTCTCTCCAGCGCTCTCTGCCGATGATGCGTTTTGCATAAGGATCGGTCACGACCGTCCCGCTGATTTTATAATTATAACGCAGGCTCTCTGCCTTAAGCCCCGCGACAAAGACTGACCGGATCGCTCCTCTGCAGCAGCTTTCCGGCACCTTAAGTTCCTGCCGGATTCCGCCGTCTTTCCCGTACAGAAGAATACTGCAGTCCTCTTCCTTTTCTGCCTCAAACGTAAACACGACTCCGCCGCCTGCGGCTGATGCCCCGTATTGTCTGTAATCGCCCTCTTTTATCGTATACGCCATGCCATCTTCCACCTTTGTCTTCGCTGCCTGCACGCCTGCATCTCTTCGCAATGCACCTACACATCATTTTGCTGTGCACCTACACATCATTTCGCTGTGCACGTCCGGAAAATCAGAGATTTCCCGGACTCACGGGCTTTCGCCCTATCAGCCATGAATTTTTAAAAATTTTGCCTGCACAGGCAAATTTTTAAAAATTCATGGCTGGCACTGCTCAATAGCCTTCGCGTACATTATATCATTCCCGCTTGTTTTTTGTATAGTTTTTTCTTTTTCGGGGAGAATGCGCTTGTCCGGCATTTGCATCTCATGTTATAATATTAAGAAACGAGAGTTCTTATTGTCACAGTACGATCGAGGTGATGTATATGAAACGAATACCCACGACAGATTTAAAGCCCGGAATGTTCACAGCCAGACCGGTTCGCACTGCCGCGGGGCAGATCATCCTGGATGAGGGCTGTCTTTTGAGTGCGCAGACCATCCTGCACATCCGTGACTATTCCATACCGGAAGTATGGATCAGGGACAGCAGCGATTCCTCCGGCGGGCTTCACGATTATCTGCAAAAGCAATACGCTCCGGTTCGTTCCCGTTCCGAGCGTATCCGGCAAAGCGAAGAATACAAGATTTTCAGTCAGAAGTTTGACAGCTGCACTACGATGCTTCACACTGCGTTAAACGACTGTATTTTACGTGCCAAAAAGCTGGAGACAGACAAGCTTCTTGCAGGGACCCTGGATTTGTTTGCGTCGCATACTACCACACTTTCCATGTTCGACATGCTCCATAACTTACGGCAGATCGACGATTCGACTTACGCACACAGCGTCAACGTCGCCATTATCTCCCGCATGCTCGGGAACTGGCTCGGTTTTTCGGAGGATGCCCAGAACACACTGACTCTCTGCGGTCTTTTACACGATATCGGGAAATCCCGGATTCCTGCCAGCATCATCGGCAAGCCGGGCAGGCTGACTTCCGAAGAGTTTGAACAGATCAAGCGCCATCCCCTTTTAGGGTACGAGCTGCTTAAAAACCAGCCTCTCGATCCGCACATAAAGAACGCTGCCCTGATGCATCACGAGCGGTGTGACGGAAGCGGTTATCCGTTCGGTCTGTACGCATCGGACATTGACGACTACGCTTCGATCATAGCCGTTGCGGATGTATATGATGCCATGACCGCCGACCGCTGTTATCGTCTGGGGCTGTGTCCGTTTGAAGTGATCGCCCAGTTTGAACAGGAAGGCTTGCAGCGCTACAAGCCGCGCTATATTCTCACCTTTCTCGAACACATTGCGCACACTTACCTGCACAACCGGGTTCTGTTGAACAACGGACAGACCGGAGAGATTATTTTTATCAATAAGCGTCTGACGAGACCTACGATCCAGATCGCCCCCTCACGTTTCATCAATCTTGAGGAGCATCCGGAGCTCTACATTCAGGCGATTATTTAATAACATCCAATAAAGGAGATATCATGATGGCAGACAACCATAACACCAACGAAGACGAGGATATCCTGGTCACCCTGGATCTGGATGACGGCAGCCAGGTAGAATGTGAGATTTTAACCATTTTTACCGTCAACGAGCAGGACTATATCGCCCTTCTTCCGCTCACCGAAGCCGGCGAGCCGAACGAGGACGGCGAGGTCTATATCTACCGCTATGCGGAGGATAGCGATGGCAATCCGTCTCTGGATAATATTTTAGACGACGCCGAATACGAAGCCGTATCCGACCGCTTTGATGAGTGGCTTGACGAGGCAGAATTTAACGACATGGAGGACTGAGACGCTCTCCTGCCTCGGCAATAAAGCGCGAGATATCTGCATCTTTCTGATTCATCTGTTTGACGGAAAAGAGATGCAGATATTTTTTTGCCCGCGTCATACCGACGTAAAACATCCGGCGCTCCTCCTCGATGTCCTGATCCAGCACCGCCTTCTTGTAGGGCATCACTCCCTCGTTCACGTCGATCAGATAGACGTTTTCGTACTCAAGCCCCTTGGCGGAATGCAGCGTGGAAAGCGCTACGCTCTCACTCTGCTTTTCCTGGCTCTGGTACAGGCGTTCCAATTCCCTGGTGTAATTCTCGATGTGCGCAAACCATCCGTCATAATCTTCATAGCCTCTTGCACTTTCCTGTAGTTCATCCAGCACATCATAAAGTTCATCCGCCCGGATACGCCTGTAATCTGCATACTCGGCACAGAACTCGTCATATCCGATGCCTTTCCGGATATAGTTGATGGCGGCAAACGGATTCATCCGGCGAAGCTGCATCACATCATGCTCCAGCGTGACGATCCGCTCCGCCACCCACGGCTGTTCCGCCTCTCTGAAATACCATTCCCACACATCGAATGCCACCGTGTCCTCGTCCAATGAATCTCTGCTGATATAGCGCTTCGGGCGGTTCATGATCTGCAGAAAATCACGGCGTTCCCGGCTTCCCTGCGCGATCCGGATATAGGCAAAAATATCCCTTGCGATCCAGTGCTCGTAAAGGTTCGGTATGCGGTCTCTCGTCCTAAACGGAATATTGTACTCCATCATCTGCTCCATCAGAAGACGCGGCTGTGTGTTGGTGCGGAACAGCACAGCAAAATCACGGTAGCTCTTTCCCCTCTCCACCGCATCACAAATATCGCGGATGATCCGCAGATTCTCCTTCCGCTGATCCTCAAAAACGGCATACTCCACCCCGGTCTCCGCCGGGAGTGCCGCGCGGATGCGCTTCTGGAAGCGCTCCTTATTGTGCCCGATCAGATTCAGCGCATCCTCGACAATATTGGCCTGCGACCGGTAATTCGTGTCTAGAAGCACGGTTTTCGTCCCCGGAATTTCACGCTCAAACCGCAGCATAATCTCCGGCTTTGCTCCGCGGAAGCGGTAGATCGACTGGTCGTCATCCCCCACAACAAACAGATTTCTCTGCTCACCCGCAAGCAGCCTGACCACCTCAAACTGGATCTGGTTGATGTCCTGAAACTCGTCAATCAGAATGTAGGGATATTTTTTCTGCCAGGCAGCCAGAATATCCTTCCGCTCCTTGAAAAGCTCCCATGTATACAAAAGCATATCCTCGAAGTCAATCAGATGATGCGCATAGAGATATTCGTGGTACTCGCTGTAAACTCTCCGGAACACCTCTTCCCCGCAGTTCGTGGAATAGTAATGATCGAGTGAAATTCCGCTGTTTTTCACTAGACCGATCTCCCCCAGAAGCGCTGCGATGAACTCCGACTCATCCTCATATTCCAGCCTGTGGCGCTTAATGATCTCACGCATGCAGCTCACCCGCTGCTCCTCGCGGATGATGTTCTCCGCCTGATAGTGGTAGGCGTGCTTTAAGATCATAAAAAAGACGGCGTGGAAAGTTCCAAACGTCACTGCGGAAGATTTTCCGCCCATCAGGCGCAAAAAACGTTCCTTCATCTCCGTGGCCGCCGCTCTTGTAAACGTGATGACAAGAATGTTTGCCGGATTGATTCCATATTCTGTTATCAAATGTCTGGTGCGTTCCGTAATGACAAGGGTCTTGCCCGAACCGGGCCCGGCCAGTACGAGCATGGGACCATCCTTGTGACGGATGGCCTCACGCTGAGACGGGTTAAAACTCATAGATTACCTCTGATTATTTCTGTAACATGGAAATGCCTTTTTTGATTCTCGCAATGGATTCCTCTTTGCCTAAAACCTCCATCAGCTCTGTCGCTCCGCCCGGCGTCATCTGTTTGCCGGACACTGCGGTACGGATCGGCCACATCACATAGCCGTTCTTCACGCCCTTTTCCTCAACATACTTAAGGAGCGTCGCATAGAGTGCATCATTGGAAAAATCCTCCTGCGCTTCCAGCAGCGGCAGGACGTCGCTTAAAACCTCCAGCGAGGTCTCTGCATTGGTCTTCATCTTCTTGTGTGTGTACATCGCAATATCGTACTCCGGCAGTTCCTCGAAGAAGTCGATGTGGTCGCGGATCTCCGGGAAAACCTCGATACGGGTCTTCACCATCGCTGCAATCTTCTTCAAATCCATATCCTTGTGAATGACCTCGCGCAGATACGGCTCCGCCATCTCATAAAAACGGTCAAAATCCATCGCCTTGATGTACTCCCCGTTCATCCACTTTAACTTGGTGTAATCGAACACCGCCGGGGATTTGCTGATTCTGTGATAGTCGAACTCTTTGATCAGCTCATCCAGGGTAAAGATCTCACGGTTGTCCTCCGGGCTCCATCCCAAAAGTGCGATGTAGTTGACCACTGCCTCGGACAGGAATCCCTGCTCTAAGAGATCCTCAAAGGAAGAATGTCCGCTGCGCTTGGAAAGCTTTTTATGGTTCTCATCCGTAATTAACGGCAGATGAATGTACACCGGTGACTCCCAGCCGAACGCATCATAAAGACGCTGATACTTCGGTGCTGAGGAGAGGTATTCGTTTCCGCGAACCACATGTGTAATATTCATCGTGTGGTCATCAACAACATTTGCAAAGTTGTAAGTCGGGTATCCGTCCGACTTGATTAAAATCATATCGTCCAGTTCTGCGTTCTCCACGGTGATATCTCCGTAAAGTTCGTCGTGGAAGGTTGTCGTTCCCTCATTCGGAATATTCTGACGGATGACAAACGGCTTGCCGGCAGCAAGATTTGCCTCAATCTCCTCCTTGCTAAGGTGCAGGCAGTGCTTGTCGTAGAGCGTGATCTCCTTGCCCTCGACCACCTCTGTCTTAAGGGATGCCAGACGCTCCTTGTCACAGAAGCAGTAATATGCCTCCCCCTTCTCAATCAGCTCTTTAGCATATTTCATGTAAATGCCGGTCTTCATACGCTCGCTCTGTACATAAGGACCGTATCCGCCGTCCTTGTCCGGTCCCTCATCGTGTACAAGTCCCGTCTCCTGCAGCGTGCGGTAGATAATCTCGACAGCGCCCTCCACATAGCGCTCCTGATCGGTATCCTCAATGCGAAGCATGAAATCTCCTCCGGCATGCTTTGCAATTAAAAACTCATATAATGCGGATCGCAGATTGCCGACATGCATTCTTCCTGTCGGGCTTGGTGCGAATCTGGTTCTGACTTTACTCATCTTAAACCTCCATTGTATAACACCTTACGGTGCTGTTTCTTTCCTGAATAACAACAGCCTGTGGCTGTCCTTTGTCTTGTGACATGACCACAGGCTATTATATAACAATTTGATACTTCTGGCAAGCGGACAAATCCTGTGCCTATAATTTTTTGAAGACCTCTGTCTCGCGCTTCAAATCTGCCGCGATGTGCTGGTTCTCGTCCATATGGCGCGTGATGTCCTCCATGTCGCCCACGAGCACCTGCGTGCTGTCGGCAGCGCTGGAAACGCCCTTCACACCCTCCTCGATCGCATGTGCAATCGTGTTGATGGAATCCGCGATCTCTGCCATCGTCTTCTTTAAGACCTCCGTCTTCTCGGTAAAGTCTCCCATGCTGGTCTCAATGTGGGTTGCCTTCTCCCGGTACGCACTTCCGGCATCGACAAACGCCTCAAACTCCGGAAGAATGGAATCATTCATATACTGCACCAGTCCGTTGGAATGTTCCGTGAGGTTTCCAACCGCCTCCGTCACAACGCGGTTGATCTGCTGGATACGGTTGGCTGCCTCCTGGCTGGCGGCTGCAAGCTGGCTGATCTCCGTCGCAACAACGGAAAATCCTCTGCCCGCTTCCCCTGCTCTCGCTGCCTCGATGGAGGCATTTAACGCCAGAAGGTTGGTCTGGCTTGCAATATTTAAAATATCATCGGTCAGGCTGTTTACCTGATTTACGCTCTTGCTGTCCTCGATTGCCTGATTTAATACGGTTAAAATCTCATTGACCTTGGCTCCGGTAGACTCCATGTTCTCCCTTGCGGAAGCCTCCATGGAATCCGCATGTTCCTTCATCTCGCGGGTGTACGCGTTGATCTCTGACGTGCGCTCCGCGATCTGGTCAACCTCCCGCTTTACAGACTCGGTGTTCGTATTGATGAGGGATGCATTGGCTGACATCTCCTCCATCGTGGCAGAAAGTTCTTCTGTGAGTGCCGACAGATCCGACACACTGCCATTCGATGTCACGACGCTGTCGCGCACCTCGCCGACCACAGATTCCATTCTGGTTGAATTGTTCACGATCACCTTGAAAATATCCTGAAGCTTGTCCATAAACACGTTGATGCCGTTGCCGACCGCCGCGACCTCCTGGTTGGCGTGCACGCTCACACGTCTCGTCAGATCGCCCTCGCGCTTGTCAATGTCCTCAATAATATCTGTGATCTCCTTCTGTGTCTTTAACAGAGGGATAATTACCAGCTGGAATACGCAGATCAGAGTTGCAAGCAGCGCCGCCACACTGATGATGATGGATGCCGTGCTCGCTGCGATTGCCGTCCGGTAGACCGCTGCAAGCTGTTCCTTTGCCACATCCGCATTTTCGCTGACATTGGTGCGGATTGCCGCAATGCTCTCCTGCATTGCACTGGAATAATCGGCGATCTTGCCGTTTGCCAGCGCATAAGCCGCCTCGTTATCGTTGTTGGCACTGTATGCCATGAGGTTGGCAAGCTCGTACTTCATTCCCTCGTAGTTGGACACCAGCGCATCGTATTCCGCCTTGTTGTCGTCTGTCACATATTCCTGGAAATCATCCAGATATGTCTCTAAGGTCTCCTGCTCACTCCGGATGGTCTCGACCAGCGAGATCATGGTATTTAAGTCGGTCGCCACGATATGGGACAGTCCCAGTCTGTGGATCAGAAGCGTCTCTTTCTGAATATCGCCGAGCTCTGAAATACAGCTCATGTAGCCGTTTGCAATCTGCGTTGCATTTGCATTTACTCTCTTAATATTGGTCACTGCCAGAATATTGGAAACGACTGACACAAATCCCAGGATAAATACCGGAATCAGAATAATAAACTTTGTACTGATATAGCTTTTTTTCTTCATATCCTGCTCCTCCCCGTTACTGTACCGTCGACTGTGTAATTCCAGCCACAAGCGTATCCATCACTTCCTGCGGATCCGTTCCGTTTGTGCTGCCTGTCGCCATCAGATTGCCGAACTCCGTCGTCGCATCCCAGAAGCTGTTGCCCACACGCTGGAGTTTGCCGTACTGCGCCTGCGCAATGACTGCCTGGATGGCAGGCACCGCCTGTACCTGCTCCGACGCAGCCGCGTTTTTATTGGAAGGTCCCTGATCGCGCTCCTCAAGACGCAGCATCTGGTTCTCCTCGTTTGTAAACCAGTCTGCAAGCTTTAATGCCCAGTCCTTGTGCTTGGAATAGGCGTTGACGCCCATCATCTTATAGCCCGTGAAAGAGGCCATCTGGATCTGCTGTCCCGCGCAGGTGTAGGTCGGAAGCTTCACTGCCCCGTAATCGTTGCCCCATACCTTTTTGATCTCCGATGCATTCCACACGCCGCTGACGCCTGCCACAACCGTTCCGTCCTGCACGCCCTCCATGAATTCCGTGTCGGTACAGCTTAAAAACGCCGGATTCTGTGCGATGGCAAGCAGCGCCTCCTCAATGTCGGTTCCCTTTATGCTGCCTTCCGTCGCATTCCAGTCGCAGTAGTTCGTCACCCCGTCGTCATTTACACCGAAATCCAGTCCGGTGTTGCCGAAAAACGCATAGAGGTACCAGCCGGAACTCCAGTCCATCGTCACCTTCTTGCCCACAGCGCCCGCTGCTGCCAGAAGCCCGTCCATCGTCTGGACGTCCTCTTCCGTCAGGTAATTCTTGTCGTAATACAGAAAATATCCGTTGTCCGCCGTCATCGGGTAAGCGTACAGCGTATCATTCACAGAAGCCGCTGCAACCGCCTCATCCAGATTCGCCTCCCGGATCTCATCTGCATTTGGTACCGGCTCTAAGGCACCGGCTGCAACCATGCTGGTAAGCTGATCGTCCGGCAGCGGGAAGACATCCGCTCCGTTATGTACATCTCCAAGCAGCGTATTGCGCGTCTCAGCATCTGCATTCTCCGCAAGCTGAATATCAAAATCTGCCTGTCCTGCATATTTCTGCTCGAAGCTGTCGATCATCTCCTGCAGAACATCAAAATTGGCCTCCTCTGCCCATACGGTCAATGTAACCTTGCCGTCATCCTCCGCTACATCGCCGGACAACTCTGTCGAATCCATGACCGCCTCCGTCTGCAATACGGACGGTTCACCGTTTACGGACTCTCCACCTGCCGTCGTATCCGCACCTGTACAGCCCGCCATTGCTGTTGTAACAAAGGTTGCCGCTGCAACCGCCGCAATAACATGCTTCTTCATTTGAAATCCCCTTCCTTTGTATTCGTATCTGTATGTGCAAATTCTCTCTGCCGCCTCTTCTGTTCTTATACACGATTTTGCACTCATTTTATATATTTTACACCTATTTTACAAAATGCGCAATCGGTTGTTCCTTTTTTTTTAATTTTTCTTATCCTTTCTCCCACTTTTACATCCGCTGCAGGATGAGCAGTGACCACAGCAGCCACAATCTTCTTTGTCTTTTTTTCTTTTTCCCATATACAAAAGCGCCAGGATGATCCACAAAAGGATACACCCCAGCACAATCAGATCCAACGCATGCAACCCACTCAAAAGAAGATTCCTCCTATCTGATAAACCGCAAATGCCATCAGCCACGCGACCGCGCATTGAAGCACCACGACGAGAAATGCCCGCATGCCGCTTCCCATCTCACGCTTCACCGCCGCAATGGCTGCAACACACGGCGTGTAAAGCAGCGTAAACACAAGGAAGCTTGCCGCCGAGCGCCCGGTAAACATACTTCCGAGCACCCTGCTTAGATTGACAGTCGCCGTGCCGGTCAACACACTCAAGGTGCTGACCACCGCCTCTTTTGCCGTAAATCCGGTAATCAACGCCGTAGAAACCCTCCAGTCCGAAAAACCGAGCGGTCCAAACAGCGGTGCGATCCACTGCCCCACCAGAGCGAGCAGACTTTTCTCACTGTCTGTCACCACATTAAGCTTCAGATCAAAGGTCTGCAAGAACCAGATGACAATCGTTGCCACAAAGATAATGGTAAACGCGCGCTCCAGGAAATCCTTTGCCTTATCCCAGATCAGCTGTCCGACACTCTTTGCCGACGGGAAACGGTAATTCGGCAGTTCCATGACAAACGGAATCGGATTCCCGCGGAACGCCGTATGATTCAATACCAGCGCGGATAAGATGCCGACCACAATTCCCGCCGTGTAGAGAAGTATCATCACGACCGCCTCGTTTCCCGGGAAAAATG
>ERZ779840.2833-NODE-2833-length-14413-cov-3.621883_pt1 | contig 14413 bp, 6 predicted proteins | sample MGYA00511561_ERZ779840 | MGnify/ENA primary metagenome ERZ779840 (study PRJEB29588, sample SAMEA2162036) | human gut metagenome | biome: human gut; feature: human-associated habitat; material: faeces | place: Denmark | collected 2008/2010 ...
ATATTCGAGGCTGCTGGCGTGTTCCGCGGCCAGGGCAGCGCCGCTGGCGCTCTGGTTCAGGCGCGCGTTGGCGTAGTCGGAGCCGTCGCTGCAGAGGTCGCTCGTCGGGCGAAGCCGGATGTAGACGTTTTCGTGGCCGAGAATCTCCTGGGGAAGCTCGAAGTCGATGCTTTTGTAGGCTACGCACGACGAATAGAGCGTGTTCGCCCAGACGGAAACGTCGGGGATGGTGTATTCGCCGATCAGGTTCCACTGCGAGTCGTCCTTTGCGGCCTGCGAATCGGTCAGTGACCATTCGGCACACCAGAAACGGGGCGAGAAGAAGCTCTGCTGCGCGTTCATAACGGAAATCTGCATCGAGATATGCGACGTCGTGATGCCTTCGGTCGAGAAGTTGATCAGCCAGGCGTAGGGGCGGTCGGTGTCGTCGTCCCACCAGAAGTGGTTGGAGAAGGCGGTGTAGCAGGAACCGTATACATTCCCCTTGCCGCGCATACCCGTGCTGCCGTTGTAGTTGATTTGCGTGGAATTCGTCGCAATCTCATTGTTGCCCGGCCAGCCACCCGTGCCGTTTGCCGCGTTTTTATCCTTGGCATAGGGACCGCACCACTCCAGCGTTCCGTCGGGATTGCGGCTCACCAGATCGTCCATCAGCGGATTCCAGCTCTCCTTCGCGGGGTCGATCACTACGCCGATGCCGTTCTTGTTGCCGAAGTTGGCTCCGAAGATATAGGAGGCATTGTTGCCGACGGGACCCAGGTATTCGTAGGTTCCGCCGCCCCACATGTGCTGCTGGAAGGTGGCCTGCAGGTACTCTTTGCTGGCGGAGCCGGTGTACTTCTCCTGATAGGTGTGCGTCAGGTAGCCGTTCGTTCCGTAGGTGGGTTTCTGGACCTTGTTCTCCAGGTCGGGATTCCAGTAGCGGTACTCCGTCAGCAGGGCCGAGAAACTGTCTTCGACGCTGTTCTGCATGTTGTCCCAGATGTCGCCCTTGGTCTGGTGGCGGATCTGGTAGCGGCCGATGAAGCCGAGCGTCGGATCGTCGTCCATTTCGGCCGGGTCGGCTCCGTCGCGCCATTCGAAACGCGAGAAACGCTCGTGGACGATGACGCCCGAAATCTTGCCCGAGCCGTAGGGCAGGCGCGTGCCGTCGCTGCGGTAGGCGCAGTTGGTGTTGGTCAGCATGTACATGTCGTCGCCGTTGATGTCGCGCACGAGCAGCGGGTATTTGCTGATGCGGCTTGCGCCCGTGCCGATCGCATAGCCCTCGTTGATGGGCGTGATCGCGCCTTTGCGTACGGGGAACTCGACGTCCTTCAGGGTGACGTAGGTGTAGATGTCGTCGTCGGTGAGCTGGCTCATCCACTTCTCCTTCACGGGAACGTCCGATGCCGAACCCGCAATGCGCGAAATGACCATCGCCTTGGTGACGTTGCGCAGTTCATAGCGGTCGGGGGTCTCGACCAGGTAGCCCGAGGCGCCCTGAATGAGAATCTGCACGTGGTCGTACTGTTCGAAGACGTTGTCTTCGGCCGTGGCGGTCTGGACGGCGATGCCGTATTTGCCGTCGTAGGTTTCGAGGTAGACGGTCCGGTCCGATATGCTGTAGTCGATCTTTGCGGTCGTGCTTTGCGTGTTCTCGCCCGCATTGTGGCTCTTGGTGTTGCTCACCACGATGCCTTCGAGGATGACGTAGTCTTCGACCTTCTTGTTCATGGCATACGTTTGGCGGAACTCCTCGAATGTGATCTGACGTCCGAGGGTCTCCTTCGCCGTGCGCTGCAGGAGGTTGAATTCGACGGAGACGGTCTCCTCCCAGCCGTCGGTGAAGGAGAGCGACACGGTAGCCGAACGCGGGATTTCATCTGCGGCGTTCGCCTCGGTCGTGATGGCCAGACTGCGATTTTCGCTCTCGGAATCCACGATTTCGAGACTCTCGATCCAATCGGCGTTGTCGGCCTTGGCATACTCGATGTCGACCGTGATCTCCGAGAAGGGAATGTTGGTCTCGATCGGCGAGATGTTCTCGCCGCCGGCTCCGGCGACGATGACGGACGAGTTGGCGAACTCGATCTTGGCGTCCACGAGCGCCTTCTGCTTGACGTAGACCGTGTCGCGGCGCGCGTCCACGTCGGAGCAGAGCACGAAGCCCGCTTTGCGTTTGAAGCCTTCGTTGAATTCGCATTCGGCGGTGATGGCGCCCTTTCCGTCCTCCGTCTCACCGCAGGTCAGGCTGATCCAGTCGGCCTGGTTGATACGCTCGATATGGAAGGCGCTGTTGGCGTAGATGTCGATGTCGAACGTATTCGCATCGGCTTCGACGACGAACTCCTTCTTCAGCGCGCCCAGTTTGACCAGGGCCAGATCGTCGGCGTCGTCGACGCTGCAGGCCGCCGAGGCTGCGCATACGGCCGCAATGCCTAAAAATTTAAATATCGATTTACGACAGTTCATATTCTATACGTTTTATTCGTTGTTGTTTGTTCCGGCCGTGCGCGGCGGACGGTGCATCCGCCGCGCGACCGCAATTCGTTTAGTTGTAGCGTACCGTTATCGTTCCGATACGGGCCTGGCTGTTACCGGCCGCAACGGACGGCGTCAGCGTTCCCTTCTCGATGCCCAGCGCCGTCAGGTAGTTCGAAGACGTGGCTTTGGGGTCGATGTCGGTAACCTTGTCGGCCACCTGCAAGCGCAGAACCACTTTCTCCCGGCCGAAGCAGTCGGCGGGCAGTTTGCGCAGGTGCTCGGTGAAGCCCGGGGTCGAATCCTGCGACGTGGTCGACCACCACGTGATCGAACGCTTCTTGATGATCGGGCTGTCGGGAACGGCCTGGAACGTCGCTCCGCCGTCGACCGAATAGAGCAGGTTCCAGTGCGCCGGGCCGGAGAGGGTCGTGTTGCTCATCGAGCCGTGGCCCCAGACGATGCCGAAGACCATGTTCGAACCGCTGATTCCCTGCGTGGAGAACGAAATGTCGAAGTATTTGCCCTTGTCGGCGTCGAAATCCCACCATTGCTGGGTGAACGTGATGCCGCCGTTTGCCACCAGACCTTTCTGTTCTTTGGTACTGCCTCCATTGCCCGAGCAGACGACGTTGTTGAAGTCCGCTGCGGCACCCTGCGTGGCGCCGTATTTATTGATCTCGCCTTCGCCGATCTCCGGTATGAGGTCGGTCTTGCGGTCGTTCCAGTTCCACTCGACGACGGTTTTCGAGAACGGTTCGTCGGTCAGCGCGATCTCCTCGGCGGTCATGGCGCGCAGCTGGTAGCGGCCCAGGTCGCCGAAGCGGATCGGGGCGACGTCGTCAGCCACGACGATGCCGCGGAACGTGCCCGAACCCTGCGGTACGACGGAGTTGAAATCCAGGTCGCGGCCCGAGCTGAAACGCCGCCAGGGAGCGGCCGTATTGGTCAGCATGTAGATGGTCCGGCCCGTGTTGTCGTAGCACATCAGCGGGGCCACGTCCCAGCGCGGGGCGGTAGCCGTGCCGATCGGGTTGATGTTGTCCTTGAACGAATAGCCGTCGGTGCAGTTGGTGTAGGCGCCGTCCTTGCACATGATTTCGAGGTTGGTGACCGACACCAGCGTGAAGATGTCGTCGTCGGTGAGTTCGCCGATCGTCTTCGTCTTGACCGGAATCTTGAACTCGTCGGGCGTCGAGGTTTCGAGGATGTTGGCCGCGGTAAGTCCCGTGATGGTGTAGCACTCGGGGGAGTTCTTCTTTTCGAGCGTGGCCCCGTTCAGGGAGAGGCGCACCTTCGAGAAGCGGGCCGGCGTGTTGTCTTCGGAGGAGGCGAATTTCAGGCAGAAGCCCCACTTGCCGTCGAGGCTCTCGATATAGGCCGTCCGGTCGTTTTCGCCGCGGTCGAAGAAGAACTGTTTGGTCTGGGGACTCGAAACGACGTTCTTGCTGTCGGGGTCGCTGACGATGTAGCCTTCGATATACTGCTGGAGCGTGATCTCGCCCGGAGCCAGGGCGCGCACCGCGGCGAAATCGGCAGCGGTCGGGTAGGGCTTCTGGGTGATTTTGCACGAGGCCGAAACGGAGTTGCCGTGTTCGTCGGTGAAGTTGAGCCGGATCGTGGCGGTGCGCGGCTCCGAACCCTCGTTTTTGGCCAGCGAGAACGTCAGGCCGTCGTCGGTGATCGCGGGCTTCAGAATCCACTCGGCGCCCTCCGCGACGGGAACGTCGTACGCCACGTCGTAACCGATCTGGTCGGAGTAGGGCACGAGGTTGTTGGTCGTGGCCGGAACCGCGCAATCCTGGGCGTAACCTTCGTACGTTTCGGCATTGCTGTCCAGCTTGAGCGCCGGCAGGGCGATGCCCTGCGTGACGGTGAGCACCGATTTGGTGATCTCGCCCTTGGCGTCTTCGATGAAGAGGGTCAGATCGGCGATGCGCGCGAATCCGGAGTCGTTGTCCGTGACCTCGAACGTGATTCCCTTGTAGGTGGCCGAGACGTTGGAGATCCACGGTTCGACGGGCTGCGCCTGCGGTTCGTCGCCGCCTTCGCCTTCGCCGCCCTCTTCGCCCTCTTCGGCGCGGGTCAGGACGGTGACGGGATCGTTGGGCAGGCCGTCGTTGTCGTAATAGGTGACGCTGGCTTCCAGATCGTCGATGCAGTAGCGCAGGTTGGTGCTGATCGGCGTGAAGATCTGCGACCGGGACTTCAGCAGCGTAACCGCCGGTTTCGAGAACGAGAGCGAAGCGTCGGTGATGGCTCCGGCCTGCGAGAACATCACCGTATCGGTCAGGGAACCTTTCTCGAACACGACGCCGATCTTTCTCGAAATGCCGTAGTTGGCCGAATAGGTGAATACGATTTCGTTATTGCCGTATCCCTGGAGTTTGTTGAGGGAGGCCCACTTCACGGGACGCGTGAAGCGCGCCGTCCAGTCGCCGTTCGAGTAGACCAGCACGTGCGTCGAACCGGCATCCTTGGTCAGGGAAAGTTCGCGCGCCGAGACCGCCAGAGGCAGGTCCAGCTCGAAATCCTCCTGGCAGCCGGTCAGGGCCGTCGTCAGGGCCGTCAGGGCGATCAGTACGCCGGCGACCGATCTTTTCTGTTTATTGAATATTGTTTTCATTCGTCTGAAAGTTTCGGATTATTACAAGCCGTAAGCCTTGTATTCGTTGTTGTCGAGGTTGTTCTTCGAGTAGGTGACCTCCGTGTCGGGAATGGGGTAGTAGCGGTGGCACGGTTTGATCCGGCTGTTAGCCGTGTTGAGTTGCAGATAGGCGTAGTCGCTGTTGTCCGTTACGGCTTCGTACCAGATACCCCAGCGGACCAGGTCGTACTTGCGCTGGAATTCGCCGAAAAGCTCGCGGGCGCGCTCGTTGCGGATCTCCTCCTCGAGGCGCGCGGGGGTGCGGAAGGTGTACTTGGACAGATTGGCGCGCGTGCGGGTCATGTCGAGGTATTCGACCGCCTTTTCGTAGTTTTCCTTATAGAAATAGCACTCGGCCATCATCAGCAGCGCGTCGGCATAGCGGAAGACCTTGTAGTTGTTGCCGTCGGCCGAGGACTGCATGTTCGGACACCAGAACTTCGGTCCGCACCACGGGCGGGTGTTGGTGCTGTTGAACGTCTTGTCCTCGTATCCCCATGCCATGTTGTACTTGGCGCGGATGTCCTTGCCCATTTTGGACTGGAGACCCTGGCTGAAATAGACGTTCGGACGCATCGCCGACCAGACGGTCGCCTGGTCGCCCAGTTCGGGAATCTCCACGCCGTCGTAGATCGCCGAATTGGCCGCACGCGGGTAGGGCTGGCAGATGCAGGCCACGTTGGACGTGTAGGTAAGGGCGCCCTGGGTGTAGGTGTGCTGAATTTCCATGATCGACTCCGGGGTGTTCTTGTTCCGGAACAGGATATTCTCGGCGTAGTCGTACTGCGACAGCGGACCGTAAATCGTTTCGATCTGCTCCAGCGCGTCCAGCGCCACGTCCCACTGCTTGTTCCACATGGCCATCTTGGCGATGAGCATGTAGGCGCAGGAGGCTCCCAGACGATTGGCCTCGTTGTCGTAGGTGCGGGTTTGGGCGGCGAGGGGAGCTATCGACTGAAGGTCTTCGATGACCTTGTTGCGGGTCTCGTTGGCGTCCATGCGCGGCAACACCTGAATCCGGCTCAAAACCTCGTTGTCCGTAACGTCGTCGAAATAGAACGGAACGTTGCCGAAGAAGCAGGTCAGCGTCCAGTAGAAGAACGCCCGCAGGGTTTTCGCCTCGCAAAGCAGCTGGTGGTACTGCTCCTCGCTGATCACCTCGTTTTTATAGGCGCGCTCGATGCCGTTGACGGCGAAGTTGCAGCGCTGTACGCCGAGGTAGCCGTTGCGCCAGACCGTCGAACCCATGCGCGGCACGGCGGGCGAGATGTCCAGGCTGGCGTCGAGCGTTCCCGATGGGCAGTAGGCGATGTCGGTGACACACTCGGTGGCGATCATGTAGGTATAGGTGTAGATCGACTTGATCGGAATGTAGCATCCGTTTACGACCGACTGGCATTCCGAAAATTTGCGGAAGAAGTCGTCGGGATTCGAGATGCCCGATGTGTCTTCGTCCAGCGTACATGCCTGGAACGAAAGCATGGCCATGGCCGCGGCCGTGTAGAATATATGTTTGAGTTTCATCGTCTTAATTCTGTTAGGTTAGTATCTCAACTGAAGGCTGAATATGATGGTGCGGGGCTTGGGATAGGCGCCCAGGTCCATACGGCGCAGCGTCGACGAGGTTCCCTCGCTGGAAACGTCGGGGTCGAATCCGTTGTACTTTTTCCACAGAAAGAGGTTTTCGCCCGATACGCTCAGGGTGAGGTCTTTCATCCACGAGCATTTTTTCTTGAGGTCGAACGTGTACGACAGCGTGATGTTCTTCAGCCGGAGGTACGAAGCGTCGTGGATCATAAAGTCGCTCGGAAGCGCGGCGTCGCTTTTCGCTCCGGCCCGCGGAATGTCGGAATTCGGGTTCCGGACGGGATGCCAGGCGTTCAGCATGTAGCGGTACTGGTTAGCGAACTGCGAACCGGCCATGTAGATCTCCGAATAGTTGTAGATCTTGCCGCCGAGCGAGTAGGCGAAGTAGACGCCCAGCTTGAAACCGTGGATGTAGAACGTGTTCTGCAAACCTCCGTACAGATACGGGTCGGCGTTGCCTTGGTAGATCAGGTCTTCGCGCGAGAGCACGCCGTCGTGGTTGGTGTCGTAGTAGCGCGGGCCTCCGTCGGTGTTGGCCGGGCTGACGTAGGTTTTCGTCACCGCGTTTTCCTCGCGTTCCTCGGCGCTCTTCCACGTGCCGCCGTATTTGAATCCCCAGAGCGAGTTGAGCGGGTAGCCCTTGACGTAGCCGTACATCATGTAGGGGTTGTTGCCCGGCGAGTTGTAGGCCGAAATGAAGTCCTCGGAACCGATGTCGTCGACCTTCTGTTCGTTGTGCGACAGGGTGAGCGTCGTCGACCAGTGGAACTTCGGGCGGACGATGTTGTGGCTCTCGACCGACAGCTCGATACCCTTGTTCGAGGTCGAGCCGATGTTGGTCCAGCGCGACGTGTAACCGGTTTGGGCCGCAACGGCCAGCGACATCAGCAGGTCGGTCGTTTTGGATTTGTAGGCTTCGGCCGTGATGTTCAGGCGGCCTTTGAACATCGACCAGTCGATCGCCACGTTGTAGGCCGTGGTCTTCTCCCACGTGAGGTCCGGGGAGTCCAGGCGGCTGCGGTAGAACGCCACGGGCTGCGATCCGTCGAACAGATAGCCGCCCGTCGTCGAGGAGAGGGTGGCGAGCGAACGGTAGGTGCTGATCGCGTCGTTACCCGTCAGACCGGCGCTCAGGCGCAGCGACAGGTCGTCGATCCAGTTGCAGTCCTTCAGGAAATTCTCGTTCGAAATGTTCCACTTGAGGGCGGCCGACGGGAAGAACGCCCACTTGTTGTTGGCCGCGAAGTTCGAGGCTCCGTCGTAACGTCCCGTCACGGTCAGGTAATAGCGCGACTTCCAGTTGTAGTTCAGACGCGCGTAGACCGACGTTTTGGTTTTCTTCGAGTAGGAAGTGCCCGCCGAATAGGTCTCTTTGTCCTGCACGGCGTTCATGTTGTTCCACAGGATGGCGTCGTCCATGTAGCCTTTGCCGCTCAGGTTGAAATCGTGCGAGGCGAAACTGTAAGCCGAGAAACCGCCGAGAACGTCGAACGAATGGCCGTTCTTCTCGAACTTGTAGCCGGCCGTGGTCTCCCACGAGAACGAGTGCTCGTCCCACTCGGCGCGGTAGGCCTCGCCGCCTTCGTTCTCGCCTTTCAGGGGAAGGGTTCCCGGATAGTAACGGTAGGTATGCCGCTGGTAGAGATAGTAGGAGAAGGTGCTGTTGATCGTGAAGTTCTTCACCGGCTCCAGTTTCAGCGTGAAGGCGTGGTTGTTCGAGTGGCGTTCGAGGTAATAGGTGTTCAGGTCGATCAGCGCACGCTGCGTGTTGATCTTCTGTCCGTTGTAATACAGCGGGTTATACGTGTCGTTCGGCTTGAGCAGCGGTGACAGATACTGGGCGCTGCTGTACCAGGCCGTTCCGCCGATGGAGGATTTGTTCTGGTCGTTGTGACGCCAGGTGTACGAACCCGTATAGCCGACTTTCATCCATTTGAACAACTGGCGTTCGAGGTTGATACGTCCCGTGAAACGCTGCTGGCCGCTGTCCTGGATGATACCTTCGGTGTCGTTGTAGGAGAACGAAGCGTAATACGACGATTTGTCGCTGGTTCCCGACAGCGAGAGGGCGTAGTTGGAATAGAGGGCCGTGCGGGTGATCTCGTTGATCCAGTTCGTCCCTTCGCCCAGCGAGAGCGGGTCGGAATAGACCGAACCGGAGAGGGGCGTGTCCTTGCCTACGTCGGGGTGGTTGGCGTCGCTGCCGAAATAGGCGTAGTCGTTGCGGTACTGCGCGAATTCCGACGCGTTCATAATGTCGAGCTGACGGGGCAGCTGGGAGAAGCCCATGTCGGTCTTGAAGGTGATGTTGACCTTGCCCTTGGAGCCGAGACCCCGCTTGGTGGTGATGAGGATGACGCCGTTTGCGCCGCGCGAACCGTAGATCGCCGTCGAGGAGGCGTCCTTGAGGACGGATATGCCCGCGATGTCGTCGGAGTTGATGTCGTTCAGGTCGTGGATGGCGTCCATCACGCCGTCGACGACGATCAGCGGTTCGTTCGAGGCGTTGATCGAACGCGTGCCGCGGATACGGATGGTCGTGGTGGCGCCCGGTTCGCCGGTGGTCGACATGAAGTCGGCGCCGGCGATACGTCCCTGCAATGCGTTGTCGACCGAGAGCGTGGGCAGGTCCTTGATGTCGTTCATCTTGACCGTAGAGACCGAACCGGTCAGGTCTTTCTTGGCCACTTGGCCGTAGCCGATGACCACCACTTCTTCGATGTCGGTGGAGGCGTCCTTTTCCAGCCGGATGTTGAATTTCGTGCGGCTGCCCACCTTCGTCGTCTGTGACGTGTAGCCGAGGTAGGAGAATGTCAGCGAATCGGAGGGTTTGACTTTGAGTGTGAATTTACCTTTGGTGTCGGTCGTCGTGCCCTGCACTCCGCCAGCGACGACCACTGTGGCTCCGACCAGCGGATTGCCTTCGGAGTCGAAGATGATGCCGTGAACCGCCTGCGGCTGTTCCTGAGCCTTCGCCGGTGCCGTGTATGCTGCGAGCATTATCAGAATCGCCCCCAGCGACATCGCACGGGCGAAAACGCTCATTGTGTGAAGAAATTTGTTCATTTCAGGTTGTTTTAGGTGATACGACTTGTTCCGGCCTGCTTACTCCTGACCCTCCTCGAGAGGCGCTCCGAGGATTATGTCCTTGCCGCTGCCGTTGTTTTCGGTAAAGTAATTCTCTTCGTCCGCTTCGAGGCGGCGGATGTAGAAATTGTCGAGGAAGATGCGGTTGTTGACCGGCGACGTCTGTGTGAACGAGCCGCAGCTGATGCGGATGCGCGTGTTGACCGTAATCGGATTGAGCTGCGTTCCGACCACGAAGACCAGCAGGTCGCTTCCCTCCCACATGTTCTCGGGGAACTCGTCGCTCCGGGGGTCGTAGTAGGCGGCTTCGAGCTCGATCGAGGTCTTGCCCGTGTCGGCGAAATCGGCGATTACGCCCCCGTCGAGTACCTCGACCTTGATTTTGTTGTCGTCCTTGGCTCCGGTGTAGAAGTCGGTATACGCCACAGCGCGGAACGAGACCATGAGCATCGAGTCGCTGCGCAGCGTGTTGGTGTAGGGCGAAATCAGGTCGGCGCCGTGTCCTTCGTCGTCGCCCAATTTCAGATAGCCGTTCTTGCCGTAGCAGTGGGCGTGCTCCTCGCCGTCGATTGTCGTGGAGGAGAAGCCGTAATCCTTCTGGGCGGTCGTCCAGTCGTCGATGGGCGTCTCGTCGTCCGTGAAGCGGGGATCGGTTTTGCCGTACTTCATGGAGGAGAAATCGTTGCTCACGCGAGCTGTCGAACCTTGGTGTACGGGCACTATGCGGTTGTAGTTCAGCGTCCCGTCGGTCGCCGCCAGAATCAGCATACCCGTGCGCCGCGTGTAGTAACAGCCCGTTTCGACACGCCGCTGGACGTCGAGGGTCACTATGCGGCACCCCGTCAGCGGGTCGACCGCAGTGTCGTCCAGGACTGCCGCCCAGGGCATGTCGGCGTCGTCCTCCCACGAGGCGACGAAGTCGACGTTCGCCTCCGCATAGATTTTCGCCTGCCCGCCCTGCACGCCGACGTATACGGCGTCGACCGGCTTCTTTTCGATCGGGTCCGCGTAGACCGCGATCGACTCGCTGCGGTCGGAGTTCGAGTGCGTTTCGCACGACACGCAGGCCGCCGCCAGGCACGCGATTCCGATCGCTCCCCGCAGCAAGCGGGCGAGACTTTCCGTCAGAAATGTTTTTCTCATAAGTCGATAAGGTTAACAGTAGTAGTATTGGTTTCAGGTCGGAGATTCGTTCCCAACGGTCATTTCAACTCGAAATCCACCAAAATCGGACGATGGTCCGAGGGGTCGTAGAAGTTGGACACGTAGGGACTCTTGGTTGCCGTCGTCCACTTGTCGATGACGATCAGCGCGTTCGCGACACGTCCGTACATCGAGGGCGAGGCGTACATGAAGTCGATGCGGGCATTGCCGTAGGTCGACGAGATGAAGCGTCCCGGGTTGCGCTCGGCGATGATGTCCACCAAATCGGTATTGTTGCGGATGTGATCGTGAACCAGCAGACGGGTGTCGTTCTCGGGATAGTTGTAGAACCAGTTGTCGACGCGGGAACGGGCGTTGAAGTCGCCCATCATCAGCCAATCCTCCTGTGCGGCGTAGGCCGGATCGTTGACCGTCTTGTCGCAGATGTACCCGATTTCGAACGCACGGTACTTGTCGCCTTCGTTGTTGGCGGCGCTCGCCGCCTGATTTGCCGAGCCGGTGACGCCGAAGGCGTAGGCCTGCGGCCACGTGTGGAGCGTCACGACATTGATTTTATGGCCCTTCACGGTGACCTGCTGGATGGCGGCGCCGTGCGAAACGGGTTTTCCCGCCTGCTCCGTATCCGTGATTTTGAGCAGCGTCTCGATCGGATATTTCGACGTGATGGTCTGCGGATAGTTGTCGCGCCAGCCGCCGACGGCCGTATACGAGTGGCCGTAGCGCGCTGCCAGTGCCGGCCAGCCGTCGGGCAGGAACTTGTCGGATGCGGGCGCTCCTGCATTGGTGTTGTCCTTGTAGATGGTCGCCGATTCGCACCATACGCACACGTCGGGGTCGTACTTCTTCACCCAAGCCGTGAAGTTGTCGTAATCGTTGGCCTGATCCGACCACATGCCGTTTTGAATATTCCAGTAGAGCACGCGCAGAATGTTCTCGCCCCGCTCCGCTTCTCCGAGCGAACGCACCTCGATGTTGTCGAGATAGAAGCCATGGACGCCGCTGCTTGTGTCGTTGCCCGCCCAGTAGAGCATCGTGCCGTCGGTCGCGTTCTCCACGACGACCTCCACGCGGTGCCACTCCTTGACGGCCGACTCGCTCGACGGGAGCGTCACGTAGTTTTTCTCGACGATGTATTTTCCCGTTGCACCCGAGTAGCCCGAATTCTCGTCGGTCAGCGTGACGGAGTGCCCGTCGACGGTCGCCGAGGCGATCATTCCTCCGTTGAGGACTTGGAACAGCAGGACGTCCGTCGAACCGTACTGGTAGCAGAAGTCGAATGCGACGCGCACGGAGCCGATGCCCTCTATGGCTTGAAGCGCGGCGGTCTGGAAGATGCCGCGGCCCGTGTTCCCCGTGCCGCAGGCAAGATAACCCTGATACTCCTGACAGCGGAACATGAAGGTGTAGTCGGCGATGTTGCGGCTGGCCACGTAGGAGTCGGACATTTGATGCGACGTGCCGACCGTCTTGCCGTTGACTTCATCCCACGTATTCGACTGGATGAAGGCCGACCCGGGGTTGTTGTAGGCGACCCGTTCGAAGGCGTCCGCATAACCATCGCGGTCCGTTCCCGAGTCCGTCGTAACGGTTTCGGCCGTCGGGGCGTAGCCCGACGCCTCCTGTCCGCCCATGATGTCGCCGCCCCAGACGAAGTTGTCGAAACCTTCGTAGAAGACGAGGTCGGCGTCGGGCGTATAGGCCAGATCGACGGTGTATACTTCGCCTGCGGCGAGTTGCAGGGACGCCAGCGTATGTTTCATGGCGCGGTGCTCCGCGTCGCCGACGGTAATCTCCAACCCCGTCGGATAGTCGCCCGGCGCCAGCATGATGTGGAAATGTTTCGTCGTTCCCTTGTCCAGCGCCACGCAGCGGCCGTCGTCGGTGCAGTTGAGCACGGCGAAGTCGACGCCTTCGGTCATCGAGAAGCCCCCGCGGGAGGGGAGATAGTTGGCGAATCCGGCCACGATTTCTTCGTCGGGCGACGCGACCTTCACCGAAGCGATTTCGGCCGATCCCGTCAGCGCCACGTCCAGCACGGCGAAAGCGTCGTCGAAAATCAGCTTGTTGCCGTTTTCTTTGGTGTACGAACCGTACATCGGGTACGATTGCAGCGCTTGGGCGGTCGTCGTCCAGAACTGCGAGTAGGGGAGTTTCACATCGGTGTAGACCGAGGTGTCATACCAACTGCCGGACTCCGTAGTGGTCAGTGTGGCGTTGTAGGTGCCGGCGTTCGATGCCGCGACGTCGATATAGCGGCGGTCGTTCTCATCGGTCGCAATCGCATAGGGCTTGCCGTTGACCGTTACCTTCGACTCATTCCATACCCGCTCGCCGACGCCCATCGGCCGGCGGATGCCTCGGACAGGTAGAAACGCACTTTGCCGTCCACCACCTCGATGTCCTCGTATTCGTCGCCGTCCGGTCGGTCGGGACGGTCGGGGTCGTCGATTTCTTTTTCACCGTTGCCGCACCCCAGACAGCAACAGCAGATCAGCAATACTGTCGTTTTGCTGAAAGAGTTTAAGGTTCTTAGTAGATTTTGAAGCATAGTATATGGGATTTAGGAATTCTGCGGGGACAGGATGCGGCCGGAAACGGAATGCAAAAAGAGGAGCGCACATTGCAGAAAACAATGCGCGCACGTGTAATCGTACGTGTGTTAGTGGGTTACGATCTAAATACCGATGGGGGGGGGAATTATTCCCTCGCTACGGCGCGTAGAAGCGTGCCGCATCCTGCGAGCGAAGATCGTATAGACGATGGTCGAGGTTCCCATCCGGTTCGGTTTTGGTCGGTAGTGGTCGGGTCGCTTCTCCATTAAGGGAAGCATTTAGACAAAAATAAATAAAAAATTTCAATTTGCAAAATACGGAACGAATAAATTTTCATGCGGTTGGTTGTCGTTTTTGGTATTTTCGTTTCATCCGGCCGGAGTTTTTCTGCGCATGAAATCGCGGGATATTGTTTCGGGGGGGGGCGTGCGGGGATTGCTGCCGGAGCTGGAATTGCTCCGTACGGAGGGTTCCGGGGGGGGCCGGCGGCATGAAGGTCTCGGGGCGCTGTTGAGCGTATCGCCGTATGCCGGTGTCCGACCGAGAGGCGAAACCCTTTGATTTCCGGCTCGATTTCTGACTCGTCCCGCGACGCCGGCGTCGTCGTTCTCTTCGGTGACTCGTGTAAGTTGCGATACCTTTTTCTGCCGAAGATAAATCTCCGACATTCGTGCGAATGATATTGCGGAGTCAGTGGCTTCCGTATTGCAATCGTCCCGTTTTGCGAACGGCACTACCCCCCCCCTCCGAGGAGAAGGGGTCGTTGTCCGAGGTGTCCGCTCGAAATGGCGATATCGGTATTTGTCCGTCCGAATACTCCTGTTCGTTTTGTTTTGCATGTTCCGCTCGTTCCGCCGTCTGCGGTCGGTGCCGCGCATTTTTTTGCGAGTGCAGGTTGCGTCGGATAGCGGCG
>ERZ779840.2837-NODE-2837-length-14409-cov-8.029399_pt1 | contig 14409 bp, 10 predicted proteins | sample MGYA00511561_ERZ779840 | MGnify/ENA primary metagenome ERZ779840 (study PRJEB29588, sample SAMEA2162036) | human gut metagenome | biome: human gut; feature: human-associated habitat; material: faeces | place: Denmark | collected 2008/2010 ...
CTCCCGCGCCGCCCACCAGCCGCAGCGGCGAACAGTACGCCCCGCACAGCAGCCCCGCCGCCAGCAAGAATGCCGCCCCCACCACGAAATTCACCAGAAGAAGCACATCGAGATAGATGACCGTCCGCACAAGCCTCACCCCCTCTCTCTAGGGTAGCAGAGGGGCGGGAGGAAAAGGGTCGGTGTGGGGGAAGTTATTTTTCAAAATCAGCAAGTATATGGATTCCCGGTCAAGCCGTCCTTCGTCCAACCTCTCAGTCGGGCTTGCGCCCGCCAGCTCCCCTAGTAGGGAAGCCTCTGGCGTATCCAGCAAGCTTCACCCGGCTGCCAAAGCCTCCCCTCGTTAGGGGAGGTGGCGTTGCGAAGCAATGACGGAGAGGTTATTCCTCTTTTTTGCAAAAACCCCTTGCAAACTTCCCCGAGATGCGGTATAATACATCTCGCGGCAAGTCCGCTGGAAATTGAATATCTGCCTCTTTAGCTCAGTCGGTTAGAGCACCTGACTGTTAATCAGGGTGTCGCCTGTTCGAGTCAGGCAAGAGGCGCCAGAAGAAAAGGCAATGTTCCACAGAACATTGCCTTTTTTGTTTGTCCCATACTACACCCTTTTTCTGTACAGCCATGCAGTCGTGTTTCTCCTCTGTTTTTGGGCTTCTCTGTCCCAAAAACACAGCATCCATGCGAAAAAAGCATCAAGCATAATGATTTCTTAAAATTTGACTACTTGAAGAAGATGTCACATTGTGGTATACTGCTTATAAGCTTTGGGAATTTGTATCTGTTTTTCCAAAGTCCGGCACACAGATCAAAGGGTAGGTGCTCCCTTCTTTTGATAGCAGCCGACCGGTGTTTTGTCATGGTTCTCCGCAGGACAGGACAAAGCACCGGTCTCTGTGCTGTTGTTTCAGGCTCCGGCTCTTTTCACGTTGTCAGATCTGCGGCAGGCCGCTTCTTCAAAACGCCTGCCGCTGTTTGAATAAATTTGTATATGATCAAAGGAAGCATCTATGCGTTATACCTATGTCCGGCAGCACGACACCACTGACTGTGCGGCTGCCTGCCTCGCAATGGTGTGCCTCCATTACAAAAAGGAAGTTACCATCACCCGCCTGCGCGATATGATGGGTACCGACCTGAAAGGCACGAACCTTGTTGGTTTGCAGAAAGCCGCTAATGAGTTGGGTTTCACCACTGCAGCGGTTCGCGTAGACCGTGAAAATTTCCTCAGCGATTTCTCGCTGCCCTGCATTGCGCAGGTCATCACCGATCAGGGTCTGGCCCACTTTGTGGTCGTCTTTAAAAAGACCACCATCAAAGATGACGGTGAGCGTCGTCGGCACATGCTGAAAGAAGCCGAAGCCGCCAAGGAAGATGAGAAGAACGGCAAAAAACACAAGTGCAAGGATTATGTCGTGATCGGCGACCCCGGCAGCGAGCTGAAAAAGATCTCTCTGGATGAGTTCTACAAGAACTTTACCGGTGTTCTGCTGCTGATGAACCCCACCTCGGAGTTCAAGGGCGGTAAGATCGAAAAGGGCGGCATGTTCAAGCGTTACGTCGACCTGTTGCTGCCCCAGAAAAAGCTCTTTGCCTATGCGATCCTGAGTTCTCTGATCGTTACGATCCTGGGCATTGCCTCCTCCATGTTCAACAAGATCCTGATGGACGAGGTCTTGCCATATGGCCTAGACAATCTGCTGGTCACGCTGATCCTTGTGTTCAGCATGGTCAGCATCACCAATACGCTGGTGGGCTTTGTCCGGCAGTGGGTTCTGATCCACCTATCCATCAAGATCGATATTCCGCTGATGCTGGGTTACTTCGGGCATATCTTCCGTCTGCCCATGAAGTTCTTTGCCACCCGCAAGACTGGTGATATCACCACCCGTTATTCGGATGCAAACACCATCAAATCCATCTTTACCAGCATTGCGCTGAGCCTGATCATGGATATCTCGATGGCCATTATCACCGGTATCATCCTGTTCCGCATGAATGCGATGCTCTTCTCGATCTCGCTGTTCATGGCTCTGGTCAGCATTCTGCTGGTGCTGATCTACAAGCAGCCTTACAAAAAGATCAACGAAGAGACCATGGTGCAGTCCGCTGCACTGAACAGCCAGATGATCGAAAGCCTGCGCGGCATTGAGACGGTCAAGTGCAACGCCAACGAGGATACCGAAATGGAGAACCTCGAGCGTGAGTACATCAAGAGCCTGAAGATCAGCCTGCGCTCCAGCAAGATCAGCACCACGCAGGGCCTGATTTCCTCCTTCATTTCCACCGGTTTCAGCATGCTGACCACCTATGTGGGTATCAGTCAGGTTCTGAAGGGTGAGATGACACTGGGCGGATTCATGGCCTTCAGCACGCTGTCCTCTTACTTTACTTCCCCGCTGAGCAACCTGATCGGTCTGCAGATGCAGATTCAGGAGGCCAGCATTTCCATGAAGCGTCTGGGCGAGATCATGGATTATCCCTCCGAGACGGTCGGCGACGAAGACCGCACCGATCTGGACAAGGTGGAGGGCGATATCGAGTTCAAGGATGTCACTTTCCGTTATGGCAACCGTGCCCCTGCACTGGATCACATCAGCTTTACCATTCCGGCCGGTAAAAAGGTCGCGCTGGTGGGCAGCAGCGGCAGCGGCAAATCCACGATCACCAAGCTTCTGCTCAAGTATTATGAGCCGGAAGATGGCGAGATCGACTTGAACGGTGTGAATCTGGCTGAATACACCAATGATTCTGTCCGCCGCGCAATTTCTTATGTGCCGCAGAACGTTGAGCTGTTCAGCAAGACCATTTATGATAACATCCGCGTTTCCCGTATGGACGCTACGATGGACGAAGTTAAGGAAGCTGCCAAGAAGGCAGATGCTCACGACTTTATCCGTCATCTGCCCCTGCAGTATAACACCTATCTGGAAGAAGCAGGCAACGGCCTGTCCGGCGGTGAAAAGCAGCGCATTGCGCTGGCACGCGCTTTCCTGAAAGATTCCAACCTCTATATTCTGGATGAATCCACCAGTAATCTGGACTTTGCTACGGAAAATCTGATCTTCAACATGATCTACGATCAGCTTGCAGATCGTTCCATGCTGATCGTAGCTCACCGCCTGTCCACCGTTCGTGACTGTGATCTGATCCTTGTGATGGATCACGGCAAGATCGTGGAACGCGGCACGCACGATGAGCTGCTTGCCAAGGAAGGCAAGTACTACGAGCTGTGGAACATGCAGCAGGGTATCTACCGCAGCAAAAAGGCAGAGCCCAAGCAGTCTGTCATGCAGGCCGTGGTGGAAGAGGATGACGACGGTGAGTCGATCACCTATTGATGTGTTGCAGCCGGGTGCGTACCCGGTTACATATGAAAGGGAGTCATTCATGATGGATAGCTTGATTTGACATAGTTTTGCTGTGTCAGATAAAAAGAGCTAGAAAGACTTTCTGTTTAGTAGAAGTAGATGGTGTTATCCTGAACAGGCCCCGCCTGCTCAGGTAACTATGCCTCACTATGGTGTGCCCGGAGGCAAAATGCCTCCGGGCACATTTTATTTGCAAGATCCCTATTACTTTTATAAGTAGTAGGCGATCGGGAGCGGAGAGGAAGCTGCTCTCTGCAGCGGTTTTCTCCCCTTTCTCGATTGCCTATTACTGCCTCTTCTGAGGTAAATCTGAAAAGGAACCGAGGTATTCAACATGAAAGAGATCAAAGTAGCCGAGAACAAGACCCTGAAGCTCACCAATGTGCTCTCCCGTGAGATCCATCCGGAAGAGATGGCCAGTCTGCCCGTGGTGCTGACCCAGATGCACAACTTTATCAAGAGCAACAACGCACAGCCCATTGGCCCCATTGTGCAGGCCATGGTGGTTGGTGAGGACCGTCAGATGCACCTGTACATGATGCAGCAGGCTACCCAGTTCATCGGCCAGATGGAGCAGGACTACCATATGGATGCTGTTCTGCGCGTGAAGAACTGCCTGTATGCCCACTACACCGGCCCCATGCCCGAAAGCCAGCTGGCTTCCTACAAGCTGCAGGTCCACGCTTTTGAGAATGAGCAGAAACTGACCGGCACCTCCTATACCATCTATGTCAATCAGGATGAGGATGATGCCGTGGTCGATGTCTTTATGGAGACCAAGTAATTATGACGATTAAAGTTCAGAACCTTTCGGATCTGCAGGACCGCCGCATCATGATGGAAAAAAAGCTGCCGCCTTATGGCTACGCTTTTGTCATTCTGGTGGGCATCTTCATGCTGTTTCTGGTGGTGTGGAGCACCCATACCAACCGCATTTATGTCAGCCAGAACGCAGGCACCGTGCAGGCCAGCAATAAAACCTATATCATGTCCAGTTATTCCGGCTCCATTACCGAGATGTATATTTCGGAGGGCAGCTATGTGAACGAGGGCGACCTCGTGGCCCACATCAAGAGCACGGATATCGACATGCAGCAGGATAACCTGGAAAGCCAGCTCAAGATCTACCAGACCCAGCTGGACCAGTACAACAAGCTGCTGCAGTGCGTGCAGGATGATACCAACTACTTCAGCGAGACAAACCCCGAAGATCAGCCCTACTACTATCAGTACGAGACCTACAAGAGCCAGGTCTCTCAGAAGACCTTTGATGCCACGGCCTATCAGGCTGCCGGTTACTCCGATGCTCAGATCAAGACCATGATGGAGCAGAGCCAGAGCGAAGTAGAAGCTCTGTACTACTCCACCATGCAGTCCATCTCCCAGAGCATTACCAGCGCACAGAGCAACGTGGACAACGTTCAGGCTCAGCTCGATGCCTTGAACACCGGTGCCAACGATTACTACATCTACGCCCCCACCTCCGGTGTGATCCACATGGATACTCCTTACAAAGAGGGCATGGTGCTGAGCGCAGGCTCCCCGCTGGCCACTGTTGCCAGCGAGAACGACGATCTGGAGATCGTTGCCATGGTCACCGTGAATGACCGCCCGCTGCTTCATGTGGGTGACCCGTGCAAGATCGCCATTACCGGCCTTTCGGAGTATTCCTATGGCACCCTGACCGGCACTGTAACGGCCATTGACAGTGACGTGACGGCCAGCTCCAACGCTTCCTACTATAAGATGACCATTAAGCCCGATGCCACTTATGTGGTGAGCCGCAGCGGCGACAAGGTGGATCTTTCCAACGGCATGAGCGTTACTGCCCGCGTGGAGTACGATCAGGTCACCTATTTCGAGTACGCAATGGAAGCCCTGGGCGTTCTGTTCCGCTAAACCGGAGCTGTGCTGACTGCCAGCCGCCGTTATATCACCCAAAGAGGTACACTTACTATGAAATCAACCGCAAAAAAACTGGCCGTCTGTGCGGCAGCGCTCTGCCTGCTGGCCTGCGGCACAGCTGTGTCTGCGGCCGCAGCAAGCCCTGTCTCCGGCCTTGCCCTGAGCGGCGTTGCCATGCCGTGGGATCAGGACGTGCCTGCCGAAAGCATTGAGGCCGGCAGCTATACCGCCAACATGCTGCTGGGTTCCTCTCAGCAGCTGTCTCCTGTGGTGCGTCCGCGCAACTCTACCGACTCGGTTGTCTTTATCTCGGACGATACTTCCATTCTGACCGTGAGCAACTCCGGTGTCGTGCAGGCTGTGGGCGTAGGCACCACCCGCATCACCGCTGCCGCAGGCAACCAGATCTGTGCCTACACCATCGTTGTCTCCATGGATTCTTCCATGATCGTTACCGAGATGGACCTTTCCCTTTCCTCCAACACCATCTATGTTGGCAACTCGGTCTCGGCACAGCTGCAGGTGCGGCCTACTTCGGCTTCCAACTATGCCACCGTCGCCCTGACCTCTTCCAATGAGAAGGTCGCCACGGTGAACAATTTCGGCCGTGTTACCGGCATTGCCCCCGGCACCGCCACCATTACCGCTACCTGCGGTTCGGTGACTGCTACCACCAATGTCACGGTCATGAGTATTCCCAACTCCAGCACCGGCACCGCCAGCACTGGTTCTTCCAACAGCGGTCAGGTCGTCACGGTGAATCCTTCCTACGTTGTGCTCAAGCCCGGTGCCACCCGCACCCTGACCGCCAGTGTCAAGCCTTCTTCCGCTTCCCAGAAGTTCACCTATAAGTCCGCCAACAGCAACATTGCCACGGTCAGCCCCAGCGGCGTGATCACGGCTGTGGGCACCGGCGCTACTTCCATTACCGTTTCCAACGGCACTGCATCCGCCATGGTCACGGTCATCGTCAACCGTTCGGCTGCATCTTCTTCCGATAATTCTTCGGACAGCAGCTCCACCGAATCGGATAACGATACTCCCATCGAGATCGATCCCGTTGTGCAGGCCATTCAGGACAGTGAGGACAACGAGATCGTTTTCACACAGGCCGAGGTGCCTACCGTGACCGGTGATATCCTCAATGCGCTGCGCACCACCGGCAAGACCCTGTGCGTGGTGGGCGATGGCTACACCATGCAGATTGCAGGCAGCGGTGTCAAGAGCACCACCAGTGAGCTGGACACCATGCTCATCCTGACTGAGTCCGATCAGGGCATCGAGTTTGAGCTGGACAAGGGCAAGGCTCTTCCCTGCTCGGTGCGCATCGATCTGGATGTGAGCACCTATACCCGCCTGTATCTGTACAACGCCGTCTCCAACAAGTGGCAGTACCTGAACAGCTACACCGACGGCATCATCACTGCCGATACTGCAGGCCGTTATCTGCTGACCAACCAGAACCTGAAATTTGCCAATATCAACTGGACCTTCTTCATTGCCGGTGGTGTTGTAGTGGTTCTGATCGGCATTGCATATGTTGTGCTGAAAAAGCGCTACTGGTTCTGGTAATTTTCAAAACCACTCTTTCATGAAACAGTAAGACCCTCTCTGAGTGTGATATGCTCCCCCTAGAGTAGACAGAGTAAAACAAAAACTCTGCGTACTCTGGGGGTATTTTTATGTCAAGAAAGAACAATCACTTTTGCACAAAAAATTCGCCGTCTCCTTGTGGAAACGGCGAACAAAAACTTATATTATTTCTCTGTCTACTTGACGGAGCGCACTTCAATGGAACGCCTGGGCTTTGTTTGCATTATGATGTCTGCCTTCGTTACTTTTCAATGGGCTGCGAGGGCTTCCAGTCCTTGTAGTTCTCGTAGCGGCTCTCGCGGATCTTGGTGTGGGACCAGATCTCGTCCGCCGTGGGCTGCCAGTTGGCTGCATAGTTCTTGCACTTCTCGCACAGGTGCTCCACGCTCTCCGGCGACTGCAGGTCGGTGCTGTGGGCACCGGTCTCGTGCACCATCTTTTCCAGCAGCTCGGGGTTTTCCAGCATCGGGCAGGGACGCAGATGGTTCTTGTTGAAGGGCTGGCCGTTGTGATAAGCCATGAACAGCGGGCTGTGCAGAATTTCCAGAATGCTCTGGTCGTGGATATTGGCATTGGAGTAGTGGATGAACACGCACGGCTCTGCGTCACCGGCAGAGTTGATGTGGAAGTAGTTGCGTCCGCCGGCAATGCAGCCGCCCACGAACTCGCCATCGTTCTGGAAATCCATGGGGTAGAACGGGATATCGCACTCTTCCGAGCGCAGATAGCGGATGCGGTCGATCATATATTTGCGCTGCTCCGGGGTAGGCATCAGTTCCGGTGCTGCCTCGTTGCCCACGGGCATGTAGTGGAAGTAGAAGCCGAAGTGTGCACCCTTCTCGCACAGGAAACGCATGAACTCATCGTTGGTAACAGCTTCGATATTATCACGGGTATAGCAGATGGACGTGCCGAACACGATGCCGTGCTCCTTGAGCAGATCCATAGCATGCATAACAGCGGCATAGTGCCCCTCACCGCGGCGGGCATCGTTGGTCTCCGGGGTGCCCTCGATGGACAGCATGAAGGCAATGTTGCCCAGACGCACCACCTCTTTGCAGAAGGGCTCATCGATGAGGGTGGAGTTGGTGTAGATGGCAAACTGCACATCGTTGTGCTTCTCGGCCAGCTTGAGGATATCAGCCTTGCGCACCAGCGGCTCGCCGCCGGTCAGCATGTACAGGTATACGCCCAGCTCCTTGCCCTCGGTAACGATCTTGTCCATATCCTCAAAGCTGAGGTTATTCTTGTGACCGTATTCACCGGCCCAGCAGCCCACGCAGTGCATATTGCAGGCGGAAGTGGGGTCGAACAGGATCAGCCAGGGGATGTTGCACTGATACTTCACGCGGTTCTCGCGGATGGTCTTGGTGCCGCGGAAGAAAGCCTCGTAGCCCAGATTCAGCGCCATGGTGCGGGCCACGTTGGGGTCGGTCTGATCCAGCACACAGTTGATGAGCTTGGACCACTTGCTGTCGGGGTCGGTCAGGGTCTGTCTGGCGTGTTCGTAGGCTTCAGCGCTGAACGAACTGCCATAGAACTGCTTTGCAACATCCACCAGCTGTCCCACGGTTTTCTGACGGTCTTTATCGGCATGAGAAAGCACCACGTCCACCATTTTACCAACGGCAGCACGCTGCATTTTATGAGTCAGGCTCTCAACAGAAGTATTCATTATCCTTTTCCTCCAAACGGTATTTTTCGGAAATCTCTTTTTCTATTTCTATGCCATTACTCTACCACTCTATCCCACAAGTTGCCATAAACAGAAAAAGCGCCGTGATAGAAAACCCATCACGGCGCGGATTATGATAAAATTTTGTCGTTCTTCCGGTTCAACCGTCCTGTTCCAGATGGATCTTATTGCTGGCAAGGCGGCATAACGCGCGGCGCAGATCGCCCTGCAGCATCCGTCCCATACGTTCTACCATCACAGCGGGCTCGGTCTTCATATCCCGGCGGATCCATTCCAGCACCACGCCCACCAGCGCATATTTGTAAAAATCCACCACAAACTGCTTGTCATCGTCCTGCACGGTGATGTCGCGGCATTCGCGATCCGCAAATTCCTTCAGCATGGAGTCCAGAAGTTTGTACAGATACTGCTCCACCTGTTCACGACCCACAGAGCGGTATACGTTCAGTACCAGTGCTTTGTTATCCCGGATCTGGTGCAGGATGTCCAGAAATGCTTCGGTCCATGTATCAAAGCTCTGGCGGCCTTCCATCGTCTTGGCCGCATCTTCCATCAGGATCCAGTCCACCAGATCGTAAATATCCTTAAAGTGGTAGTAGAAGGTCATGCGGTTCACGCCGCAGTCCTCGGTGATATCGTTGATCGTGATCTTATTGAGGGGCTTTTCCAGCAGCAGCTTTTTCAGCGATGCTTCCAGTGCCCGCTTCGTTGTTTGTGACACAAAAACCTTCCTTTCCCGACCGTAGAAATTTTTCCCGCTGCGTACGGCGATTGGCAGCTTCGTACATTATAATACCGCAAAAGCCGTCCCGATTGCAAGCATTGATTCTGTCCATTTTGTAAACAAAGAACGACTTCCTGCGTTTTCACTCCGGCAGTTTCTCGTTTCAAAAGCCGTTTCTCAGCCCTCCCAAACCCCTTCCGGCGGTGCGCAATGCCTGCAAAAGCGGCTTCTTCCGGCAAAAAAGCGGAAAAGGCCCTTGATTTTATATTCCTCTACGCTTAGAATGGGAGCAGACGGCTGTGATTGAAGTGCCGTTTTGAGGGAGGGTACAAACTATGATGGATACCATTGGTTTTCTGGGCTGCGGCAACATGGGCGGAGCCATCGCCCGTGCCGTTTGCAAAGCTGTTGACCCTAAGAAAGTTTTTCTGGCAAACCGCACTGCGGCCAAGGCACAGGCACTGGCCAAAGAACTGGGCTGCAAAACAGCCACCAATGCCGAGGTGGCCGGTGACTGCGACCTGATTTTTCTGGCGGTAAAGCCCCAGATGATGGAAGCTCTGCTCCAGCCGCTCAAGTTCACCTTTGACGAGCGCCCCAGCCGTTTTGTGCTGTGCAGCATGGCAGCGGGCCTTTCGATTGCCCGTATTCAGGAGATGGCCGGTGAGGACTTTCCTGTGATCCGCATCATGCCCAACACCCCGGCTTCGGTGGGCGAGGGTATGATCCAGTACTGTTCCAGCAATGTCACCGCTGAGGAAGAAGAAGCCTTCCTCAGGATCATGGCTCCTGCGGGCCGTCTGGATGCCGTGCCGGAAAGTCTGATCGATGCCGCCAGCTGCGTTTCCGGCTGCGGCCCGGCATGGGTGTACCAGTTTATTGAGGCTCTGGCCGACGGCGGCGTGGCCTGCGGCCTGCCCCGCGCCAAAGCGCAGGAATATGCCGCGCAGATGGTTCTGGGCAGCGCAAAGCTGGTGCTGGAAAGCGGAAAGCATCCCGGCGAACTCAAGGATGCTGTATGCAGCCCCGGCGGCAGCACCATTCAGGGCGTGCGCGTGCTGGAAGAGCACGGCCTGCGCGGTGCGGTGATGGATGCCGTGATCGCCTCGTACAATAAGACAAAGGAAATGGGAAAGGGTTAAGGATATCATGCGCATCGTTGTAAAAGTAGGCACTTCTACTCTGGCATACGCCACCGGACGGCTGAACATCCGCCACACGGAACAGCTGGTCAAGGTGCTCAGCGACCTGAAAAACGAGGGCCATGAGGTCATTCTGGTGTCCTCCGGTGCCATTGGCATGGGCGTGGGCAAGCTCTCACTGCCAACCCGCCCAAAGGACACCACCACCAAGCAGGCCTGCGCCGCTGTGGGCCAGTGTGAGCTGATGTACACCTACGACCGACTGTTCAACGCCTACAATCACACCGTGGCGCAGATCCTGCTCACCGGCGTGGACGTGGAGCACACCGAACGCCGCGTGAACTTTCAGAACACCCTGTCCCGCCTGCTGGAGCTGGGTGCCCTGCCCATCATCAACGAAAACGACACCGTTGCCACCGATGAGATCACCTCCATTGGCGACAACGACACGCTGGCGGCCATCGTGGCCTGCTGCGCCAAGGCTGACATGTTGGTGCTGCTGAGTGACATCGACGGCCTGTACACCGCCAATCCCCACACCCACACGGATGCAAAGCTCATCCCGCTGGTAGAGGAGATCACCCCCGAGGTGATGGCTCTGGCCGATGGTGCCGGTTCGGCCCTTGGCACCGGCGGCATGGCCACCAAGCTGCGCGCTGCCCGCATGGTAACGGGCAGCGGTGCCGATATGGTCATTGCCAACGGCGCACACCCGGAGCTTTTGTACGACATTGCCGCAGGCAGATCCGCAGGCACCCGCTTTGCGGCCCGCAAGGAGGACTGAACACATGACCACACAGGAAATTCTGGAAGCCGCCCGCAGCGCCAAAAGTGCCCTTGCGCTGGCCGATAACACCGCCCGCAACGCGGCCCTGCTGGGCATGGCAGATGCGCTGTGCAGCGCAGACGATCAGGCGGCCATCCTTGCCGCCAACGCTGAGGACATGGCTGCGGCCAAGGGGCACATCAGCGATGTGATGCTGGACCGTCTGGCCCTGACCGCACCGCGCATTGAAGCCATGGCGCAGGGCATCCGCGAGGTTGCCGCTCTGCCCGACCCGGTGGGCCGGGTGCTGAACCGGGTGGAGCGCCCCAACGGGCTTGTCATTGAAAAGACGGCTGTACCCATGGGTGTGATCGCCATTATCTACGAGAGCCGTCCCAACGTGACCAGCGATGCCGCTGCCCTTGCCATCAAAAGCGGCAACGCCTGCATCCTGCGCTGCGGCAAGGAGGCATGGCGCAGTGCTCATGCCATCGTCACAGCCCTGCGGCAGGGCCTGAAAAAGGCCGGTCTGCCCGAGACAGCGGTCTGCCTGATCGAGGACACCACCCACGCTTCTGCCAACGCTCTGATGACCGCTGTAGGCTATGTGGATCTGCTGATCCCGCGCGGCGGTGCCGGGCTGATCCGTGCCTGCGTTCAGAACGCCAAGGTCCCCTGCATCCAGACCGGCACCGGCATCTGCCATGTGTACGTAGACGACACCGCCGATCTGGACAAAGCTCTGGACATCATCGAGAACGCCAAGGCCAGCCGCCCCAGCGTGTGCAACGCCGAGGAAGTGTGCCTTGTGCACTCTTCCATTGCCGGGCAGTTCCTGCCCCGTCTGGCCCAGCGGCTTGGCCCGGACCGCATTGCAAAGGGTCTGCACCCGGTGGAACTGCGGCTGGACGAGCGCGCCGCCGCCCTCATCCCCGGCACCCCTGCCGGGCCGAAGGATTTCGACACGGAGTTCCTCGACTACATCCTTGCGGTGAAAGTCGTGGACAGCGTGGAGGAAGCCATCGCCCACATCGCGGCTCACTCCACCGGCCACAGCGAAGCCATCCTGACCCGGACTGACGCCCACGCTGCCCTCTTCACGGCGGCAGTGGACAGTGCCGCCGTCTACGTCAACTGCTCCACCCGCTTCACCGACGGCGGAGAGTTCGGCCTTGGCTGTGAGATGGGCATCTCCACCCAGAAGCTCCACGCCCGGGGACCCATGGGCCTCGGCGAGCTGTGCAGCTACAAGTACATCATCCACGGCAACGGCCAGACCCGGTAATTTTCGGATTTTTCCGGGATAGCGCACCGCCGTGGCAAAAATTTTCTCCACAGGCCGGGGTCAAATGCCCCGGCCTGTATTTTTGTTTCATCGAGATGGACCGTTTTTCTCTCAAGCACACTTTTGGCTGAAAAAGTTTTGCAAATACATCCGAGAATAATTCCTTGTATCCAAATTTTCTCCATTCTCCACAAAGCCATAGTCATACTTTTGCCATTTTATCTTGCAAAAATCACAACAAACCTCTTGACATACGGGCCTTCTGCGGGTTAAATTTAAAATGAGGGTGTGATTCGACACAATCGCACTGGTTTAGTCTGTTTATCGAGAATTGTTCTCCACAAGACTTCAACTTTTCAGACCGTTTTACTGCGGAGAGCACTCTTCCGAGCATATCCGCCCATCCACAACACTATACTTGGAATGAAGGAGAGAGCGTTATGACGATTGCTATTCTTGCACATGATTCCCGCAAAGAGCTGGCGCTGCAGTTCTGCACAGCTTACAGCGGCATCCTATCCCGCAACACAGTCATTGCCACCGGCACCACCGGTCGGATGCTGGCGCAGGCCACCGGCCTGCCCGTACACTGCTACCTCTCCGGGAAGCTGGGCGGCATCCAGCAGATCTCGGCCCGGGTGGCCTGCGACGAAGTAGACCTCGTGCTCTTCTTCCGCGACCCGCTCAAGGCCGAGAACGGCAGCAGCGAGCAGAACCTGCTGCGGCTGTGCGATATGCACAGCGTGCCGATCTCCACCAACATCGCCACCGCCGAGGTGCTGCTGCGCGGCCTCGACCAGGGCGACCTCGACTACCGTGAGGGCATCCATCCCGACATCGTGGAGCCGCTGCCCGTCCATCGGGCCGTGTGCTGAGCCTGTTTTTAAGACTTTTCCGCCATTTGTGGTTTTGTGTATAGAGGGTTTTCGACAAAGAAAGACACCGCAGAAGCTTTCACACTTCTGCGGTGTCTTTTTATCTTATGCGCTCAGGTACCACTGAGGGATAACTTATTCCAGACCGCCCATCTGCTTGATCGCCTTGATAGCGTAGGTCAGGGTGCGGCCCATAGCCACGCCTGCCATCAGGCAGGGATAGTTGTTGGCGAAGAAGGAGCCGGACATATCGCCGGTGACATACAGGCCGGGCATCGGCTTGTTGTCGTTGTCCAGAGCCTGACCCTTGTCGTTGATGGCGATGCCCTGCTCGGTGGTCAGCAGAGAGGCACCCAGCCAGCAGCCGTAGAAGGGAGCGGTGCGGATGGCGCTCAGACGGTAAGCGGGCTTACCGAAGTCCTCGTCGTTCTGCTTGTCGTACAGCTCGTTGTAACGCTCAACGGTAGCGAGGAAGGTGTCCTTGGCCTCACCGGTGAAGCCCAGCTTGTCGGCCAGCTCTTCGATGGTGTCGCAGACAAACAGGGTGCCAGCTGCAACAGCCTCATCGACCTTGCCCTGGAAATACTTCTCGCCGCCGTTGCGGGTCTGGGCAGAGCAGCCGATGGTGTGGAAGCGCTTTGCATCCTCCAGAACATTGGCGTCGCAGATCTGTGCGTAGACACGACCCGGCTGATGAGCAGCAGCGTAAACAATATCGTTGTAGGGGCTGCTCTCGTTGGCGAAGCGCTCACCGTTGCGGTTGACCTTCAGGAAGGGCTGAGTGCCGGGGTTGTACTGGCGGATGGGGCCGGGGAAGGCCTTGCCGCCGAAAGCGGAGTCGCTTGCCACATAGCCGCCGTCCACGCCGGGAGCCACGATGCCGCGGTCGAACAGCATGGGAGCAGCTTCCTTATCGAGGTTTGCACCGGCCCAGACAGCGGCACGGATGCCGTAGCCCTTATCGGCCGGAGAGTAGGAGCAGGCAGTGGTGACGGAGGTACCCAGCGGGTCCAGCTGCTCCATCATGTAGGGGTTGCCGGGGAAGCCGCCGCAGG
>ERZ779840.2839-NODE-2839-length-14402-cov-9.876002_pt1 | contig 14402 bp, 12 predicted proteins | sample MGYA00511561_ERZ779840 | MGnify/ENA primary metagenome ERZ779840 (study PRJEB29588, sample SAMEA2162036) | human gut metagenome | biome: human gut; feature: human-associated habitat; material: faeces | place: Denmark | collected 2008/2010 ...
AGAAAAGATTCAGCAGATTGAGGACAGACAGCATGAGATATACAGAGAAAGCTCATGCCGGAAACGGAATATCAAGACAGAAGCACAATATAGGGAATATCAGATATGGCATGTGGAAGTGCAGGAAAAACTGGACGAGCTGAAGCAGGAGAAAAGAAAGATTAAGAGGCAGATACAGCTTGCTGATGGCATTATAAAAGAAGACTTATATACGGCTTATTATGCGGTGTCGGAGAAAGAAGAAATCGTTGCAGACAGGGATGTTAAGATACCGGGGATGGAAGAGGAGGCTGTGTTTGAGGAAGATGTGGCTGTTGAGCCGGGGACGAATGTTGTGGTAATGAATCCAGACAATAATTAGAATGAAATAGGCAGACAGAAAGAGCAAGCTGAAAGAGCAAGAAAACAACAGACTGATTTAGAGGGTATAGGAATACCAGAGATTCATAATTTGTCTGATGTGAATGTGGCAAGAGTTGGCGAAAGTATTACTGACGTAACAGATAAAGGTGAATATGTGGAAACTAAAGAAAATGAGTCTGTGGATAAAACAGACTGGATTGTCAGGAGAATATCAAAGCTTGGTGGTTATGAGAATGTCAGATGAGAGTGTTGATAGAGATGCTGATAAGGAGAAAACTGGAGATAAGATTTGGAACAATGGCAGAGGAAGGTGATTCCTCTGTCATAACATTATGTAGAAAAGTATTGTTTTAGCAAATGACTATATAATATATGGTAAAATGGAAACATAATACAAGTTTTGAATTATGTTGTGAAAAGTTTACGAACATTTTTCATAGCAATGGGACTGGCAACTGCTACTCCTAATACGCTAAATGATATGATGGTAAAATATAGTAAATTTTGCCAGCGTTCATAATTACGACATTCGTAATTCTTATCCAATGATGTTAGCTTTTCCTGGGTGCTCATGTCGTTGGATGATTTAATTAGCATAGTTTTCGTTATGTATTTTTCTTTAGATGTATTTTCTGCATCAGAGATGGATGCAAATGCTTTTAGATACATATTTTCAATGATGCTGTCTTGTAGGGTGCTGTTTTCGCCTATTGTTTAGATATAATTATTTTCATTCATGTGATGCCTCCTGATTAAAGATCTTTAAATTGACAAGACATATTTTAAGATTTATCTTTATAAATGTAAATACCAATGATGATATATAAATGATGTAAATAATAAAATTAGGAGGATAAAATATATTATGAATGATATAGAGCATGATAAGGAACAATGCTGGTGCAATCGCCTGCATAAATTGATGAAAGAAAAGAATTATACTCAAAAAAGCTTCTTAAAAGAATATAAGGAAAAATACGGAGGCGGAACTCAGGCAAATATAAGCAGATGGCTACGTGTAGGAAGTAAAATTGAAAATGGAAAAACTATAGGGTTTCCTTCATATGAAACAATGTCAAATTTGGCAGATTTTTTTGGGGTATCAGTAGGTTATCTTATTGGTGAAACAGATTATGAATCATTTGAAATGGAAAAAGTTTGTGAGTTTTTAGGGCTGGAGGAAGAAACCGTAAAAGCTATAATAGGAATAACTTTTGGTGAAAATATGGGCATTGGTGCAAACAGTATGTGCAGTCAATATAAATCAGCATTTCGCTATATTTTAACAGCAAGTAGTTTTCCTGTTTTTATTAAAGAGGTCAGAGAATATGCAGAAAATGTCTACAGATTGAAGCATCCGATAAAATATATGGATATAGTTTCTGCAAAAATGAGAAAAGATTTATTTGATTTGGCTGTTAAGTGTATGGATTATCAATGTATATCAGATGATAAATATGGGAGAATAGATGATTTTGAGGAAAATAGTGTAGAACCTACAGAAGAATTGTTAGAGGCAATTAGGATATTGAACGATGCACAAGATAAAGATTATGCTCAAAAATGTCATATAGAACAAATGGTTAAACTTTCTGAATATGAACTTCAGAAAATATATTTTGAAGTTATTAAAGAATTAACCAAAGAAGAGCATTTACTAGATATGGTAATCCCTATGTGTGTTGAAAAAGATTTAATAAATAAAGATTAAAATTAAAATAGCTTTCTGCTTGTGAAAAGTTAGTGAGAGTAGTTTTTGATTTTAATTTACTAGCAATTTATAAACAACATATGCTTAAAAATTATTTTGACATTATCAAAAAATATGTTTATAATATAAAAATAGATAGTAAGCAGGAGGATTGGTGCATGACAATATCAGAACAAATAAAAGTATTGTGTGTGAGATGTGGTGTAAGTGAAGCTGAATTGGCAAGGCGGCTGGGAAAATCGCCACAAAGTTTTAATTCGAAAATGAAAAGAGAAAGTTTTACAGTAGAAGATTTAGATAGTATTGCAGATGTATTGGGTGTCGAATTTAACAGAGAATTTATATTAGCAAATGGAGATAAAGTTTGATGAAGAATATTGTAAAAGAATTTAAACTTGGAGAATTATTTTGTGGTCCTGGTGGATTGGCGTTAGGAGCAACGACAGCAAAGATTGAAGATTCGGATTATAAGATTATTCATAAATGGGCAAATGATTATGATAAAGACACATGTAATACATATACGAGAAATATCTGCCCAGATGATGGAGAGAGTGTTATTTGTGGAGATGTAAGAAAACTTGATATTGACAGTCTTGGGGATATAGATGCATTAGCTTTTGGATTTCCATGCAATGATTTTTCTGTTGTAGGTGAGCAAAAGGGATTTGATGGTGTATATGGTCCGTTATATACATATGGGGTAAAAGTATTAAAGAAATATGAGCCTTTGTGGTTTTTAGCAGAAAATGTTGGCGGATTAAAGAGTGCTAATGATGGAAAGGCATTTCAGAAGATACAGGAAGATTTGAAGAATGCTGGATATAGAATATATCCTAATTTATATAAATTTGAGGAATATGGGGTGCCGCAGGCAAGACACAGAGTGATAATTGTTGGCATTAGAGAAGACTTGCCATATGAATTTAAGATACCAAGTCCAAAGCCATATGAAAAAATTGATGTAACTTGTAAAAATGCAATAGAAAATCCTCCGATAGGAAAGGATGCTTACAATAACGAGTTAACAAAGCAATCTGAAATAGTTGTAAAGCGATTGAAATATATTAAACCAGGAGAAAATGCATTTACTGCGGATTTACCAGAGGAATTGCAGCTTAAGGTGAAAGGTGCGAAGATAAGCCAGATTTATAAGAGATTAGCTCCTGATAAACCAGCATATACGGTAACAGGTTCCGGTGGTGGCGGAACACATATGTATCATTATTCAGAACCAAGAGCATTGACTAATAGGGAGAGGGCTAGATTACAAACATTTCCTGATAATTACATTTTTGAAGGTTCTAAAGAATCTGTCAGAAAGCAAATAGGCATGGCAGTACCTGCAAAAGGAGCAAAAATTATATTTGAAGCTATTTTAAAGACATTTGCAGGAATCGATTATGAAAGTGTAGAACCAAGCATAAAGGAGTAAGGTATGTATACTGAGGATTTTGAAGATAAAATTTTATTTACACCAGCACGAAAAGAAGGTGAAGCATGTAACCATTTAAAAATAGTTACAGCATTTACGGATGTAGAGAGAATATCAAGTCATCTGATAAAATTATTTGATGGCAGAAATAAAGAGTATGTTTCTGGAATAAAAGTTGACATCATATTAGGAATGACAAAAGGTGCAGGACTTACACAGAAAAAACATGACAAAATATGTTCACTTATAAAGAGGCTGAACAGCGTGTCTGGCATGCCACAGATATCATGCAGATATGTCGTAGAGGGAAAACAGGTACATTCCAAGGTATATGTATGGTGCAAAGGAAGAAAAGCAGTAGAGGCATTTAATGGTTCGGCGAATTACACGATGAATGCATTTTTTGTAAGAAGAGAATGTATGGATGCATGTAATCCTAAAGAGGCAAACCATTACTTCAACAGTTTATTGCCTGATACAATAAATTGCTTTGATGGTCAGATAAAAGATAAAGTTTCATTTTCTAGCAAGAAAAATGTAGAAGATGATGTTGCAGATACTAATTTGGAAAATTTATCTTGGGAGAATTATCGGGCTATTGAGCCGGTAGATACATTAGAAGTATCTTTACTAAAAGCAGATGGCATCGATACGGGATATGGTTCCGGTGTAAATTGGGGAATACGTAAAAATGGCTATAAGAGAAATAGAAACCAGGCGTATATTCCATATAATGTGGCAGATCATAAAGATGGATTTTTCCCAGATGTAAATGCTGATGGAACGTATCCAGTGTTTAAGGTTGTAACAAAGGAATATGATGCTTTTTATATGAGGCAGGCACAAGCAAAGGGAAAGGCATTAGAAACTCCAGAAAGTAATGCGATAATAGGAGAATGGATAAGGCATAAACTTGGAGTGCCAGATGGTACATATATTACGAAACAAATGTTAGATCAATATGGAAAAACAAAGGTTTTGTTTAAAAAGTATGAAGATGGCATATATACTTTGGAGTACTAATTCTGGCATTAAGGAGAGAACAATATGGAGCAGAAGATCAATATCGATAATTTAGACGATTTGCAAAAACAGGCATTAGTCTGCATGTATTATGCTATGCTTCCTAAAACAGACGCAAGATATAAGCAGAGAATGCATGATTGGGAAGTGTTAGAAAAGAGATTTGGAACAAAGAAAACAACATATAAACATGCAAAGGATGCTTTTGATTTTTATTTTCCTAACAATGGAAGAAAAGGCTGGAGTGATGATAGAGATTTAAAAAGACGAGGACATGCATATCAGGAAGTGTTTGAGCTGTATAAGGATTATTCTGCAGACCAATTGGAAAAAGCTGTAGCGGAGATTATTCATGGATATGAGAATGAAGAACCAACATTTGTATCTATGAAATGTGGTTTTCCAGATACAGTACATAACATTCTCAATGGCAACAAAGATATAACAGTTGATGGCGTTTATACTCTGAAAGAGGAATTGAATATTGGAAAGCATGTATTTGTTACATTGGGAGGAGACACAGGAAAATCAGAGGTTGATTGGGTTCCAGGGTTTATAGGAGTAGCACATGTAATTAGAGAACCTTATGATTTTGGATATAATGGTAAGGAAAAATACTTTAAGTTTGATATAGAAGTTGACTGTGTTTTTGAAAAGCCATTTAAAAGGGAAGATTTTTTAAGCTATAGAGAAGCATACGATGCTCCATATATAGGACCAGAGTTATCAAGAGATCCGTCACAGGCATTAAGTACTTTGGATAAGATAAAGGCTGTTGCTGTTATACGTGCAGTACTTGATGAATTTCCAGAAATGCTTGAAAAATTCAAAGAAATTTTTGACAGAGAGTTTATGGATAGGGTGCTTGGAGCAGTTACTGTAATGATACCAACATCTGTAAAATTTGGAGAAAGCAAAGAGGATGCAGTAAATTCTATTCAGGAAGAAATGAGCATAGAGAATGAAGGCTCTGAGGAGGAAGAAATGGAATCTAAGCCATATATTGAACCTGATTATTATACAGGGTGTTCACGCAAAAATAAGGATACGGGGACTGTATATGCACACAATAGAATTGTATTTGGAGCACCAGGAACAGGAAAAAGTTTCAAGCTGAATGATGAGCAGAAGGATCTCATTTCAGAAGGTGGAGAGTACGAAAGAGTTACATTCCATCCAGATTATTCATATGCTAATTTTGTTGGAACATATAAGCCAGTACCTACAAAAAATGGAATATCATATGAGTATGTTCCTGGACCATTTATGCGGACATATGTAAAGGCAATAGAAAATGGACAGTCGGAGAATAAGGAAGATGTAAAACCATTTCTGCTTCTTATAGAGGAAATTAATAGAGCAAATGTTGCAGCTGTATTTGGAGAGGTATTTCAGCTTTTAGATCGCGACGATAGAAATGCAAGCCAATATCCAGTTAAACCTTCTGAAGATATAAAGGCATATTTGGCAAAAGAACTTGGTGGAAGGCCAGAGCAGTATGATGAAATAAAGATACCAGATAATATGTATATCTGGTCAACTATGAATAGTGCTGATCAGGGCGTATTTCCAATGGATACAGCATTTAAAAGAAGATGGAACTTTGAATATATAGGTATTAACCATAGGGAAGAAAAGATTAAAGATACATATTTAGTGTGTGATAAAGCACAGGTGCCATACAGAGTTGACTGGAATGAGCTTAGGAAGGCTATAAATACAACACTTGCTTCTAGAGATTATAAGATAAATGAAGACAAGCTTATGGGACCATTTTTTGTATCTAAAAGCATTTTAGAGAATGAAGATGCGTTTAGAGAAACTTTTAAGAGTAAAATTATTATGTACTTATTTGAGGATGCAGCAAAGCAGAGAAGGCATATGTTGTTTGGAGGCTGTGATGAGGATATAAGAAACCAATATTCAACGATTTGCGAGGAATTTGATAAAAGAGGCATAGATATTTTCTGTAAAGAAATCCGAGACAAAATCAAGAAAGAATATTTGAGTGAATTAGAATGAGAAGGGAATGTTACTGGATGATTTCTAAATATGTCAAAGAGCAGAAGCGGTATACTCAAGATGAACTTAGAAAAATATTTGAATGCACTGCTGATGAAACAGTGCAGATTATAAGAAAGTTAAAAGAGTATGGAATTGTTAAAAATGTAAAAAAAAGTGATAGGCAAAGTATGCTCTCTGACTTAGTTGAGGAAGATATCAGAGTAACAGATATCGAAAGTGGAGAGCGGGAATTATATTATGTGTTTTCATTTGTTGGAGTAATTGTTGTATATGGACGGGTATTAAAGTGTTATCCTAAATATATTAATTCTTGTGGTAGTCCAATAGCACAGATGAAGCAGATTATGCGTGTTTTGGAAAAATATAATTCAAAAGAGCAGGTAATAAAACTGTATAATGAAAGTGATGATGGAGGATCGTTTAACTTATTGGCAGTAATGCTGTATTTGTTGCAGGATTATTATGATAATGGAATATATGCTAATGACGTTGAGATTGTTGAGACTAATGGCACAGGAGAAATACTGTGGGACAGAACAATCAATGAAACATTTTCATATATATCAAATAACAGGCCATATTATACTGAATTACAGACAAAAAAGCGAACTTCAGATGAATATGATTTTATCAGACGCTTACATGCATGTATATTGACTAAATTTTCAAAGGAACTTGAAGAATCCGATCTGCCGGAGTTGTTTAATATTGTGACAGTAGAGCTGTCGGAAGAGCAACTGGAAGATTTGGGCGATGAAGATTATATTTTATATAGGATACAAAATGAACTTAATGTGCAGTATAACACAAGAAAACAACTGGTGTTGAAGGCAATGTATGCGTATATTGCACAAAAAGCAAGCTTTAATAACATTGATAGTTTTAGCATATATGGTACCAACAGCTTTAACTTAGTATGGGAAAAAGTATGTGCACAGAATTTTGGAAATGTTTTAAATGTAAAATTATCAGAGCTGCCACTTGGAGTTTGTGATGATTATAAAGAAAGTAAAGATAGTACTTTAATAGAAATAATTGATAGACCAGTATGGCATAAGACTTCAGATAATATTAGTTATGGGAAGTCAGATACACTAAGACCAGATCTGATTAGTATTTACGAGTGTGGTGATAGTGGAGAATATTGTTTTGGCATATATGATGCAAAATATTATAATATTAATTTTTACAAGAATTCGTCAGAATACAAAGTTATAGGACAGCCTGGGGTGGCGGATGTTACAAAGCAATATTTATATCAGCTTGCGTACGATGATTTTATAGCAAAGCAAGGATACAAATATGTGCAGAATATGTTTTTTTGTCCTGATGAATCTGGAGATAAAGAATATGGATGGGTGCAGATGGATATGCTGCATCAAATCGGAGACAAAAAATTAGAGAATGTAGCAGTTGTAAAGCTTTGTGCATCAGAAATGTATTCTTTATATTTGGCAGATCATATAGTAAATGAAAATGAGATGGACAAATATATTCCAGTAATTGGACGACATGAAGTAGATAGTCAAAACTTTGCAAATAGGATGATGGCATATCTTACGAGAATTACGACTGCTAGTAAATTAGCTGAAAAGAAACTTGAAATGAAATCAGATAGAGGCAGGCTTATATATCCCAAACAGATAAAAAGAGAATTGGGTGCAAAAATTATATATGATGCTATATGCCCCGTTGCAAGTAATGCTTTTTATGGATTTAATCCATATGAAAAAGAGGACCATGAAAGTATGGTGGCAGAGGATATGGGAGATTCTTATAATCGTTGCAGTCAGATTGCGGATGCCTCTATTGAGATAGAAGAAATTATAAAAGATTTATCAGAAGCAGAACTTAAAGACGAAAAAGTACTTAAAGTGGTATTAAAAAAGTGTATTGAAAGTAAATCAGATATTAAATCTATGTCAGATGGAAGATCACTTGATATGTTAACGAATAAAATAATGGAACTTATTAGAGATGTGTATTTGTAATATGGAGCTAAATCAGGAATTATGATAAAATAAAAAATGTCAAGATTGAACAATATTAATTGTTGAGGTGATTTTGTGGCAGATGTTTTAACAAAAGAACAGCGGCATAAAAATATGATAAATATTCATGGAAAAGATACAAAAATAGAAGTTATATTAAGAAAGGCTTTATGGGACAAAGGGTATCGGTATCGTAAGAATTACAAAAAGCTGCCAGGCAGTCCTGATATCGTATTGACTAAGTATAAGATAGCAATCTTCTGTGATGGAGAATTTTTTCATGGGAAAGATTGGGATACTTTAAAGCTGAAATTAGAAAAGAGTAATAACAGTGAGTATTGGATAAAAAAAATATCTCGTAATATAGAGCACGATGATGAAATAAATAAAAAGCTGGATTTTGAGGGCTGGACAGTAATCCGGTTCTGGGGTAAAGATATAAAGAAACATACGGATGAGTGTGTTAAGGTTGTGGAAGAAACGATTTTTGATTCGTTAATAGAAGAATAATAGAGGAGCATAAACAATGTTTACTAGTAATTATAAATATAATTTTATAGATGTATTTTCGGGGGCAGGAGGGTTATCAGAAGGTTTTTTCAACTGTGGTTATAATCCGATTGCACATGTTGAAATGAATGGATTTGCATCTGATACATTAAGAACTCGCTCTTGCTATTATTATTTGAAAAAAACTGGTGATTTGGATTATTATTACAATTATTTAAGAGGATGTATATCTAAAGAACAGCTTTACGAAAAAGTACCAAAAGAAGTTTTGATGACGGTGATTAACGAGGAAATATCAGATAAAACATATAAAAGTATATTTTATAAAATAGATAATATAATGAAAAAAGATAATATTAAGGAAGTTGATGTTTTAATAGGTGGACCACCTTGTCAGGCTTATTCGCTGGTTGGAAGAGCTTCAACACAAGGGGGGATGGAAAATGATCCTAGAAACGATTTGTATATTCAATATGCAAGATTTCTTAATAAATATAAGCCTAAAATGTTTGTCTTTGAGAATGTTCCAGGAATGTTAAATGCAAAAGATGGAGTGATATGGAAGCGAATAAAGCAAAGATTGAGAACAGTTGGATATAATATAGAACATAGATTGGTAAATGCACATGATTTTGGAGTACTTCAACATAGGAAACGAGTGATTATAATAGGATGGCGAAAAGATTTGGATTTACATTATCCTGAATTTGCAAGAGTACATGTTAATGCAATTGTAAATGATTTGCTGAATGATTTGTGCCATTTAGCACCGGGTGAAGAACATAATGAATACATCACAGAACCTAATGAATATCTTATAGAATCAGGTATAAGAGATGAACTGGATATTCTGACAGATCATCAGACAAGAAATATTAGGGATGTTGATAGAGATATTTATAGGATTGCAATTGAAATGTGGAATGATAATCATAGAAGATTACATTATACAGATTTGCCGGAAAATTTGCAATTTCATAATAATCGTGTATCATTTTTAGATAGATTCAAGGTTGTTGAGGGAGATATGGAGAGTGCACATACAATGTTAGCACACATATCAAAAGATGGACATTATTATATACATCCAGATATTGAGCAGAGTCGTTCGTTATCGGTGCGAGAGGCAGCAAGAATACAGTCTTTTCCAGATAATTATTATTTTGAGGGCTCAAGAACAGCAAAATTTGTTCAGATTGGAAATGCGGTGCCACCATTAATGGCGAAGGGAATAGCAAATGCGGTTGTAGAATTGTTAGATTCGCTATAAGAAAGGGGTTTTTATGGAAAAACAAATCAGTTTTAAATCACGTGCTAGGTTGATGCCTCAAATAGGTGATCAATTAATAAAAAATGAAAGTATTGCATTATTAGAGCTTGTTAAGAATGCATATGATGCAGATGCACCAGATGTATGGGTTGAAATGTGGGATATTGATAAATCTGATAAAGGTAAAATTATTGTAAAAGATAATGGGGATGGTATGGATCTCTCAATAGTAGAGAATTCTTGGATGGAAATAGGAACGGACAATAAAAAAAATCTTCTTGATGAATACATTATGAACGATAAAAAAAGTGCATTAGGAAGATTGCCAATGGGGGAAAAAGGAATCGGAAGATTTGGCGTTCATAAGTTAGGAAGTAAAATTACTTTAATTACTAGAATGAAAGGGAAAAAAGAAGTTGTAGTCAAAATTGATTGGACTTCATTTGAAAAATTTGATTATTTGGAACAAGTTCCGATTACTGTGATTGAAAGGAATCCGGAATATTTTACTGGACAACAGAAAGGAACATATATTGAAATTACTGAATTGAAAAATGTATGGACGAGAGGGAAATTGAGAGATGTATATAGATCAATAATGTCTTTACAATCTCCATTTGAGAGTATTCAATCATTTAATGTTGTATTCGAAACTAATCATAAAGAGTGGTTAGAAGGGTTACTTACGGTGGATAGAATAAAAAATGATGCATTATTCTTTGCAGATGTTTCAATTGAAGGGAATGAGATTACAGAACTGAAATATGAATTTAAACCATGGAAAGTATTAAATAAATTGGAAGAAAAACAAGTTGTTAGGACACATATTGAAATGTGTCGCGAAGAACGGGAAAATAAGAAGAAAATTTTGAAAAAGATAGATCTTAGCTTGTTTGATATTGGAAAAGTCAGAATGAAGTTAATGATTTTTGATTTGGATAATACTATATTGTCATACGGAGTATCTGATAAAAAAGGGTTGAAAGAATATTTAAAGAATAATGGTGGAATAGCGGTATATCGAGATAATATACGAATCTATGAGTATGGAGATTCTGGAAATGATTGGCTTCAACTTGAATCGAAGAGAATAAATGCACCGGGGACAACATTAAGTAGCAAAATAACTATAGGTGCAATATATTTAAATCGACAAGATAGTGGAAGCTTGATAGAAAAGACAAATAGAGAAGGTTTTGTAGAGAATGAGGCATTTGAAGAGTTCCGATATGCAATTGTCAATGCTATAGAGAAAATCCAGACTTTGAGAAATATTGATAAGGATTTATTAAAAAAATATTATGGTCCATCGGGTAAAGCTGAACCGGTATTATCAAGTATTGAAGATTTAAAGATAGTTATAGATAAAAATATTGATGATATAAAATTAAAAAATTTAATTAACAAATCTCTGAAAAACATAGAGATAGATTATAAGAATATAACAGATGTATATATACGAAGTGCATCGGCAGGACTTAGTTTAAGTGTAGTAATTCATGAAATTGAAAAGATAATAGCTGAATTAAAGTCTGCTATTAAGGATGAAGAATCAACTGAACATGTCAAAAATTTGGTGCAAGATTTATCAAGAGTAACGGATGGATATGCATCAGTAATTAAATCAAAAAAACAGTCGTTAGTGAATGTTTCAGATTTGATTGATGATGCACTGTTTAATGTAAAGTATAGATTGAAAGTACATGAAATTGAAGTGGTTAGCTCATATCGAGATAAAGACAGGCAAGAGATTATAAAATGTGCTTCTAATTTGGTTATAGGAACGATAATGAATCTGGTTGATAATTCAATATATTGGCTGGAATATTCTCATATTGTAAACAAAAAAATGTATTTTGATGTATCACTTGATTATGAAGGTTTTATAACAATAATTGTAGCAGATAATGGATATGGTTTTACTTTGCCGACGGACCAAGTTGTTAAGCCTTTTGTTACGGATAGAGTTGGAGGTATGGGACTTGGTTTGCATCTGGCAGATGAAATAATGAAATCAAGTGAGGGGAGACTTGTATTTCCAGATAAAGGCGATGTGTATTTGCCAGAGGAATTTAAAAATGGTGCTGTAATAGGTCTTTCATTTCCAATAACAAAAGAATAAACAGGAGGGAAATTATGGATTTACCAAAGAATGGTAGTGTTGTAATAATAGATGATAAGATTGAAGAAGCTTTTCCGTTAATGAATGCATTAGCCAAAAGAGGCGTGCCATATTCTTATTATGATGGCAAGAGTAAGAACTATCCGGAGAAAACACTGGATAATGTAAGAATTATTTTTTTGGATATGCATTTGGATGAAGCAGCCGGTGGCGCAACAAATACAAAAAATATAGTGAGCTTATTGGTTGCAGGTATAGATGCACTTGTTAATGAAAATAATGGTCCATATGTGGTTATGGTTTGGAGTAAGCATGACTCTCAGCATTTGATAGAATTAGAGGATACCCTGTTGAATAAAAATAGTGTGTCTTGCAGACCAATTGCTGTTTTAAATATGGAAAAGTCACTATGTTTCGAGTCGATATATGATGAAAATAACGTAAAATCAGAATGGAAACTTAGATGTGATGGAATGGATATTTTGGAAAAAAATCTAAGTGTACAGCTTAAAATGATAGATTCTTTTTTGATATTATGCAATTGGGAAAATGGAATAAAAAATTCAGCTAGAGAAACGGTTGAAGCAATAGGAACTCTTTTTGATAGAAAAGATCAGAAATGGAATGATAATCTGAAAGCGTGTATGATAAGAATGGCTAAGGCATATGCTGGACAGAATTTAGATATGTCAGATGAAAATCTTATTAAGAATGTTTATTTTTCGATGAATAATATTTTAAGTGATTTTAATGGTGTAGAGACAGAACAAATTGTAAAAAAGGTTGCAGGAGAAATACAATTTCCAAAGGGAAAAAAAGATATCGCTGGGAGAATACTGGTTTTAATAGAAGATTCAGGTAAAGAATACACATTATCGTGTGATGATAAAATGTATTATATTTATGAAGATGCGAAAATTATATGCCAAAATAAGGATATGATAAAATTATTTAAGGATAAAGCAGATGACTATAATAGAATTAGAGGACGTTTATATGATACATACTTATCAAATGTATGCTCTATTAATTCACTATTAAATATACGAAAAAATTTAATTGACAAAACAAGACCAGGAAATATTTATGAAGCTTCAGAAAAATTAAAAAAAGAGCTTTGTGATGTTCGAGATATAGATAAGAATTTAAGGGAGGATATTAAAGGAATAGAGTTAGAAATTTCTCCGATATGCGATTATGCACAAAATAAAAGAAAGAGACTTAGAATTTTACCAGGGTTGGAAATACCGGCAAAACTTTTGAATAAAGAAGATTCTAAATATACATATCTTACGATACCAATAATGATTGACGGAAAAGAAAGAAGAATGTTATTTGATTTCAGATTTTATACATCAGAATTGATAGATTATTTTGATGAGAAAAATCCATTATATGCAATTGGTGATGAATTATTACAAAATATAAAAGAAGAGCTATCTACACATAGTATACGTAGTGGAATAGTTTATGTTGAGTAAAGATGAGGAGTCATGCCAATTATTATATTATGGGGAATAACCATAGTACTATCCATTAGTAGCACAAATTTTTAGTTGCAGAAACATCACCCAGAGATTATAATTTCTATAAGTGAACAAGCAAGCCAGCAGAAGATTATTCTGTGGGTAGTAAAAGGAACTTGCAAGCCACCGGAACTACACACAATAATAAAAAATGCAATGGTACTGGATTGGTACTAAAAATATGTGAAACGAAAAATAATGTGTGGAAAAGGTGTAGAATAACAATACAAAATAGTATAGATAACCATATTGAAATAACCTAAATCAAACCAGACTCTGCGAGTTTGAGTAGTAAACAGAGCTTCAGAAACAGCGAAAACAAGCCGTTTCTGGAGCTTTTTTGTTAGGGCAAGACCCTGTTTCCAGGATGGAATTTTTCGTGTTCCGAAAAATGGAATGCTGGAAACAAATAAACCACTTGCTATG
>ERZ779840.2848-NODE-2848-length-14370-cov-4.422773_pt1 | contig 14370 bp, 7 predicted proteins | sample MGYA00511561_ERZ779840 | MGnify/ENA primary metagenome ERZ779840 (study PRJEB29588, sample SAMEA2162036) | human gut metagenome | biome: human gut; feature: human-associated habitat; material: faeces | place: Denmark | collected 2008/2010 ...
GCAATGATAGGTACACCGACGAGCCCCATCATGTCATGGCCCAGATGCCTTCGTTTATATCCGTAGCTTCTTCCCGCCCCGAAATCATCATAATGAGTATAATCAAATCCTCTCGCAATGGGGCAATAACCTTTTAATCCGTATTTTTTCTGCCAGGTGCTCTGTCCGTCTTCTCCAATCACCTCTGCCTCGTATTCTCCCACCAGTCCTCCCAGTGCCGCGCTGTAAGCTTCCAGATAATACGGATAGTATTTCATATCTTTTGTGAGAGTTTCTATCTCTGCCTCTCCCTCAGCCAGCTTCTCCGACGTCTCGTTCAGGATCTTCAGCGCCTTTTTGTCAAATTCCCCTCCGGTTCTGGCTGCAGTATATGCAAGCAGCGGGATCCACTCCACATGATGTTCCGTGTCAAACGTATCCACATCCCAGTCATATGCCTGGCAGAGCGCTTCATAGGATACGGTAAAGTCCACCCATTTGATATAATCCTTTCCCGCAGCCGAGGTTGCGGTGACCACCGCCTGTTCCATGCTTTCTGTCCGTCCTGTCTCCCGAAGCAGAAATGCTCCCATCATTATAAATAGAAGCATCACCTCTGCCCGGATCCATGCCCGCATTCTCTTTTCTCTGTCCATTCCCTGTCCTGCTCTCAGTTCCTCCTTACAGGTTATGTTTCTGATTTTTCCGGTATTCAGACAATTCGAAAATCTCCGGGGCATATCATTTCCCATACAACAAAACAGCCTGCCGGAAACTCCGGCAGGGCGCTGTCTTGATTTGTTTCTTATTTCACACTTATCAAACCGTGTCCTTGCGCATTCTGACAAGCACGAGGATTGCCAGCGCGATCAAGCTCACGATGGCCGCAGCCAGCGTCAGCGGCAGCGCGAAGCCGTCGGCCGTGGTGGGCGCCGCAGCCTTCTTCCCGCAGACGGTGCAGACGCCGTTGACGTACTTATGGCCGGTCTTGGGCAGCGTCTCGCCCTTTTCAAGCGTCCGGCCGCAGTCCTTGCAGACGAGATCGCCGGAATAACCGTCCTTTGTACAGGTCGGCTTCTGCTCGTTCTCGCGTGCCGTGTGCTCATGCCTGCAAGGTGCAGCCTTGACGGTCAGGGCGCAGCTTGCGGTAAAGCCACCGTCCGCCGTAGTGACGGTGATAACGGTCTGGCCGGGCTTCAGAGCGGTCACAACGCCGTTTTCATCCACCGTGGCGACCGCCGGGGCGCTGCTGGTGAAGGAAACATTCGCGTTCGTTGCGTCCGCGGGCTGCACGACCGCATTTACGGTCAGGCTTTCACCCACGGTCAGCTCCGCCGCCTGCGGTTCGAGCGTCACACCCTCGACCGAGCGGATCAGGGTGAAGCCGGTCGCGGCCTCACCGTTGGCAAAGAGTGCCTTGACGGTGTGGCTTCCAAGGCCGAGCGTCGCCATGTACTCCGGCTTGAGTGTGAGCTTCAGGCCGTCATTTGTCGTTTCGAGCGTGTAGGCCGACTGCTCCGGCGGTGCAGAGTCCACCTGCACGTTGAGAAAATGCTCGCTTGCGGGAACGATCTCCAGCTCAAGCGCCGCACCGGCCTCAAGCGTCTGGTCGGAGGTCTCGGCGGTGAAGCGATAGTCAACCTTCTCCAGCAGGCCCAGCATAGCCCCGCGCAGCGCCTGATAGACGGGTGTCAGCTCCTCGAGGCTGCTGGCCTCGGACACGGTCCTGACCGCATCGAGCGCCCGCTGCATCTCGTCCCAGTTGGCATAAGTGGCCGGGTCCTGTTTGCCCGCCCAGGTGACGATGTCCTGAATGTTCTGCCAGAGCTTTTCGGCCTCGGTGCGTTCGACGCTGACGCCGCACCATGCACTGTAATCGCCGTCCTTGGTCGTGACGATGACGGTCGCATAGCCGAGACCGGTCGCGGTGATCTTGCCGTTTTCATCAACTGTGACGACCTTGGAATCGGAGGTCGCAAAGGTCAGGTCGGTATCCACGGCGTTGGCCGGAACCGCAGCCGCCGTCAGCTCCCAGCTCTCGCCGCGATGGAGCGTGAGCTGCTCGCCCTCCTCCTTGAGATACACGCCGGTGACGTGAATCTCCGGTTCGGTCTTTTCGGTGTACTTGTCGTCTAAGTAGTTATAAACGTTTTCCAGCTCCGCACCCGTAAGTGCGCGGTCGTAGACCAGCACCTCACAGAGCGTGCCCTTCCAGTAGGTGTTTTCCTTGCCGGTGCCGAAATAGACGATGTTCTTATTGTTCTTTGTCACATTGCTCTTGGACGTACCGGTGCCGAAGGCCTCGCCGTCGACCGTCGCCTCATAGGTCGTGCCGTCCCAGCGGATGGCCGTCGCGCCGTAGGCGGACGTTTCGCTCGCGCGCGCGGCGCTGAAGCCATAGTCGTTGGCCGTACCGGTGCCGAAGCGCGCTGCGACAGCGTCGGTGTAGACGCTGGCAAAGAAGCTGCCCCAGCTACCCGCTTCATCCACATAGAACAGTGAGCGGCGCTGCACGTTCCACGCAAGGCTGTTGCCCTCGTTGTATTTCCAGCTCGTTTCCGGAGAAGCATAGGCGATGACGGTCGCGCCGGTCAGGCCGTTCAGGCGGCCGTCAGCCAGCACCATCTGCATCACGTCGCCGTTGCCGCTGAAGTACACGCCGGGCTTGCCGTTGGAGGCGTTCTCCTTAACGGTCGGTGTTCCCTTCTTGTTGGTCGCAGAGACGCTCCCCGTGCGGGAATCCCACTTGGTAACCTTGCCGGAGGCATCCTGCTCCACGCCCTCGGAGGCATCCAGCCAGAAGATCAGGCCATCGGTGGAGACGGTCTTGTCCTTCGGCTCGTAGAGATCGCGGAGATATTCGTTGACGTCGGCCAACTCCTCGTCGGTCAGGACGCGGTCATAGACCAGAATGTCGCAGACGTCGCCCGTCCAGTAGGTGTTGCCCTTTCCGGTGCCGAAATAGAAGATGTTCTTATTGTTGGCAGTCTTGCTGCCAAGAGAGACGCCGGTGCCGAACTGCTCACCACCAACCTGCACGTCGTAGGTCTTGGTGCTGCCGTTCCAGCGGATGCTCGTGGCGGTGAAGCCCTCCGTGCTCTCGGCGCGGAAGCCGTTGTCGTTCGACGTGCCGGTGCCGAAGCGTGCGGAGATCGCGTCGGAATAAATGCCAGTGTAGAAGCTGCCCCAGCTACCGGACTCGTCCGCATAGAACAGCGTGTGGCGCTGCACGTTCCAGTCAAAGGAGTTGTTCGTCTGCTTCCACGGCGTTCTGGAGGCCGCGTAGGTCACGACGGTCACGCCCTCAAGGCCATTGAGCGCGCCGTTTTCGAGCACCATCTGCAAGACGTCCTCGCTGCCGTCAAAGGTAACGGCGGGTTTGCCGTTGACGGCGTTCTGCGTCAGCTTCGCGTCGCCCTTCTTCTTCGTGGCGACGGCGTCGCCCACCTTGGACTTCCACTGTGTGACCACGCCGCTGTCGTCCGTGCTCACGCCCTCGGAAGCGTTGAGCCAGAACATCAGGCCGCGCGTCGTGACCGGTTCCTTCACGCTCTTTGCGGTGACCGTCACGGTTGCCACCACAGGCGTGCCGTCGGCCAGCGTGCCCTTGACCGGGAAGCTGCCTTCTTCAAGATAGTCGTTCGGATTGATGCGTTCCCACTGCACGCCAAGATCGATGCTTGCACCGCTCTCATAGGTGATCTTGACCGTCTTGGGAAGCACGGGCGCGGTGCCCGCTTCGCAGGTGACGGCGACAGCCTCGACCGCGCTGACCTTGTCGGCGTACTTTTCGGCAAGCGCGAGCTGCGCCGCAGTGATTTCGTCATCCGCGAGTGCACGGTCATAGATCAGGATCTCGTTGATCGTGCCCTTGAAATAATTGCCGTTCTTGCCGAGGCCGATCCAGCCCTCGGACTTGATGTTCTTGCTCTGCTCTGCCGCGGCAGTGCCGGTGTAGACCTTCTCGCCGTTGACAAAGAGGGTGTCTCTCAGGCCGTTTTTGCGGATGGCCGTGGAGGTAAAGAGGCTGCCGATGTTCAAGGGACGGGTGTAGGTCGTGCCGTAGTCGCCGCTCGTACCGCTGCCGAAGCGCCAGATGACTTCATTCTGGCTGGCATTAAAGTATGCGCTGCCCCAGCTCCCGGTCTCACCGAAGTACAGAACGCTGTGGTACTGGCTGGACGTGCCGTTGCTCGCGCCGGCCGTGGTATTTTCGGAGGAATTATACAGAAGCACCGTGAACTCGCTCTTGCCGTTCCAGAAATTCTCCGGCAGAACCAGATCCATGCTGTCGTCGCCGTCAAAGGCGATGCCCTTGCCCTTCACGGTCGGGCTGCCGGACTTGACCGTCGCGGTGATGTTGCCAACCTTCGAGGCCCACGCGGAGACCGCGCCGTTTTCCGCCGTCACACCCTCGGAGGCATCCAGCCACAGGGCAAGGCCATCGGTCGTGATCTCGGGCTTGACGACCGACGTCGCCGTCACGGTCACAAGGGCCTTGGCATAGCAGCCCAGCGCCGGAACATAGCCGAGCACGAGGAACTGCCCTTCCTTGGCGTAGCTGCTTGCCGCAACCTGCTCCCAGCGAACCTCCAGTCCGTAGGTCTCGCCATTGGCCGTGACCTGCACGCTGCCGGGAAGCACTGGCGCCGTGCCGGCGGTCGTGGTGATCTGAAGCTCCTCCAGCTGCGCGTCCGTAAAGCTCGCCGCGCTGACAAAGCGGAAGGAATCAAGCGAAGCCAGCACCTGCTTGGGCGCGCCCGTAAAGCGCAGATATACCGTGTGCGTTCCGGCCTCAGGGGTCTTATCCAGCGCGGCCGTAACGGTGCGGTAATCCTCAGAAGCCGCAAGCGTGAGCTGCGCGATGCGGTTTTCCTCCGCAAGGCCGTCGAGGTAAACGCCCAGCGTGCCGCCGGACAGGCCCTGCATCGTGAGATTCAGGAGTGCCTCGGTGCCGTCGAACACGATGCGGCGATATTCAAGATCATCGCCCGCCGTGAGCTTTTCGACCTTTTTATTGAGCCGGGAATCCGCCGCAGCGGGGACGGAGAACCCCTGCGTACCGTAGTTGAAGCCGTGGAAATGCTCGGCCTCGATCACGCTCTGCGCGCTGCGGTCGCGGTTATATGCGGCAAGGTAGCCTACAAGCTCGCTCGGGCGGTCGGTCTGAATGGCCTTGTAGCCGCGATTGAGCATTTCTGCCCATGTTGCCTCGGTGTCCGGCTTTGTGCTGCAAAGACCCGACCACATGGTGTTGACGAACATTGCAACCTTGTTTTCCAGGCACCACGGCTCGAGCTTTTCATGGATAACCTTGTCCGACGGATCGTCGGAGATGCAGATTTCAACCATGACGAGCTTATCGCCGTTGTCCAGATGCGACTGCAAAATGCCGTAGTCGGCGCTGCGAATGATATAGACATACAGGATGCTCTCCTGCACGTCCTTTGCCGTGATAGGCTCGTCGGAATGCTTCTTGTTCCACTTCTCTGCCGCAGCGGCGTACCACTGGTTCATGGTCCACACGTCGTTGGAGTTCTTGAAGAAGAAGCGATTCAGCATGCCCTGCTCACGGAACAGCACATAGCAACTGGTGAACAGCTCCTGTGAGAAGCAATGGTCGAGGTTGACCATGGTGTTCGGGCCGAGCTTTTTAAGAAGATCGATCAGGTCGTCCATGCGGCTGAGCGGAATCGTCTGCCCGGCGACGGCCGTGCCGGAATGCTCGGCATAGTTGGGCAGACTGTTCAGAAGCGCTGCATCGTCCTCGGTGAGAAGATAGGCGCTGCTGCCGCCCTGCCCGGGCTTGACCGCAATGGTCTTGAGCTGCTCCCAATTGTAGTCGGAGATATTCCCCGAACCCATGGTGCAGCGATTGATCGAGCCGTCGTGCGAGAGGACCAGAACGCCGTCCTTGGTCATCTTCACGTCCAGCTCCGCCACGTCGATGCCCATGCTGATGGACGCGGCGACCGCCAGCAGAGAATTTTCCGGTGCCATGCGCCACGCTGCGCGATGCGCAACGCCCATCGGCACGCCGGTGGCAAACTTGGTCACGCCGTCCTGTGCACCAAGCTCCGGCACAGGATAGGCGATGACCGTCGCCGGCACGAGCTGCACAAGCAGCAGCACGACCAGCAGGATGGACAATAGCCGCTTCTTCATAAAATACCCCATTCCTTTCCGTTGTCGGTTTTTGGCAAAACGCTGCTCTATTCGCGGTTTTCCGATTCTAGTTTAGCGGATTTTACAATTGAATCCTAGGGGTCTATTCTGCGATTTTTTGGAAAATCGACAGATTTTTGAAAATCCGCCGCACTTGACGCACAGCGCCGGTTTTTATATAATAGGTGTCGGAGGGGATATTTATGGCAGAACTCATTGCGCGGCGGCAGTTTTCGCCGCTTTACATTTGGCTGGATATTGTGTTTCTGGTCGCGTATCTTGGATTGCTTCTATGGAAGAAAAAATACATGACCGTGCTTGTCGGACTGGTGATGGGCGCGGTATATCTGCTGGTGGATTACGGCATTTTTCACCTTGTGTGCCACAGCCGCAGCATCACCGAGGGCTACAGTCTGTTCTGGGTACTGCTCTGGATGTCCATGAGCTATGGCTTTACAAATTTCACATGGATCTGGCTGGCATTGTCCAAGGACGAGCATCTGCTCGAATGGTCGCTTCTGATTCTCGGGTGGTGGTTCTGCTGCCCGCTGCTGACGCAGACCTTCGCGCCGGACGCAGCCGTCATTGTCATTCAGCGCACCACAGGCGCATATCACGGCTATATGGCCGCGATCCTGTTTGTGGGCTATCTTGGCGCGATCTGCTACAATCTGCGACAGACCGCACCGGAAAAGCGGATGCATCTTGCATGGCTGCTTGCCATCGGCGTGGGCGTGCAGCTTGGCTGGGAGGCCGGGCTGCTGCTCGGCGGCATCCGCAGCGCGGGCTTTGCGAGCTTCGGCGAGAAGCTGCGCACGCTGGCCGTCAATTCGCTGCTGGAGACGAACCTCGGCATGCCCTATGTCTACTGCATTTTCATCGCCTACACCCGCCGCTTCACCGAGCGCCTCGGCCGCAAAGAAAAAACGCTCTCCTTTGCCGACCGCATTGCAGAAAACAACCGTGAACGCGTGAAATAACCTTCAAACGCGGTGCAAAAGCACCCTGCCGGTTTTCGGCAGGGTGCTTTTGCTGTCTGTCTGTAATGTGGCCGGACATGGATCTGTGCTGACAGGATGACCCATGTCAGTAACAAAGCACCATTTATTTCAACAATTCACTGCAATTTTCCGTCCTTCATATGCAGGCAGACATCGGCAGAGGCGGCGACGTCGGGGTCGTGCGTGACGACGATCACGCAGCGCTGCTCGTCGTGTGCGAGGCTCTGTAAAATTTCAACGATGTTGCGGCTGTTCTCGCTGTCGAGGTTGCCGGTCGGCTCGTCGGCCAAAATCAGCTCGCTGCCCGAGGCCAGCGCCCGCGCAATGGCCACGCGCTGCTGTTCGCCGCCGGAGAGCATATTCGGCAGACGCGTAAGCTGCTCCTCCGTCAGGCCGACGCGCAGGAGCGTCCGCCGCGCGACAGCATCGGCGTCCTTCTTTGCGATTTTTTTCACATAGAGCGGATATGCCGCATTCTCAAGTACCGTTAAATGATAAAACAAGTTGTAATTCTGGTAGATCACCGAGACGTGCTCCAGCCGGTAGGCATCGCGGTCAAGGTCGGCGGTGGACTTGCCGTCCAGTGTGATCGCACCGCCGGCGGGAACGTCCAGCCCGGCCAGCAGCGAGAGGAAGGTCGTCTTTCCGCTGCCGGAGGCGCCGACCACGGCATAGACCTTACCCGGTTCAAAGACGCAGCTCACGCCGTTGACCGCACGGACAAGCTGCAATTTCGTGCGGTATTCGTAGCGCACGTCCCTTGCTTCCAAACGTTCCATGGTTAATCCTCCGTTTTCATAAGTTTCATAACGTTGACTCGCGTGACCATCAGGCAGGCTGCGGCCGCACCGAACAGGAAAAGCCCCAGCAGCGTTCCCGCACGCGTCAACGCGCTGAGCGGATAACCGCCCTCGATCAGCAGCGCAATGCTCACACCGAGCGCCGCGCCGACCAGCGCGAGGAAAAGCTGCTCCAAGAATACTTGCAGCGTGATACCAAGCTGCTTGCGGCCGATGCAGCGCATCACGGCAAATTCGCGCTTACGGCCGCGGGTGGTGAGATAAGCCGCGAGGAAGCCGACCCCCGCAAACAGCACCAGCAAAATGGGCGAAAGCAGACGCAGTGTTTTCAGATTCGACTCAAATTCCCGCACAGAGCCGGTAAATTCCTCGTCGTTGATGAACACGCCGAATTTTGTTTCGCCCGAGGTGTTTGCGAGCTTCGGGGAGACAAATGTGTCGTAAATTATTTTCTTGTTTTCGTCCAGACGGGCGTTGTCACGGATGTCGAAGGAGCAGCGGTCGACGCGGAAGCTCTCGGATATTCCGTCGCGTAACTGTATGTATAACGGGCACCAGACCGTGCCCCCCGTCTGCCCGCTGACCGTGCCGATGACGCGCAGAGACGTGTTCACCTCGCCGGCGGAAACGTCCAGCCAGAGGCTGCCGGCACCGTCCGTCCGAGCTTGCGGCAGCATGGATTCCGGCAGCAGGCACACACGCTCCGTGCCCGCCAGCGCATCCTCCGACCAGCCGTCGAAAAACACTGCCTGTGCGCCGGAGACCTCGTCGAAGGCGCTGTCCGACGCCAAATTCAGGATGCGGCAAAGCGTCACGTCGCGCGGCGAGGTCAGAGACAGCGAGGCTTTTGCGCGGACATTTTTGACTGCTTCGTCAAGGTAACACTCGCGATCATGCCAGCCGCCGAGCAGACGGTCGACGTAGGAGGCGGGCATGGCGAGATTGTCGCTCGACGCACCGTTCGCGTCCGTGACGACACAGCGAATCAGCGTGTTTGCGATCATTTCTGTCATGGATTCCTGCTGCCGCAGCGCGAGATTTTGCAGCAGCGCCGCAGAGAACACGCCCAATGCGGACAAAAGCAGCAGGAGCAGGCTTGCACCCTTGCGGCGCCAGAGCGCCGCAGCGCTCACACGGAACAGGGAAAAGGCGGAATGTTTCATAAGTCACCTCATTTTCGGCACTGCATCAGGTTCTGGTTGGCGGTGGCGAGGGTGCAGACGAGGGCGGCGAGAAGGAGCAGGAAAGCCTGTGCTGCGGTGGAGACGAGCAGTGCTGCGGGGCGCATGGCAACATAACTGGATAAAATTCGCGTTGAGACCGCGCCGTAAAGCCCCGCGCCGCCTGCCGCACCCAGAACGGAAGCCAGCGCAATGAGCAGCACTGCCGCGAGGTAGCGCTGCCGCCTTACGCGCTTCGCGCTTACACCGAGCAGACGCAGCTTTCTGGCCGGGTCGGCGGTCTGGCGGAAGAACAGGAGCAGGAACAGCGCCGCCACAAGGGCAAACAGCGCGCTGCCGATCCAAAGCATGCGAAGGGCGTTTCCGCGCATCACGTCAAGGGTCTCAGCCAGGACGTTGTAATCCTGGTCGTAGTAGGCAAACAGGCCGCCGCAGTCCCGCGCTTCGAGCGCCGCTTCAAACTCGTCGGCCTTGCCGTTTTCGAGAATCAAAGAATACAACAGGCTGTGCCATGCATCCTCATATCGGCTTGCATTCGGAATAGAGGATTTCGGAATAAAGATCGTATTCGCGGAAAACGCATGCTTGCTTATGGAAAACTCCGGAGCGGAATAGACTCCGACAATGGTATAATTCTTCTTAATAATATTCAGCCGGTTTTCTTCTTTGCATGGCTCAAAAACGTTACATAGCTGAGATTCGGAGAAAGAGGATTTAGCAGACAGAGACATTGTCCCTATTGTTGATTTATAGAAATCCATTTCGATGGAATCCCCAACAGAAAGCCCGTTTTTCATGGCATAAGCCGCGCTAACGAGACAGACGTCCTCGCCGTTGGCATATTCAGGAGCCTCAAAGCTGCGTCCCTCGATGATCGCGGCATCACCGGTGTTGAACCACAAAATACTATTTATGTCGTTTGTTAATATCACGTTAGCGCTTTCATAGTTCGTCTGGCAGAAAGGCAGAATGGTGTCACGCCAGAGCGTTCCGGCCTCGCTGCGCAGAAAATCCTCGACACTGCCTTCATACTCCGCGCAGAAAGGAAGAACGTCTTTATCCATGTAGTCCCGATAGACGCCATCGTCACCTATTTTGTATTTCCAAGAACGCAGAAGATCGGAAAACTCACCGCGCTGCGCAGACCCCCAATTTCCGCGTGATTCGGTCGTTGAGATTGTGTGGTCATATACTTTAAGATGGTATTCGTTCGGGGTAGTGTATTCGTATATAACCTCCCCGTTTTCGTCAAAAGTCAGTATTTTTTGCGAGGGGAAAATGCAGCAAAAAAGCAAATAGGTTTTACCTTCCTCAAACGGCAGCGTGCCATCCGAAAGATACGGAAAGGAACCGTGGATTTCTTCCATCGGCGGCAGGAGTTTGTAGTAGGCCGGGAACATTCTGACGATTGATTCCGGGGCGAAAGCGGCTACGTAATCCTGCTGCCGGAATTCTTCACTGCCCACAGGCGCATTATTTTCATCAAATATGACCTTATTGCCGGTAAAATCATACTCTGAGACTCTGGTACAACGCACGGCCAATACCGCGAAAGAACGACTGAAAATGTCATAGGCATCATTTGAAAAAATGTCCTTTTCATAAGCGCTGACAGATTCGCAGCCGGTCACATGCGCATTCAGGATCCCCCGACGATCTTCGGAAAGAAGCCCGGGATATTGATCCCGCTGAAGCATGGGCGAGATGATTTCATTGCCGTCCTCGGAAGTGAAGATACGCCACCAAAGCGCAGTTTCCTTCGGAACAGCGGCTGTTGTGTACTGTCCGCCCACTGCGCTGATCTGCGTCTGCACGGCATCAAGCGCGGAAAAAGCGATTGCCTGAAACGAGATTACTGCCGCAAGCAGGATGACCAGTAGTGCAGAAAGCGCAAAGCGGCGACGGATTTGCGTGAAGAACAGGTTCATGCGTCCATACCTCGCTTTCATCTGTCTACTTACAGGATACACAATTTGCGAAGTATTGTCAAGTAGTTTGTCTTAAAATTCCACAAAAATATGTTTTTTGAAATTGAAATATTTTTGTAGAGTTTTTCATTCCTGCTTTCGGCACTGCATCAGGTTCTGGTTGGCGGTGGCGAGGGTGCAGACGAGGGCGGCGAGAAGGAGCAGGAAAGCCTGTGCTGCGGTGGAGACGAGCAGTGCTGCGGGGCGCATGGCAACATAACTGGATAAAATTCGCGTTGAGACCGCGCCGTAAAGCCCCGCGCCGCCTGCCGCACCCAGAACGGAAGCCAGCGCAATGAGCAGCACTGCCGCGAGGTAGCGCTGCCGCCTTACGCGCTTCGCGCTTACACCGAGCAGACGCAGCTTTCTGGCCGGGTCGGCGGTCTGGCGGAAGAACAGGAGCAGGAACAGCGCCGCCACAAGGGCAAACAGCGCGCTGCCGATCCAAAGCATGCGAAGGGCGTTTCCGCGCATCACGTCAAGGGTCTCAGCCAGGACGTTGTAATCCTGGTCGTAGTAGGCAAACAGGCCGCCGCAGTCCCGCGCTTCGAGCGCCGCTTCAAACTCGTCGGCCTTGCCGTTTTCGAGAATCACGGAATAGAGCAGGCGGTTGCCGAGCACCTCGTAATTTGCAGCATTCGGGACGGAGGCTTTGGGGACAAAGATGGTGTCGGCATAGAAGCTGATCTCCCCCGTTTCAAATTCCGGTGCGGAATAAATGCCGACAATGCGGTAATTTTTCTTGATGCCGAGGCGGTTTTGCTCTTTGCAGGGTTCGTGAACGTTGGCCGGAACCATCTCAACAGCAAGCGAACTTTGAAAGACCGTACGGGTTTTGATCTGGGAACGATAGAGATCCAGCTCAAGCTCCTGTCCAACGGACAGCCCGTTTTTCATGGCATAGGCCGCACTGACGAGACAGACCTCCTCGCCGTTGGCATACTCGGGAGCCTCAAAGCTGCGCCCCTCGATGATCGCGGCGTCACCGGTGTTAAACCAGAGAACACTCTCCAGATTGTCCGTTAGAATAACGCCTGCACTCTCGTAATTTATTTGGCACATGGGCAGAATGGTTTCGCGCCAGACTTTGCCTGCGTCACTGGCAAGAAACTCCTCAACACTGCCCTCATATTCCGCGCAGTAGGGAAGCGAATCCGCATCCAGCCGCTGATAGGAGCCATTATTTTCGGAGTCCACGCCTTGCCATGAATATAGAAAATCGTGCCCCGGACCCTCAAACAAAAAAGGCGAATCATAAACTGCATCCATAAAGCCGGGGTGAATCCAGTAATTGCCGGGGAACATGAAATCGACGGCGAAGCTGCCATCCTCATTAAAGCCGACGAGGGAACGGTTGCTTGGCTCAATGCAGCCGAACACCAGATAGGTTTTGCCCTCCTCAAAGGGCAGCTCCCCGTTATGCGGGTAGAGACTGGAACTTATGGAAAGCTCCGTAATTGGTGGGAGAACATCTTCATAGGCCGGAAATTGACTGAGGACAGATTCTAAGGCAAACTTTGACGAGAATAACCGCTGCCAGTAGGATTTATAGCCGGTAATCTGACCTGTTTCCTCATCCAATGTGGCTCTGGAGCTTTCATAGCATGCCTCCGATGAAGAAGTGCAGCGCACGGCCAGCACGACCAGAGATTTTGTGTAGGCATCATATGCCTCGGCCGGGCCGGAGAGAAACCCACGCTCAAATGCAGAAACGGCCTGACAGCCGGGGACGTGCGCGGTCATGAATACGCGTCGATCTTCGGTGATCAGGCCGGGATAGGTCGTGTCCTGTTGTGAGAGGGCGGTGAGTCCACCGTCTCGTGTAAAAAGAACTTTCTGCCAGTCGATGTCGAGTTTTGGGATGCCGACCGTCGTGTACTGGCCGCTGACGGCGGCATGCTGCGTCTGCACGGCATCGAGCGCGGAAAAAGCGATGCAGTAAAAGGCAATCACCGCGGCCAGCAGCACCGCCAGCAGGCCGAACAGCACCGCCCGCCGCCGAAGAAGTGTGAAGAACAGGTTCATGGTTACCCTCCAATCTGTGGGGTGCCCGGCGCACATAGGGCATATATGCGCCGGGCGTGCGGTTAAAACGCCGGAACGGTTTTCATAACTCAGATGGGCAGCCAGAGGCACTTGGAACCGACGTGGGAAGCTCCGGGACAGGGACGCGTCTCCGTTGTTTTCACTCTGCCACAGTAGTAGCAGCTTTTGTGCCATGTCTGTACTGTTCCTGTACATGTAGCGCTGTCCGTGGCCGATTCATGTGGCAAGTCGAATATGAGCTGTTGAACATAAACTCTAGCATTACATAGCTTACAGGTCCCATACTGGTTGAAAACGGCTCTGCACTCAGAACTGTTCACATATGTTCCCTTATGATAAACAGGCACGAGTGTGAGTGTGGAACCGGGGGTTTGGTGGTTACAGGTGGCTTGTACGGACACTTCCTCCTCGAGGGCTTCTTCGACGCATTCGTCATGGGGTTCCACATCGAATTCGTCATGTGCGAGGGCGAGGGTCGCGAGGGAGAAAAGCATTGCAAGGGTCAGGAAAATTGCGAGGAATTTGGAAGCGATTCTTTTCGTTTGCGGCTTCTTTCTAATGTCAATGTTTTAATCACCGTGGGCGCAGCCGCGATCGGCCTGCGGCTGTCGCTGCGCGGTATTGCGGCGATATGACGTCCAATATCGCTGCAATCGCCCTGTATAACAACCGCTGATCAGGCGTTTGTTATCAGCTCTGCGCGAAGAATGCAGTTGTCTTGAAAAGGAGTGCGTATTCAGTTCGTTGATTCCTCTACTTGCAGGATACATGATTTGCCGGAAAATGTCAATAGTATTTCAATAATTTTTTATAAAAAATATTCCGGATGATAAATTCATTACGGATTGTTCTATGACAAAATACCCGCCTTGAAATTCAAAGCGGGTATTTTGATCTATTATATAGAATTATCTATTCGCTTTTTCCTTCGCCGCGGTGCATATCCAGCTTTTCACCGTCGGGGATAGAGTCGGTCTGCTTGGAATAGTGCACGCCGAAGGCGCATTCGTTGGAAAAATGCTCACAGTTGTTGCGCAGCACATGGTAGCCGTGGCGGCCAAGCGCCGCTCGCGCCGCAGTCAGAATCTCGTCCGGCTTGCGCAGGAGCTTGCGCTCGCCGCGGCTGTAAACGCGCACCTCGGGCAGCCCGCCGCGCAGAAATTCGGAAATATCCGTTTTCTGCACCTCCACATCCGCCGCATGCGCATCCGGCCCGCCGTTGAAATGGATG
>ERZ779840.2871-NODE-2871-length-14312-cov-3.246546_pt1 | contig 14312 bp, 10 predicted proteins | sample MGYA00511561_ERZ779840 | MGnify/ENA primary metagenome ERZ779840 (study PRJEB29588, sample SAMEA2162036) | human gut metagenome | biome: human gut; feature: human-associated habitat; material: faeces | place: Denmark | collected 2008/2010 ...
GACGGCCTACGCCGCCGTACGTATCGACGATGATCTTTCTGCCGGTCAGACCGCTGTCACCTACCGGGCCGCCGATGACAAAACGGCCGGTCGGGTTTACATAATATTTCGTGTTCTCATCGATGAGCTCCGCCGGGACGATCGGCTTCACAACATATTCAATCATATCCTTGCGAATCTGCTCCAGGGTGACATCAGGGTTGTGCTGGGTGGAGATGACCACGGTATCCACCCGGACGGGGCGGTTGTTCTCGTCATACTCCACGGTGACTTGGCTCTTGCCGTCGGGACGCATGTAGGGCAGCAGGCCGCTCTTGCGAACCTCCGCCATGCGCAGGCACAGCTTCTGGGCCAGGGACAGCGGCAGGGGCATCAGCTCCGGTGTCTCGTCGCAGGCGTAACCGAACATCATGCCCTGGTCTCCCGCGCCGTTGGACAGCTCGCTGTCTGCGCCGGACTTGCTCTCCAGAGATTTGTCCACGCCCAGGGCGATGTCCGGGGACTGTTCGTCGATGGAGGTGATGACGCCGCAGGTATCGCAGTCAAAGCCGTACTTGCCACGGTCATAGCCGATCTCCCGCACCACTTCCCGGGCGATCTTGGCGATATCCACATAGCAGGTGGTGGTGATCTCGCCCATCACATGGATGAGGCCGGTGCAGGCTGTGGTCTCGCAGGCCACGCGGCCCATGGGATCCTGGGCCAGGATGGCATCCAGGACGGCGTCGGAAATCTGATCGCAGACCTTGTCGGGATGTCCTTCCGTCACAGATTCCGAGGTAAACAGGTAGTGTCTTGCCATAGAATTCGTCTCCTTTTGTTTGTTCCCTTGCCAAGTGACGAAGACAAAAAACATGCGCGTTTCGACGACGAAACGCGCAAAAGGTCACTTTTTCGCTCCTCATCTGTCGGTATCCGCCGGATTTGGCACCTTGAAAAGACAGGTTGCCGTGGTTTCATCGGGCCGTTCCCTCCGCCACTCTTGATAAGGGATTCAATTTTCATATCAAATCATAGCAGGTTTTGGCGGATTGTCAAGGTATGAATGGCGTATTTCCTCCCATTTCCGAAATTTTCTTTCAAATTTCTGCTGAGGAACTGCCCTGATTGCCCCCAAATCTCATGGTTGTTCAAAAATTATACATGACTTTTTCTGCCAGAGCGGATATAATATCTTTAATTTTTGAATTCCGCCAACTGGAGGTTTTGATTTTGAGGAAGCTCTGTGACGCCATTGACCGCTTCTGTCTGTACCATCCCCGCTTTGGGATCCCTAACCTGATGCGCTATGTGGTCTTCATCATGGGCGCCGTATTCATTCTGGATCTGTTCTCCAGCGGCGCCGCCACCAACATGCTGTATTTTGACGCGAACCTCATTCTCCAGGGCGAGTTGTGGCGGCTGGTCACCTGGCTGTTTACCCCCAGCAACACCTCCGTCTTCTGGGTGGTCATCAGCCTGTCCTTCTACTATTTCATCGGCACAGCGGTGGAGAGCTACTGGGGCCCGGCCAAATTCACGTTGTTCTACCTCTCCGGGGCGGTCTTCATGGTGGCTCTGGCCATGCTCTCCTGCCTGTTTGTTCCGTTTTCCATTGTTTCCAGCTACGATCTCAACCGGGTACTGTTTCTGGCCTTTGCTACGCTGTACCCCGACGCACTGATCCGCTTCTATCTGATTTTGCCCATCAAGGCCAAGTGGCTGGCCGCTTTGTACGTGATCCTCACCGTCTACGACCTGTCCCGGATGGGGCTTGCCATGATGGCTATGACCCTGCCGCCTCTGGTGGGACTGTGGTTCGTCTACGCTGTGTTCTTCTGGGACCGCATTGCGGACCTCCTGGCGGAATTCGGCTTTGCAGTCCGCCGCCAGAACTCCAAACAGACCATCCACTTTAAATCCGCCGTCAAGCAGCAGCAAAAGAAAGCCAAGGAACAGGGCTACCGCCACCGCTGTGAGATCTGCGGCCGGACGGATACGGAGTATCCGGACCTGCAGTTCCGCTACTGCTCCCGCTGTGCCGGATACCACTGTTTCTGCCAGGATCACATCTTCAACCACACCCACTTTACCGAATGACCTGACCGCGGGCGCCTGAATCCAGGCGCCCGCGGCTTGTGTTTTTCCCCAAAATTTCAGCTGGATCCTGTGGGATCCTACAAAGCAATAGCCCACAGGGTATTTTTCCTTGATAACGCCCTTTTCTCTCCATTTCCGGTGCGGTATACTGGAAAAAACACCACCGCCCCGGCGGAGAAACGGAGGCCCCCATGGAAGCGCAACGCATAACACCGCTGTCCGATCTGGCCAGAGAACTGCTGCTGAAGGAATCATTCCTGAAAAAGCTGGGTATCCGCCGGGAGGCCTCGGGGCGGCTTTTGGGCAGCGTCCCCTGGACACAGCTCACCGCCCCCCTGGAGCCCATTACCGGCCGGATCTCCTGTGCCCGGGCCCTGGATGCCTTCCGTCCCCTGCTGGACACCATCGCCCTGGAGCCGGCTGAGGGCTGGCTGCCTTACACCTACCAGGTGGCCCGGTGCATGCTCTATCCGGAAGCAGACCGCACCCACACCTCCGCCCAGTGGGACGGTGCCTTTTGCTTTTTGCAGTTTCTGCAGGCGGTCTTTACGGCAGAGCGGCAGGCCCTTCCCTTTGACCCCTGGCTGGACTTTGCCTTCTGCTCCCGGGAAGAACTCTCCGCCAGCGCTGTGGCGGAGCCCTACCGCCAGTTCCTGTACCGCTGGCAGGAGGAGTACATCTATGAAATGCTGCGCCTGGGCCGGGAGGTAACGCCTTTCCACACCCTGGAGCACATTGCCGGCGTCCATCATGTGGCCATGACGGTCTCCCGGGCCTTCTCCGCCGGTGGAGGGCTCATCGACCTGGCTCTGGTCTCCGCCGCCGCTGCTGGGCATGACCTGGGAAAATTCGGCTGCAAGCCCGGCGAGCGGGTCCCCTACCTCCACTACTACTACACCGACCAGTGGTTCACCCAGCGCCAGCTGAACATTCTGGGCCATATCGCTGCCAACCATTCCGTCTGGGACCTGGAGATCGAAAACCTCTCCTCGGAATCCCTGGTACTGGTATACGCCGACTTCCGGGTCAAGCAGACCCGCAATGGCGACGGCAGTGAGACCGCGCAGCTCTTTACCCTGCAGGATGCCTTTGATGTGATCCTCAGCAAGCTGGACAACGTGGACAGCGCCAAGCACCGCCGCTATCAGTATGTCTATGCCAAGCTGCGGGATTTTGAGGACTACATGGTCTCCTTCGGGGTGGACACCACCCTCTCGGCCCAGCGTCTGATCCCGCCGTCCCGAAAGGATGCCGCCCTGATGACGCCGGACGAGGTGGTCTGTGCCCTGCGGCGCACCGCCGTGGATCACAATATCCGCCTGATGCACCGTCTGGGCCATGAGCAGCTCTTTGCCCAGACCCTGGAGGCTGCCCGGGGGGAGAAGAACCCCGCCCGCCTGCGAGCCTATGTTTCCATCTTTGAAGAGTATTTCACCTACCTCAGCGCCACTCAGAAAGAGCAGACTCTGGACTTTCTCTATGAGCTGCTGCTGACTCCCGACGGCGACATCCGACGCCAGGCAGCGGCACTGATCGGCCGGATCCTGGCGGGCTTCCAGTCCGGCTACAAGAAGGAGCTGCCCTCCGGCACTGCGCCGGATCCTCAGGAGGCGCGGCCCTTCCAGCTGTGGGAGGAATACCTCAGCCGGATGATCCATCCTGACCGCCGCCTGACCATCCGTCAGACCAGTATGATCCGCTACCAGGCCAAGACGGTGGCGGACGCCCTGCTGGAAGCCTGCTCCGACGCGGACGCCTCCCGGTTTGCAAAGCAGCTCTTCCTCCACTACCGCACCCCCGCCCAGGTGGAGCCGGACGCTGCCTTTGCCCTGCTGGACGCGGTTTTGAATCTGCCTTTGAACCGGATCACCGGATCCGAGCGGCGGCTGCTGGTGGACTTTTCCATCTGGTGGCTGCTCCACGGAGATGCCCCTCAGAAGGCTGCTGCCCTGCGCCTGTTCCGCCATCTGCTCACCGTCCTTTCCCCGGACGGGCAGGAATTTCAGGACATTGCCGACGCCGTGGCGGCGGCAGACTGCTCTGAGAGCATCCCCCTGGTATTTTTGCAGGTGCGGCTGGGAAAATATCTCTATCTGGACATGTCCAGCCAACAGGGACTGCTGGATCAACCCGGCGCCGTCAGCACCGTGTTCCTGGACAATCTGAAAACCGCCACACCCTGGATCCTCAAGGCCATCGGCGTGGAGTATCTGCAGGAGCTGGTAGCACACAGCGACCACGCCAATGTACTCCACATTGCCACCCACTTTTCAAACCTCATGAAGGTCAGTGAAAACGTGGTGGTGCGGCGTATGGCAGGCGCGGCCCTGCTGTCCCTGGCCCCCATGCTCACCCCGGATCACCGCAACGAGATCGCCGTGGAGCTCTCCAAGGCGCTGGAGACCGGCCAGGCGGAGATCTCCCAGTACATCCCGCTGTACCTGGGACAATTCGCCCTGTGGCTGACTCCCCGGGAGCTGGACGAGGTGCTGGACCAGATGCTCTCTCTCCTCTCCTCCGCCAACAGCGGGGTGGTGAACGCCGCACTGGCCACCGTGGGTTCCATGCTGGAACACTACGCTGTCTACCGCCAGCGGTTCGGGGAAAGTGCCGCGGTGCTGGAAAAACGCCGGCGCCGGATGGCGGGGCTGCTGCTCAAGGGCCTTGCCTCCTTCCGGGAGTCCGTGCGGCAGGAGGCCCTGCGGATCCTGGGTGAGGGGCTGTTCGCCTCCTCCGTCCTCTCCTTCCAGGATAAGACGGATCTCTTTACCCTCACCGCCAAAAAGATCCTCTTCCTCATCGGCGAGCAGCCGGAGCGGGAACTGACCTTCTTCTATACCGCCGCCGCCCTCTCCCACATCTACCGTTTCATCATCGCCCACCGTATCGAGTCCGGTCCCTTCCAGTTTGAAACGCCCGACCAGGTGGCGTTCTTCCCCGGCACCTTCGACCCCTTCTCCCTGAGCCACAAGGGCATCGTACAGGAGATCCGGAATCTGGGGATGGAGGTCTATCTGGCAGTGGATGAATTCTCCTGGTCGAAAAAGGCCCAGCCCTCCCTGATGCGCCGCCAGATCGTCAGCATGTCCGTGGCGGACGAGTTCGACGTGTACCTTTTCCCCCATGACATTCCGGTGAATCTGGCCAATCCGGGAGACCTCAGCCGCCTGCGGCAGGGCTTCTCCGGCCGAAAAATTTACCTCACTGTGGGATCCGATGTGGTTGCCAACGCCTCGTCCTACAAGGCGCCCCCGTCTCCCGGCTCCGTCCACTCTCTGGGACACATTGTCTTTCGCCGTTCCAGCGATGCAGAGGGCCACGAGATTGATGCGGACTTAAGCTGCATCACCGGGCAGGTCATCGAGTTGACCCTGCCCACCCATCTGGAGGATATCAGCTCCACCCGTATCCGGGAAAACATCGACCTGGGCCGGGATATTTCCAACCTCATCGACCCAGTGGTTCAGGACTTCATCTACCGCAACAGCCTGTACCTGCGGGAACCCCAGTACAAGCAGCTGGTGCGGGCCAGCTATCTGGAGTTTCTCTGGGAGAGCACACCGGATCCGCAGCTGCTCTCGCAGCTGGCCGCCCAGCACCCCGAGATCCGTTCGGATCTGCGGGACGGCATGATGGTGCTGCGGGAGGCAGGGCCCCATCCCAGAGTGCTGGGCTGCCTGACGCTGCGTACCATCAACTCCGGGGGGCTCTATGAGGCCCTGGGCAGCCAGGCTTCCGCCAACTACGTCCGCCAGCACACCGCCGGACGCATCCTGCTGCTGACCGGGCTGCAAGTCTTCCACACCCCCACCGGCAATTACGACGTTGGCCAGCTGCTGCTGACGGAGGCGCTGTCCCGGGCCATGGCGGAGGACTGCGGCTATGCCGTCTGGTATTCCGGCAGTCCCCTTACCGGGGAGCTGGAGTCCCTGCTTCTGCGCCACGGCTTCCTCCCCACTCTGGTTGGCTCTTCCGCTCCGCTGCTGCTGGTGGATATGCGCTCCCCGGCGGTACTGGTGCAGAATATCCCCACGACGCTCAAGCAGCCCTTCTCCGACGACCGCCAGGTTCTCTCCGCCGCCCAACAGGCGCATCTGCGCTTTCAGGAGGCGGTGGCAGGGCTCTACCCCGGCACCCTGGTGCTCTCGCTGAACGCGGAAGTCATCTACCACCGCTTGGTACGCAAGATCGTGGAAGCCGGGGGCGTGCCCGCCGAGCCCACGGTCCCCCGGGTACTGGGCCCCAAAATGTGTGTCCCCTTCGGCAAAATTCTCCGGGGCAACGCCATTCCCAACACCGTTACCAAGACCATCCACACCGACAAGGTCTTTGCCCCGGATCTGCGCTCCTTTACCATCCAGCCCTTCCCGGGCTACGCGCCGCTGCGCAGCCAGATCCGCACCGTCAAGTCCTTCCGCCGCCCGGTGATCCTGGTGGACGACCTGCTCCACTCCGGCAACCGGGTCAATGCCCTGGATCCCCTGTTCCGGGAGGAGGGGGTGGAGATCGACCAGGTGCTGGTGGGTCTGCTCTCCGGTCGGGGACGGGATCTGATGGCTGCCAAGGGCCGTGCAGTGGACAGCGTCTATTTCGTCCCCAACATGCGGGCCTGGTTTGTGGAATCCACCATGTACCCCTTCATCGGCGGCGACACCGTCAGCGGCGCGGAGGCCTCCGTCCCGGGCCTGACCCCCTCTGTGAACCTGATCCTGCCCTACGCGTTTCCACGCTTTTACAAGGAGTGCGACCGGGAGGCGGTGTTCCGCTTCTCCAGGGCATGCCTGGAAAACGCCCGGAACATCCTGCTGGCCCTGGAGGGCTCCTATCGGGAGCGCTACGCCCGCAATCTCACGCTCTCCCGTCTCAGTGAGGCGGTAATTCTGCCCCTTTCCCCGGACAAGGGCAGCTGCCTGCGTTACGATCCCAACCTCTCCGCCTCCGCGTGTCTGGAAAACGATCTGCAGATGCTCCTCAGAATGCGGGATCTGCTGGAATAAGAGAGGGGCGTTTCCCCGTGAAAGAATTGATTTTCTATTGTCTCGCGGCTTTTTTCCCGCCGCTTTTGCTGCGGGCTGCGGCAGCCTGGCTTCCTGGGAAAGCTGCCTCCCTCCGGTTTTTGCTGCTGGTCTATCCAGCGGGGCTTCTCATCCTGGCGGGAGCGGCTTACTTGTCTGACCCGGGCTTCTTCATTGGCTGGAACGCATTTGTGGCCGGGTGGTTCGCCATTCTGGCCGTCCTTGCCCTGGCGGGATACGGCGTGGGCAGCATTCTGGCAAGGCTTCTGAGAAAGAAGGGAAAGAAGTTTTGAATTACTATGATTTTCACGGACAGCGGGCCATCTCGCCCTTTCCGGACCTGCCGCTTCCGGCTGCGGAGCCGGGTATACCGGAGCTGTATCTCACGGAGCGGCCTCCGGAGAACACCTGGGCCTCCTGCCGTCCCACCCATCCCCGGCAGCTGAGCATCTGCAGCAGCGATGTCTCCTGGCTGGATCCCCGGCGGATAGATGCCCCGGAGCAGGATCTCCCCCATACAGCCATCCAGGCTCTGGACGCGGGGACGATTCAGGCGGTGAATCTCCGCCACCCCCGCTGGCGGGAGGCCTTGGATTTCACCCGGCCCCGGCCAGGGAAAAAACGGGTACATCTGCTGGCAGTGGGAGACGTAGGCGGCACGCTGCTGACAGCCTTGAAGCTGCTGGGCGGGGACTGTATCTCCGCCATCGGCATCTGCGATCTCAATGAAAAGACTGTGGCGCGCTGGCGGGCAGAAATGGGGCAGATCTTCTGGCCCTGGGACTATGACGTCCTGCCGGAGGTGGAAGCCGTCTCTTCGGAACGCCTCTTTGACTGCGATGTCTTTATTTTCGCCGCCACCAAGTCCATTCCGGCGGTGGGCAGCGGGGTCACGGATGTGCGCATGGCCCAGTACGAAGCCAACCGTCCTCTGGTAGCCTCCTTTGCCCGACAGGCCCGGGAGGTGGGCTTTTCCGGCCTCTTCATCGTCCTCTCGGATCCGGTGGATCCCCTGTGCCGGGCAGCCTACCAGGCTTCCAACGCAGGGCCCGACGGCCACTGGGACGGCCTGGGCCTCCTGCCGGAGCAGATCCAGGGCTTCGGCCTGGGAGTCATGAACGCCCGGGCGGCGTATTTTGCCAGGGAAGATCCCCGCTTTGCCTCATTCCTTACGGAGGGGCGCAGCTTCGGCCCTCATGGCAAGGGGCTGGTCATTGCCAACTCTGTGGAGCACTATGATGACGCCCTCTCCCGGGAGCTGACGGAGCAGGTGCTCTCCGCCAATCTGCGCATCCGGGAGCTGGGCTTCAAGCCCTACGTGGCTCCGGCGGTATCCTCCGGAGCCATGCAGCTGCTGCTGACCCTGCGGGGACAGTGGCACTGCGGCTCCGTGTGCCTGGGCGGCATATGGTTCGGCGTGCGCAACCGCTTTACACCCACCGGACTGGAAGTGGAAGCCTTGGAGCTGCCGGACACCCTGTTTGCCCGCCTGCGGGAGACGGAAACACTGCTGCAAAGCATTCAGTAGGAAAGGAGGCGCTGGAATGGGAGATGATTTGACCGTCATCGTCCTGGGCCAGGGAGAGTCTCGGTTTGATGATGCCCTCTCCGCCGCGGTGCGGAGCCGGGCCCACCAGTGCATCTCCTGGCTGACGGATCCTATGCAGGGACGGCGGCTTCTCTTTGCTGTGCCCCTGCCTGATAGCGGCGTGAATCCCGCCTTTTATCAGCTGCTGGCCTTTCTCAGGGCCCATCCGAGCTGTCTGGCCGGCAGTGTGGGCGGCATTTTGGTGGATGGGCCGGGAGACCTGTACACCAAATCCGTTGCCCGGGAACTGGTGCTCTCCGCCTCCCTGGCTGGGTGCACCTTTCCGGGGCGGCCCCTGGTGGAGGGCGTGGGAGGGCTGCGCAACTTTACCGTCCAAGCCAAAAACGCCGGCTGCGGTCTGCTGGAAGCCTATCATCTGGCGGCGTCAGATCTGACTGTGCGAGTACTCTCCTTTGCCCCGCCCCGGCGGAACCGGCCCAGGCTCCTGGTGCTCCACGCCTCCAGCCGGGCCACTTCCAACACCCTGGCCCTGTGGAGTCGGGCCCGGGCGATTTTGGAGGGCCGCTGCGACATCACGGAGATCGGCCTGCGCAACGGCACTCTGGAGGACTGCGCCGGGTGCCCCTACACCACCTGCCTCCACTTCGGCGAGCGGGGCAGCTGCTTTTACGGCGGCGTCATGGTGCAGGAGGTATACCCTGCCATCCGGGACGCCGATGCCGTGGTGCTGCTTTGTCCCAACTACAACGACGCCCTCTCCGCCAACCTCACCGCCGCCGTCAACCGCCTGACGGCCCTCTACCGCACCACCTCCTTTGCCCAAAAGGCGGTGTTCGCCCTGGTAGTCTCCGGCTACTCCGGGGGAGACATCGTGGCTTCCCAGATCGTCTCCGCCCTGAACATGAACAAGGGCTTCTGGCTGCCGCCGCAGTTCTGCCTGCTGGAAACCGCCAACGACAAGGGTGAGGCGGAGCGGCTGCCGGGGATTGAGGAACGGGTAGCGCGATTTGCGGAAAATATCTGGCAGCAGCTTAGCGCATAAGGAAAGAGGACGCACGGGTAGCCGTGCGTCCTTTTTGTTACCACCAATATACCTCCTTGACCTCCATGGTCTTGCCGCCCTCCAGCGTCACAGAATAGTTTCCATTCCGTGGAGCCCCTTTTAGTTCCACAATGAAATAGTGATTCCCTTCTTTCTCCTTCCAATCTGGCAAGACCTCCTGGCTCCATATGGTGCCACTCTCTGTTTCTGCGCAAACAGTCAGAGCCTCCACCGCCAAATCGTCCTCCCGGCCAAAGAAATAGGTCACCGCAGATCCATCATGCTGCCACACCCCGAAGTAGGAGCCCTCTCCCCTCCAGGTTTCCACAACCTCATAAGCTCCAGTCTGCCATCCATTCTGCAGGCGGAACATCACAGGGCAAAAAAACAGCGTGCGCTCCCCCACCGAAAGGGTAAACCAGGCCTTTCCCCCTCCCGAGGGATCCTCCCCTGTGACCCACATGACGGGTTCCAACGTCTCGATTCCCTGTGTTTCCGCACTGTCCAAAATCGCCTGCTGGGGAAGGAAGCGATAAAAACCTGCTGCCGATGATACCAGAATCACGGCCGCCAGCAACAGGGCATACAGCAGCGCACGGCCTTTGCGGCTGTTATGAAGGCGTTTTTTCATGTCACTCCCTCCCAGCTGATAGGAACCTGCGCCTGATAGACCTCTCCGTATCGCTCACAGCTCACAGTCACGTAGGGATCTCCCTCCTGCACGGAAAAAAGATAGCAAAATGTAACGTAGGGACCCGATTTGCCGCCTCCGCCGCCATGCATATCTGTTACATCCCCGCGGCAATCCACTCCCGTAATAACACCGCCGGCGGCGAAGCGGAAGGGGTTCTTGTCATACCAGCTCATCCAAACGGAGACTTCGGAATTCCCCTCGGCGTCCATTTGGGCTTCCGCAGCGTAGATGTACCAAACATCGTTTCCAATGGGGACCCGGATGTCCAGGATCTGCCCAGCAGGGCCCAGTTCTTCCAAGCACTTCTCCTGGGGCTCTCTGTATTCCAAGCTCATCTCCACGGGTTCCAGACTAGGATAAGAATACAGCACCAAGATACTGATTACCACAAGCACCGCCAGCAGCACCCGGCTCAAAATCACCCACCCCCAGCCGGTGTACTGTTCATTCAGCTCCCGGCCCACCTCTGCGGGGTCCCCCATGGCGGAAAGGGTCCGCTCCTCTGCCAGTTCCGGCGGGTAGTCCAGTTCCAGGAGGTCCGCCATGTGGTCCTCGATATGGCCGTCGATCTCGGCACGGATGGCCTCCCGCTCCCGCTGCGTCACATGGCGCAGGGCAGAGAGCACCGTCTCTATGTAGGTTTTCCGGTCCATGGTGCCTCCTCTCTTCCATTCCCCCGCAACGGGCAGTTACACGGTTCTTGACTGTCAGGGAAACCGAATCCCATATACACTGGAAGCCGTATCTGTAATCCGTTCCACATGCGCAACCTGTTGCCCCAACTGGTCATAGGCGGTAATATCCACAGAGAAAGGATCGTCCCGCCCCACCCAGAAAAACGGCAAATCGCTGTCCGGTATGCGCAGGAGAAAATACCACGTTCCCTCCCGCTCCAGCCATGATGCCTTTTCCGTATCCACGCCCAATCGTTCAACCTGCCCTTCCCCAGTCTCTCCGCCCTGGAAGGTATCCATCAAACCCACATGAAGTCTTGTGATATCCGGCTGATCAACCCGTCCAAACACATAGTACACGCTGTCTGTATCCTGCCAGGTCAGCTTTCTCCAGCCCACATAAAAAGGGGCCTGTCCGGAACAATCCAGGGACAGCCCTCCTCCGTCCCTCCAGCCGCAGACACTGAGATAAACAGGGGCCAGCATGACAGCATTCTCGTTGGCAGCCATATATACCCGCATGGTCTTTCCAATGTCCGGTTCCCGGATCCAGGTCACAAGATCCGTACGGCCGATCCCCGCAGATTCCTCAGCCTGGCGGATCGCCTGAATGGGCAGCAGCAGACCGATTCCGAACACATAATTGGCCAAAAGCAGCAACACAGCCGCCAAGCCCAAGGACCGCAGCGCCAGACGTTTGCGGGTGGGCTGTTTGATCCTGGTCATCGTGCACCTCCTTCCGGCAACGGGATCTGAATCACGCCGGACTCCCCGTAACCCCCGTATCGAAGGGTCACATAGGTATCCCCCGGCTGGATACGTACTGAGCCGTCCCCCAGGTGCCACCAGCGGTTGAGTCCGCTGACCCTGATCTCTTCCTGACCACCATTTTGGCTTTCCAGGAGCAGTGTCTTGTCGCTTACTACCCCCAGCGGCCACCGGTCATAGGTGTCCACATTCACAAAAGCCCTAAGTTCTCCCCAGGGAATATCGCGGTAGGTACATATCCGCAGAACACGCACCACGTCGTTTCCAACGGGAAACGCAATATCCAGCGATTCCTCTGCCACAACGGTCCCGGAGGGATCAAAGTGGTGGGACAGATCTGGATCGATCCGCTCCAGGGCGGCGGTCAAAGGGGACGCTTCCGCACCTGCGGCGCTGAGCAGCAGGAGCAAAACAGCCAGAATGGTCCAAGCTGACAGCAAACACGCAATCCAGCGAACCGTCAACCACCGAAGGGGATACTGTTCATTCAGCTCCCGGCCCACCTCAGCAGGGTCGCCCATGGCGGAGAGGGTCCGCTCCTCCGCCAGTTCCGGCGGATAGTCCAGCTCCAGCAGGTCCGCCATGTGGTCCTCGATATGGCCGTCGATCTCCGCCCGGATGGCCTCCCGCTCCCGCTGCGTCACATGGCGCAGGGCGGAGAGCACCGACTCTGTATACTCCTTTCGGGTCATAGGCTCAGGCCAGATTCAGCCCCGGGCTGGAATGAAGCACCGCATTGACAGCTCCGGAATAGGTCTTCCAGGCCTCCGCCTCCGTCTTCAGGGCCGCGCCCCCCTTCCGGGTGAGATGATAATACTTCCGCATCCGCCCTGTGGGGGCCTCCTGCTGATAGGCCTCCACCAGGCCCTCCCGCTCCAGACCATGGAGCACCGGGTAGAGGGTTCCCTCCTTCATCTCGAAGGTGCGGTCTGACCGCCGGGCCAGCTCCACAATCATCTGATAGCCGTACATGTCCTCTCCCGCCAGCAGCGAGAGCACCAGCAGCTGGGTATGTTCAATGGCTTTCTTCTTTTGCATATGGCACCTCCTGCGCAAAAATTACCTAGAATCTCTATGCTCATTATACATAGAGGTTCTAGGTGTGTCAAGGGCAAAAAAACAGACCGTCCAAGCGGTCTGTTTTTCCTCAGGATTCGTGACTTTCCGTTGCTGGTACGCTCATTTCCAGAAGCTGGCGGCCGTAATCGCTCAAGTAAGGATCCAGGGTATCATAAGAGATCAGAAAGACCTGGGATCCTGCCGCATAATAGGCCAGCTCATAGGGTGAAAACCCTACGCTCATGCCATCTTTTCCAAACGTCACGGCGTAATCATCCCAGGAGGCCACAACTTCCGGATAGTTGTCCCAGTAGGCTCCCTCCAGTTCAGCCCCGGGAGCGATCCGCTCTTCAGCCTGGCGGATGATCTCATCCCGCACAGCCTCCATAAAGGCCTTGCTGTCGGCGGACAGCGCGTCCGGCGTCAGAAATGTCCCGCTGTCCAAGTCAAAATTCCAACTCATCAGATAGCTGTTGGGATGGACGCCGCCCCAATAGGCCGCGCTGGTGGCCCCGATACTGATGAGGGATCCCGTCCGGTACGCTGTATACTCCAGTTCCTGCCAATAAGGACTGTCCCAGGAAAGGCCCTCTTCCTGCTTCCACGCATAGTCTGCCTGGGCGGACTCCATCAAATTTTCGTCTTCGCCCCGCCAGGAATCAAACTTTTTATTAAAGGTCTCCGCAATTTCCATGGCGCGCGTCTCTTCCGGCGTGGCAGCCTCCGTCACCTCCGTTCCATCCTCCCGGTAGCAGCGCAAAACGGGGAGTTCATAGTCGTAGGTGGCCAGCTTTGTGCCGTCCTCCGCCTGATAGATGCCGGAGACATAGCTGTCCTCCAGGCGGTATTCCACTTTGGATTCCCTCGGGGGCAATGGATCCGCCGCTGCATTTTTCACATTGGTCATACTTCCGCTGGAACAGGCGGCCAGAATGCTCAATGTCAGCAGCAGTGCAAAAATATTCACCATAAAAACGCTCCTTTTGGGGATTTCCCGGGAAATCAGCAGATGCAAGCCCAGCAGGATCAAGGGGATCAGCAGGATGGTATCCAGCCACTCCGCTCCGCCGGAAGCGGCCGCAAGGTTCGGATATGCCAGCGTATAAAGGTCCGTGGATCGCGCCTCCAGCTCCAGCAGCTGCTGCGCATCCGTGGAAAGGCGCCGGACATCCGCGGGCTTGGTGAGCACCGGGAGAGACGCCGTGTGCCGCATTCTCCCCAGCAACTCCCGGCCCCGGGTATTGGCCGCCAGCACCCGCAGATATGCCATCCGCTCCGGCAGCTTTGCGGGCGTCAGGCCCAGATAGGCCCACAGCACCATCCGGCGCAATCGGGCATAGGGATAGCGCCGGGTCTTGGCGGTGCGCAGAAGTTCTTCCAGGGTCGAGGCAGTGCGCGCCGCTTGATACAGGCGGTTGCAAAGGCCCTCCCG
>ERZ779840.2876-NODE-2876-length-14303-cov-10.843627_pt1 | contig 14303 bp, 10 predicted proteins | sample MGYA00511561_ERZ779840 | MGnify/ENA primary metagenome ERZ779840 (study PRJEB29588, sample SAMEA2162036) | human gut metagenome | biome: human gut; feature: human-associated habitat; material: faeces | place: Denmark | collected 2008/2010 ...
AATATATTATTTTAACTACTATATATAATAATAACATAATTTTACATTTTTTGCAAGCTTTATGTTGGTTTCCCCATTGTTTTATGAGTTTTATTTTAAAAATCTATTTTTTTAATGATTTTAAATTACTTTTTAATATTTTGGTATATTTTCTATCAAATAAAAGGCATACTTGTAAATTCAGTATGCCTTTTATTTTTTATGCTTCTGGTTCTACTAAACCATAGTTTTTATTATCTTTCATTCTATATATAACATTTACTTTTCCAGTTTCTACATTTATAAATGTTAAAAATCTATCTTGTGGTTTCTCTTCTAACTTTAATTTTGCATCTTCTGGAGTTAAAGGTTTTATATCATAATATAATGTTTTTAATATTTCACCTTCTATTTCTTTTTCTTCTTCTTGTCTTAATTCTTCTTTTCCTCTAATTGATTCTGTCATATTTTGTTTATCTTTTTTTGTCTTCATTTTTCTTATTTGACCTTCTAATATGTCTATGTCTTTATCTATTGAAGCATATAAGTCTCTATGTGCTGTAACAGCTCTAAATCTATCTGTTCCCATTTTTACATCTATTTGCGCAACTTGTTCAGATCCTTCTGTTTTTATTGTTGCATTTACCTCAAATTCATCTCCGAAATATTTTACCAATCTTTCAGCTTTTTTTTCGATGTATTCTTTTATTGCGTCTGTAGCTTTTAAATCCTTTCCTGTTATTGTTATATTCATAACTATCTCTCCTTCCAATTTTTACAATATTATCGTTGGTACTTTCTTATTATAGTTGTTATGCTTATTTTTTTCAAGAGATTTTTAAAATTTTTGTGTTTTGTATAGTTAAATTCCCATAACAATTTTTTTATGCTAACCTCTTGCAAATTTCGTATTTCCGTGTTAAAATATATTTTGTTATTATTTACTAACTTAAAGGGAGGTGCAAATTATGCCAAATATTAAATCTGCAATTAAACGTGTTAGCGTTATCGAAAAGAAAACTGCTAGAAATAATATGATTAAATCTGGATACAAATCAGCTGTTAAAAAGTTTGAACAAGCTGTTGAAAATAAAAACGTAGAAGAAGCTACAAAGTTATTCTCAGAAGCTACAAAGAAAATAGATCAAGCTTGTACAAAAGGTGTTATTGTAAAAAACACAGCTGCTAGAAAAAAATCTAATTTAGCAAAAAAATTAAATGCTATAAATGCATAAATAACAAAAAATTGTGCACAGTTTTTTGTCAAAAAGAAGTTCCTATTTCAGGAACTTCTTTATTGTTTCTTTTATTTCTTCTAATTTTACTAATTCGCTTTCTGTCTCTTTTCTCTGTTTTAGCTCTATTAGTCCTTCTTCGACTTTTTTTCCTACAGTTATTCTTAATGGTATTCCAATTAAATCCATATCATTAAATTTTACTCCTGGTCTCTCATCTCTATCATCTAATATAGTTTCTATGCCCATATTCTGTAACTCTGTATAAATTTGTTCTGCTATTTGCTTCTGCTTTTCGTCTTTGTTGCTTATTAAAACTATACATACCTTATATGGTGCTATATTCATTGGCCATATAATTCCTTTGTCATCATGGTTTTGCTCTACTACTGCTGCTATCATTCTTTCTACACCTATCCCATATGATCCCATTACAACTGGTTTTAATTCATTATTTTCGTCCAAATAATTTAAGCCTAAGCTTGACGAATATTTTGTTCCCAGTTTAAATGTGTTTCCTACTTCTATACCTTTTTTAAAGTGTATGTGTCCTTTACATTTTGGACATAAATCTCCTTCTTGTATGTTTCTTATGTCTGCAACAATTTCTGGTTTAAAATCATCTATATTTACATTTATATAATGATAATTTGTTTCATTTGCTCCTACTAAAAAGTTTTTCATATATTTAATTCCATTATCCATTATAATAGGAATATTTAGTCCTATTGGCCCCGCAAATCCTACTTCTGCATTTGTAATTCTCTTTACATCTTCTGCTTCTGCTAGTACAACTTCCTTTGCATTTAACAATTTCTGAAGTTTTACTTCGTTTACATCTTTGTTTCCCTGTACCATACATGCATAAAATTTACCATCAACATTGTATATTAGCGTCTTTACAAATTTTTCCGGGCTCTCCTGTAAATAATTTGTTAGTTCATCTATTGTTCCCACATGTGGTGTATTTATCTTTTCATATTTTTTCTTTTCCTCTTTGTTTTCTATTTCCTCATCAATACATTTACTTACTTCTATGTTAGAAGCATAATCACAATTATCGCACAATACCAAAATATCTTCTCCTACATCTGTTACTGCTTGAAATTCCTCTGATAGCAATCCACCCATTATTCCAGTATCTGCTCTAACAACAACATAGTTTAGCCCTATTTCTTGGCAAATCTTATTATATGCCTCAAATTGCTTTTGATAAGATTTATCTGATTCTTCTTGATTTATATCAAAACTGTATGCATCTTTCATTGTAAATTCTCTTGTTCTTATTAGTCCTAATCTTGGTCTTATTTCATCTCTATATTTATTTCCTATTTGATATAAAGTGTATGGAAAATCCTTATATGATTTAGATTTCATCATTGCTGCCAATACAAAGAATTCTTCATGAGTTGGTCCCAAAGCATATGGTCTATTATATCTGTCATTTAATTGAAAGATAGAAGGTCCAAACAATTCATATCGTCCTGATTTTTGAAATACATCTATAGGAAGCAATAATGGCATTGTTACTTCTTTAGCTCCTGCTTCATTCATATGTTTTCTTATTATATTTTTAACATTATCTACTACTTTTTGTCCTAGTGGCAATTTCATATAAATTCCATTTCCAACTTTTTTAAACATACCACTTTTAACTAATAAATTTCCACTTATAGATTCTTCGTCTTTCAAATCTTCCCTTATTGTATAAAAAAAACTTTCACTTAACTTCATTTATTTTCATTCCTTCCTTAAGGCATACTTTAGACAACTGCCCCATCATTTTCTTGTTTTTCTTCTTGCTCGCTCGGTATAGGAGCCTCTGCTTTTTCCTCTATAATTTCGTCTATTACTATTTGTCTATTTTCATCAAGTTTGTATTTTGGTAAATCTGGCAAATCACTTAGATTTGACATTCCAAACATTTTCAAAAAATGTGTGGTTGTAGAAAATGTCATTGGTCTACCTGGTGCATCTGATTTTCCTGACTCTGCAATTAAATTATACTCTAATAATTTATATATTGTTCCATCCGAATTTACCCCTCTTATTGCTTCTATTTCTGCTCTTGTAATTTTAGGATTATATGCAATAATAGCGAGTGTTTCCAGTGCTGCCTGTGATAAGTTTGGTTTCGTTCTATTGTCAAATATTGGATATATATAATCAAAATACTCTTTTTTAGTACATAGTTGATATGAGCCTTCAATTTCTATTATTTCTATCCCTCTATTTAAATTCTTATAATCTTCTTTCATACTTTCTATTATATTAGCAATTTCGTTTGCTCCTAATTCCAAAGCTGACATAAGTTCTGTCATCTTAACTTCTCTACCTGCCGAATATAAAATTGCCTCTATTATTGCTTTGTTTTTTTCTATTTCCATATAAATTCAATTCCTTTTATTAAAACATTTAATTTTTACAAATCACAAATTTTACCTCCACCAAGTACAATATCATCTATATAAAATACCACTGATTGTCCTGGTGTTACTGCTCTTTGTGGCTGATTAAATACTACTCTTATTTTGCCTTCTTCTTCTGGGTAAATTGTACATTCAGCTTCTTTTGCAGCATATCTTATTTTTGCTTTTACATCCATCGGCCTTGTTATTTCATCCATTAATATTAAATTTATTTCATTTGCTATTGCCTCTTTTGAAAATATTTCTGTTTCTTCCCCAACTATTAATTCATTTTTTTCGGGATTAAATCCTTTTACAAATAGTGGAACTTCATTTGAAATTCCAAGACCCTTCCTTTGCCCAATTGTATATTTATAAAGTCCTTCATGTTTTCCTAGGATTTTTCCTTCAGTATTTACTATATTTCCAACCTTTGCTTTTAAATCAGAATTTGCCTCTAAAAATTTTTTATAATCTCCTTCTGGTATAAAGCATATATCTTCACTATCCGGCTTTCTTGCCACTTGCAAATTATGCTCCTCTGCAATTTTTCTTATTTGCTCTTTATTCTCAAAATCCCCTAATGGGAATAGTACCTTATCTGTCATCTGTCTTGGCAAATTATATAGCACATAGCTCTGGTCTTTTTTTCCTGCATTTGATTTTTTTAATACATATTGTTTATATTTTTCGCTATATTCGATTTTTGCATAATGCCCTGTTGCAATATAATCACAATTCAGTTTTTTTGCCATTTCATACATCATGCCAAATTTCAAGTACTTATTACATTCTATACATGGGTTTGGAGTTCTGCATTTTTTATACTCAGATATAAAATCTTGTATTACACATTTATTAAATTCTTCCTTAAAATTTAATACATAATGTGGTATATTCAAAACATCACATACTCTTTTTGCATCCATTGTAGAGTTTAAATTACAACATCCACCCTCAACACATTCGTCATCACTTTCCCATAGTTTCATTGTTGCACCAATTACTTCATATCCCTTTTCTTTTAAAAGAAGGGCAGATACTGAGCTATCTACCCCTCCACTCATTCCTATTAAAACCTTTTTCATTTTTTCTTTATCCTTCCTCGAGTCAAAACCTTTATTCATCTATTTTTATATGTACATCTTTTAATTGTTGTTCTGTTACTTTGCTTGGTGCTCTCATTAGCAAATCTCTTGCCTTTTTATTTTTAGGGAAAGCAATAACTTCTCTTATATTGTCAGAGTTTGCTGCAAGCATTACTAATCTGTCTAATCCAGCTGCTGCTCCTGCATGCGGTGGTGTACCATATTGGAACGCGTTATATAATGCCCCAAATTTTGTTTTAATTGTTTCTTCTTCATATCCCGCAATTTCAAATGCTTTAACCATTATCTCTGGGCTATGGTTTCTTACTGCACCTGATGTTATTTCATACCCATTGCAAACAGCATCATATTGGTAAGCCAAAATATCTAGTGGATTTTTTGTTATTAATGCTTCCATGCCTCCTTGTGGCATTGAAAATGGATTATGATTAAAATCTACTGTTCCTTCATCTGATAATTCATACATTGGGAAGTCAACTATAAAGCAGAATTTATATACTCCCTTTTCAATTAAATCTAATCTTTTACCCAATTCTAATCTTACTCCACCTGCTATTTTTTGTGCTTTTTTAAATTCATCTGCAATAAAGAAAATTGCAACGTTTGGTTTAGCGCCAATTTCTTCTAACCCTTTTTTTATTTCTTTAGTTATAAATTTAGCTATTCCGCCTGTAATCTCATTTTCCTTTTCAAATTTAACCCAGGCTAATCCTTTTGCTTCTAGTTCATTTACAGCATATTCTCCCATATTATCAAAGAATTTTCTTCCTTGTTCTGCACCATTCTCTACTATTATTGCTTTTATAGTTTTTTTCTTAAAAGCATTAAATTCTGTATCTTTAAATAATTGTGTTACATCTTGTATAATTAATGGATTTCTTAAATCTGGTTTATCACTACCGTATTTTTCCATTGCCTCTTTATATGGTATACGAGGAAATGGAGTGTCTGTAATCTTCCAGTTTGTATGTTTTTTAAATATTGTTGTAAAAATATCTTCTAATACTGACAATACATCTTTTTGTTCTGCAAAACTCATTTCAAAGTCTAATTGATAAAACTCGCCTGGTGCTCTGTCTGCTCTAGGGTCCTCATCTCTAAAACATGGTGCTATTTGATAATATTTATCAAATCCAGAAACCATTAACAATTGTTTAAATTGTTGTGGTGCTTGAGGTAGAGCATAGAACTCTCCTGGGTGTAATCTGCTTGGTACCAAGAAATCTCTTGCACCTTCTGGCGAAGAATTTGCAAGTATTGGTGTTTGTATTTCTGTAAAACCAAGCTCGTCCATTTTATTTCTAATAGTTTTCATTATTTCACTACGAAGTATAATTGTTTTATGCAATTTCTCGTTTCTCAAATCTAAAAATCTATATTCTAATCTTAAGTCTTCTCTTGCATCTGCTGCTTTTTCCGAATTTACTTCAAATGGTAATATGTTTTTACACGTTCCAAGTACTTCTATTTTTTTTGCTTCTATTTCTATTTCGCCTGTAGGTATTTTAGAATTTTTATTTGTTCTTTCTATTACTGTTCCATCAACTTGAATAACACACTCTGTTACAAGATTATCTGCACAATTATCATTTACAATTATTTGAGTTATGCCAAATTGATCTCTTAAGTCTATAAATTTCATTGAGCCTAAATTTCTTATTCTTTGAACCCATCCAGCTATTACTACATTTTCTCCTACATTTTTAATATTTAATTCTCCACAATTTTTGTTTCTATACATATGTTTCCTCCCAAATCTTATGTCAAATATTTTATCATAATTTATTTAGTTGTACAAGTAAAATTTAACATTTTTCTTTTCATTACTAATTATTTATGAAACAAGGACACTCTAAAATAGAGTGTCCTTGTAATTTTAGTTGTTCAGATCTTTCCAGATAAATTCACCTGGTTCAAGAATCCAAACTTTTGAAGCAATTCTCCTTTCCCTAATTGCTTCAAACATTATTTTCTTAGTGCTCATGTTACCATGCACTAAAATAACGTTTTTTATACATTCGAATCGTGATAGAAATTCTATCATCTCTTCTCCTGTACAATGTGAGCCAAACTCATTGGTCTCCATGAATTTGACATTCATTTGGCCCAGTCTTCCCATGGGAGCTGTTTCTGGTGCATAGCCTACTTTAAAAAGCATAATATTTTTGTTTTTTTTGGCATGTTCTATCCACGTACGAGAAGCTCCATCCTTGCCCATTCCAGGAGTTGTTACAACAATCTTATATTGTGGCAATGTTCTTATACCTACATTAGTAGGTACAGGGATAACATTGGGCTGATACGGGATTAAACCTTCAGCCAAATATTGATTGGTGTAATCAACAAGACTTTCGCCTTGTATAAAAATTGGGATATTTGCAGAAATTTTTCTTTTTTTCTGCATCTCGCCAATTTTCTTAAGGATTACCTGTCCCCGCTCCATAGCAAATACAGGAACAACTGCTGTATGACTTGGAGATCTCATCCACTCCTTTAATTCCCTTTCAAATTTGCCATGCTCCTTTTTTGCTCCTGTCCCATACGTCGTTTCAGCCACAATTGTCAGTGGCAACCTATACACCCATTCTGGAAACCATGTTTGGGCAAAATTACTTTTCTCTAAATAATCACCTGTAAACAGGTAATTCTCAGAGTAATTATGGTTCTCTACCCGGAGAAATAGCGCAGTTGCGCCCGCAATGTGTGCATTTTTAAAAAATGCAAATTTTATCTCCCTTGAAAAAGAGTATAAAAATGTTTCTTCAACGTGTTTCCACTGTGAAAAAACAAAGTTGTTACTTCTTCCCAGAGATATCTGGGCTCTTCTCCTTGTCACCTCATTAGAGATGATTATTCCTTTAAAACCACTTTTAATGAGTTGCGGGATTCTTCCAATGTGGTCGTAATGTGCATGCGTCACAAACACCACATCTATTTTATCAGGTTCAAATCCGAAGAACCTATTTTTTTCTTTTTCGGCTTCTCCCTGAAATTTACCACAATCCACTAATATCCTTAGCGGTTTGTTGTCTCTTATTATAGTCACTAAGTGACTGGATCCTGTGACTTCAGAGCTTTGCGTTTCAAAAAAAATTTTCATTTTTTCTCCTTTCTGCATTACGCAATTGCGTATTAACATAATGATTATACCATGTATTATCTATCTTTTCAATATTTTTCATTGTTATATATCTATATTTGCTTGATTTTTTTTAATTTGTATACTACTATAATTATATAAAATAAAAAAGGGGAGGAAATTTTATAATGAACGAACAAAAGACTGAACAAAGTAAAACAGAGTCAGTATATGACGAAATTAAAGTAGAAAAAAAAGTGGAAAGAACTGATTCCTATTTTGATGGCAAAGTCCTAGAATTAATTGGATATGGCATTTTATCTTTTCTAATAACTGCTGCTACTTTAGGAATAGCATCTGCATGGGCAGAGAAATTATTAATTGCTTATAAAATAGACCATACTGTTTACAATGGAAAAAGATTAAAATTTGAAGGAACTGGCGCCTCTTTATTTGTCCAAAGGTTTAAATGGATATTTTTTACTATTATAACATTGGGAATTTATAGTTTTTGGATTCCAATAAGAAAGGAACAATGGATAGTTTCAAATATTCACTTTGAAGATGAAACATTTGTAAAAGGTGAAAGCTATTTTGATGGTGGAGTTTTAGGAGTAATAGGTGTAAATTTACTTTGTAATTTCCTAACTATTATTTCTTTAGGAATACTATATCCTTTTGGAATATGTTACAAGCAAAAATGGCTTGCAAAACACACCATTATAAATCGTAAAAGAATTATATTTAATGGAAGTTCTTTAAGTTTAATTGGTCATTATTTGTTATGGTGGTTTTTAACTGTTATTACATTTGGAATTTATGGCTTTTGGTTACCTATTAAAATGGAAAACTGGAAAGCACAAAATACTCATATAAGATTAAAAGGAGAAGAAGAGCCAAAAACTTCTATGGTCCCTGCAATTATAGCTATTATAATATTTGTTGTGCTTGTTGTATGTACTCTAGTTTCTGCTATTATTAAATATAACAACATCAAAAGCGATTACACAAGTGATAAATTTTATATTGAAAAAGTATTATTAGATTTTAAAAACAATGTTAATAACAAAAATAATGGAAAAAATTCATTTATACAAGTGCCACTTAATTCAAGTGAATCTACTTCTTTTGATGATGATAATGAAACCACAAATACCATTAAATATACAACAAATGATTTTTATAGATATACTACTGTAACACTAATAGATAGTGTTACATATTATGGTTCACCTAGTCATGATACTGATGTAGTGGCTTCAATAGAAAATGGTTCAATTGCCATAAGCGAAAGTATGGGAGCAGTATTAATTGAAAATACTAATGCTAAATATTTATACAAAGTAACTAAATCAGTATTTAACGATATAGATTTATATTTTATAACAAAAAATAACGATTTATATGTAATACATGATCCAAATTCAAGTGATCCTAACCAACAAAAAATTAAAGTTGCCAGTGGTGTAGCTGAATTCTTAGGAAATGGCGGACCAGAGAGTATAAAAGTATTATTAACAGACGGAACAACAAAAAACATACAATATTAAAAAGAGGGTTTTCCCTCTTTTTAATATAATATATACTTTATTAAAACAAATTTTTGAAACTTTCTTGCTTATTTCTTATTCAAACAGTGCTAATATATCATCTTTTGATAATTTATTTATAAAAGTTGCATCTGTTGATAACATATTATCTATTAATTTTGCTTTTTTCTGTTGTAGTTCATATATTTTTTCTTCTATTGAGTTTTTTGTAATTAGTTTATATACTTGTACATTTCTTTTTTGACCTATTCTATATGTTCTATCTGTTGCTTGGTTTTCTGCAGACAAATTCCACCATGGGTCATAATGTATTACCATGTCAGCTCCTGTAAGGTTTAAACCTGTTCCACCTGCTTTTAACGAAATCAAAAATACTTTTATATTTTCATTTGTATTAAATTTATCTACTAACTCTATTCTTTCTCCAACTTTAGTTTGTCCTGTTAATTTAAGATATTTTACTCCAATGTTTTTCAATTTTTCCTCTATTATTTCAAACATTGAAGTATAGCTTGAAAACAGTAGTATTTTGTGTCCTCCTAATACAGCATCTTGTATTATTTCTATACATTGGTTTAGCTTACTGCTTTCTCCCTCATATTCTCTTAAAAATAATTTTGGATGGCAGCATATTTGTCTTAATCTCATTAACAGTGATAATATTTTTATTTGACTTTTTTCAAATCCGTTTATATCTATCTGGCTCATTATTTCTTTTCTAGCTTGTGCCATATATGACATATATATATTATATTGCTCTTCTGACATTTCATTATTCAATATAGTTACAGTTTTGTCCGGAAGTTCTGTTAAAACCTCCCCTTTTGTTCTTCTTAAAACAAATGGCTCAATTTGTTTTTTTAACTTGTTCATTACATCTTCATTTTGTTCTTTTATTATAGGTGTTTCATATAGTTCTTTAAATTTTTTATATTTGTATAAATAACCAGGCATTATAAAATCAAATATTGACCATAACTCAGAAAGTGAGTTTTCTATCGGTGTTCCTGTTAATGCAAATTTTGTTTCTGCATTAATTGTTTTTATTGCTTTTGAGTTCTTTGTATTATTATTTTTTATATATTGTGCCTCATCTGCTACAACATATTTAAAACAATAATTTTCATATAAATCTATGTCTCTTTTTAAAGAATCATATGATGTAATTATTACTTGATATTTGCCTATTTCTTCTATTTTTCTTTTTCTCTCTAAGTAATCGTCACTTATTACTAATGCTTTTAACGTGGGAGTAAATTTTTGAATTTCATTATACCAATTTAGTGCTAAAGAGCTTGGGCATATTATTATAGAGGGCTTTACATTTCCTTTGTTTTTCTGAACATATGAAAGTATAACAGCTAATAATTGTATTGTTTTTCCTAAGCCCATATCATCTGCTAAAATTCCTCCCATTTTATATTGTTCTAATGTTCTCAACCATTTATAACCTATTTTTTGATATGTTCTTAATTCTGCATTTAATTTTGGTGGAATTTTTGTACTTAAATCTATTTGCCTATCTTCTATTTGGCTAATCATATTCTTATAATACTCATTTTTTTGTATATTAGTATTAGGCATGTTTTTAAATATTTTTTCTAAATATAAAGCTCTATATATTGGCAATTTTATTGAATTTTCTTCTACATTTTCATCTTCTATTTCTATGTTATCTGTCAAATTTTCTAAAAAATCTAAACTGCTATTTTTTTCTAAAGAAATATAAGTTCCATCTTTTAATCTATAAAATTTCTTTCTTAGTTTGTATTTATTTATAATATCTTTTATTTCATAAATATTAAATTTAAAATCTTCCAAGTTTATGTCTAATAAATTGTTTTCTATTTTTACCCCTATTGATTTTATTTTTATTTTTTTTATGTCCTTTTTTTTGAAGTCTTCTGCAACCAAGACTTCAAATTTTTTCATATAATCTTCTATTTCTTTTGATAAAAAATTATATATTTTTTCATCATTTGCTAATACTAATCTTGCGTTTGCACTATCAAGCATAAAACCTGTTTGTACAAATGTATCAAGTACTTCATTTTCCTGTATAGCGTTTCTTGTTATTTCCAAATTTACGTTTTTTATTGGATTAAATTCCACATTTCCATAACAGAATTTAACATCTGCTATTATATAACCTTTTTCGTTATAATCCAAATATATTTTTACATACAAATCTTTAGGCATGTATTTTTCTATTTGTTCTTTGTCTATATTTTTTATTTCAAAATTATCTTTTATTTTTGGTACAACAATTGCAAAAAAATTTCTTAAATTATTTTCGTTAAATACTATTGATTGAGTATAATTTTTTTTATACACTTCTAGCAATTCTAAGTTCCTATTTTCCACTTTTGGTAAACATTTGTGCATCTTATTATCAATCAAAAAATAAGAATAATTTTTTCCATAAAATATATCATACCCATATACATCTATATTAGGTGTTAAACAATATGTACTTTCATCTGATTTTTCTAATATAAATTTTATATCTATTGGCTCATCTATAAATTGAATTTTTCTTTCTCCTGTTTTTGTTTCAAATTCTACTGTTTTCCCTTTTAATATTTCAAATAGTTCATCTAAACCTGTATTTGATAGTACCACATTATTCACATTAAAGTTTCTTCCATAATATGCATAGTTATTATTTACATCATTTGCATATTTAATTATTTCTGCATATTTTAATAAAAATTTTAGCAAAGGCCTACTTTGCTCTTCAAAAGCATTTTCCTCATGTATAAACTCTAGCACATTGTTATATTTATATTTTTCTCTATTAAGCATTCTTTCAAAAAAATCTGGAAGATTATTAATCTTAGTTAATTGTTTGTTTCCAATTTTAAATTCTACCTTTAGTTTTTTATCTGTATCATTATACAAAAATATAGGTACTAATTTTATACTACTAGTACCATCTTGTGCCAACTCTTCCTCTTTATTATTAATTTCTAAAAAAGTATTTAACAACTGGTTAAATGCTCTATGAGTTTCTTTATTAGGCATGCTTATTCACTATCCCCTTGATTTAATAACTAATTATATCCCATTTTTAAAAATAACGCAATAACTTTTGCATAGATTTTACATAATGTTGACATTTTATGTGAAATATGATATAATTTAAGTATGTAAAGGCAATAGCCTTTGCAGAAAATCAAAACAAAATGGGATCCGATAAGGATTCAAGTTCCCGAAAGGGTGCGGAAAGAAGAAGACATGAAAACTAACTATGAGAACGCGTATATTAATCTTTTTCGTTTCCTCTATGAGGACAAAAAAAGATCACCACTCTACTACGATCCCTATAGGCTTGGTGGGGATACCATCATTCGATATGATGGTAGTCATGATTTTCGGTGTTACGAGCTCGTCCACGAGTTCGTTGAAGAAGCTCAAAAGTCGGGGATAAACCCCTGGCAAGAACTAAAATTCGGTGCCCAGATAAAGGGCAACGATTGGGTAAGAAATATCCCCCCTCGGGTGGAGTTCCTGCCCGAAGACAAAACCCCTTATTTTTGCTTCATAATCCGATATAATTGGAAGTGTGAGTAATTTTTATGTAGTTTTCTGTAGCTCGCTACAGTCTTCTGAGAAATCCTTGTTGGAGGGTGCAGTGCACCCTCTTTTTTTTGCCCCATTTTGGCGGGCGATTAAAATCGCCCCTACGATTCCTCATTTAGGGACAGTCCCCAATTGTCCCATTTGCCCAATTTGGGACACTCTTGAAATATTACCAATTAAACATAACAAAAATGAGTTGACAAAAATTGTAAATTATGATTATATATAATTACATTGCTTGAATAGTGAAGACCAATTAGTTAATAACTTATAAAAATATATTAAAATCTAAAAAGTTATTTATTCAAAAATCAACACAAATTTTAAATAATTTAATTCTAAAATTTAAAATCTAATTAAAAATCCCAAAAAAAGAAAATAAAATCCAATGATAGGAGGTGAATGTTCTACTTTAAGAAACTGTTTAAGCAATAGTTAACAATGAAAGGAACATTTTATGGAAAAAAACAAAGAAACAAAAACATTATCGCCTAAATTAGATGTAGTATTTCAAGCATTATTTGGTGAAATAGGAAACGAAAGAATAACAAAAGGTTTTTTAGAAACAATATTAAAAAGAAAAATAGAAAGTATAGATTTAAGTAAGAACCCGATATTAAGAAGAGAATTTAAAGACGACAAATTAGGAGTATTAGACATACTAGCAGAGCTTGATGGAAAGGAAAAATGCAATATAGAAATGCAATTAATAGATCAAAGCAATATAATAGAAAGAATACTATATTATTGGAGTAGGTTGTATACAAGACAAATAAAAACAGGAGAAGATTATTCGTTACTAGAAAAAACAATTGTAATATTAATAACAGATTTTGAAGTAAAGAATTTAAAAGAAATGGATTATCATAGCGTATGGAAAATAATGGATAATAAAACAGGAGGTAAAATATTGACAGATAAGTTAGAAATTGATATTATAGAGTTACCAAAAATAAAGGGAAGAGAAAAGGAAAAAGATAAACTATTAGATTGGCTATATTTTTTGGAAAATCCAAAATCGGAAAGGGTGACTGAAAAGATGGGAGAAAACAAAGAAATAAAAGAAGCAACAGAAAAACTTGATAGTTTAAGTGAAGACGAAAGAATGCAAAGAATAGCAGATTTACGACTAAAAGCAATAATGGACGAAAAAGCAATTTACGCTAAAGGACTGGAAGACGGAGAAAGAAAACGCGAAGAAGAATTGAAAGAAAGAATGGAAGAATTAAGGCAAAAGGCAATAATGGATGAAAAAGCAATTTACGCTAAAGGACTGGAAGACGGAGAAAGAAAACGCGAAGAAGAATTGAAAGAAAGAATGGAAGAATTAAGGCAAAAGGCAATAATGGATGAAAAAGCAA
>ERZ779840.2881-NODE-2881-length-14290-cov-2.476221_pt1 | contig 14290 bp, 13 predicted proteins | sample MGYA00511561_ERZ779840 | MGnify/ENA primary metagenome ERZ779840 (study PRJEB29588, sample SAMEA2162036) | human gut metagenome | biome: human gut; feature: human-associated habitat; material: faeces | place: Denmark | collected 2008/2010 ...
AGAATTTTTTCACCAAAAGTATTTATAGTTTCAACAAGTGTTAAATTTTGTAATTTATTTTTATTTATTTCATGGTTTTCATTTACTAAAATTTTGTAATCCATAGTATCACCTGAAATTATTTTAGCATAATTACTTTTAAAAACACAAGAAAAGGACTAATATTAGTCCTAACCTTTTGTAAGTTCTTGGAAATAGTAATTGCCATCATCTGTTTTCATAAATTTGTAATGATACATAACCTCATTTTTAGTAGTTCCATTTACAATCTTTACATGTAAAGTAACACTAGTATCATCATTGTCAACTGATGTCAAAGTGGTTGTATAGTTATCACAGGTATTTTCGCCATCAGCAGATTGTAAAATATAGGCATCTGTTGTTTGATCATATAAATAACGGTTGTTTATGCCTGTTGTAAATGTTAATGGTTGGTATTCTCCTTTGCCAAACATTTTTTCTGTTTGCTTTTTTAAGTCATCACCATTAATTATATAAGTCAAATCATCACTATCACTATATGTTGTGGTGTTTTTAAATAAATAATCTTCACCACAATACCATTTTTTATCGTTGTCATTAATATGTAAACTAGTCGGATAATTACTACAGTTCTTTTTCATGAGTTGTTGGTGTTTTAATATTCGATAAGCTAGGTAGTTTTTGTCTTCAGTTTTTAGAGATGATGAAGCAACTACCCTTTGGTCGTTATAGAAAATGACATTTCGACTATTGCAACCGGTCAAATTAATCCAGCTATATAATTCTTGAACTAGATAACCACTTTTATTAAAAACTTGTTTATTTAATTCAGAGTCACTCTTAGGAGTTTTTATCTCAGGATTTAAATATGTTTTATAAACTAGATAAAGTAAACCTGCTAATAAAATGATAATTATAAATAGTGAAATTACGTGATTGTTTTTCTTTTCTTTTTTTGGTTTACTGTCATTGATTGGAGTCTTTTCTATTTTTTGTTCTGGTAATTTTTCTTTTTCCATTTGAGGTTTTTCTGGAGGCATTCCGGGTAAAATTGGCGGTGTTTTGTAGTCGACTAGCGGTTTCTTTTGATCTTCTTTAATTGGATCTTCACTCACGTTAATCTTTTTTTGTATCACTTTGCCATTTACATTTTGACTGGGAATAATTATTCCTGGAGTCTCATATATACTCTGATTAGATTCCTCGGAGTTGTTTTTTATATCCTTTAAAGTATCTTTAGTATCACTAGTACCAACGACCTTACCAGAGTCTGTTACTTGTTCAGGAATTATTACCCCTGGTATTTGATAAGGTAGTTCATCTTTTTTGTTATTATTATCATCCATATAAAGCCTCCTATTCTATACTGATTATAGCAATTAACTAAATTACTTTCAAGAAAAAAAGCAGGATATATCCCACTTTACTTATTCTTTAAAAGACTTAATTTTTCTTCTTCCTCTTTTAATTTTTCACGATCTAATTCAACGATATTCTTTGGTGCTTTATTTACATAATTTTCATTGGCTAAGAGTTTTTTTCTTCTTTCAATTGACGCAGTTAACTTTTCAATTTCTTCTAATATCTTATTGTTGTCAACTTCTTCTTGTTCAAAATAATAAGTTATATCAATGTATTTAGATTTATAATTTATGCTTTTTAAAGAAGAAGGTACTTCATTTACAAGATTTTCTTGCTTTATTTTTAATTGTGAAGAATAAACTTTAAGAAGATTTTCTTCTGTTTTTATTTCAACAAGACTATCTTTTGTAACTTTATTGGTAGCTTTTAAGTTTCTAATAGCTACTATATCTTCTAGAACTTTTTCTAAAATTTCTTTTGATTCGTTAAAGATTTCTTCTTTATTAAATACTGGATATGAAGATATCATAATTGATTCTTGTTCTTTTACAGGTAACATTGAGTAAATTTCTTCTGTTACATATGGCATGAATGGATGAAGAAGTTTTAATATTGTGGTTAAAACATCTAGAAGTACTTTCTTGGTTGTATCATTCATGTTAGCCTTAGAAAGTTCAATATACCAATCACAGAAATCTTCCCAAACGAACTTATATAGTTCATTACCTACATTATGGAAATCATACTTATCCATACTTGAGGTAATACTTTTAATGATTAAATTTTTCTTGGTTAAGATCCATTTATCAGAGATAGTTAAATCACTATAATCAAATTCTCTAGATTTTAAATCTTCGATATTCATTAAGACAAATCTTGAAGCATTCCATAATTTATTAATAAAATTCCATGATGATTTGACTTTTTCGATATCATATCTTAGGTCCATGCCTGGAGCTGAGTTAGTTGTAAGGAAGTATCTAAGAGCATCACAACCATATTCTTCAATTACATCCATTGGATCTACTCCATTGCCTAGAGATTTTGACATTTTTCTACCTTGTTTATCACGAATAAGTCCATGAATAATGCAATCTTTAAATGGACGTTTCCCTGTGAATTCTAAAGCTTGGAAGGTCATACGATTAACCCAGAAAGGGATGATATCATAACCGGTAACCAAAACATTTGTAGGATAGTAACGGTCAAGTAATGTGGTATCATTAGGCCATCCAAGTGATGAAAATGGCCATAGGGCTGATGAAAACCAAGTATCTAAGACATCGCTATCTTGAACCCAACCCTCACCAGGAGATGTTACTTGAACCTTCATTTCTCCATCTTTATACCAAGCAGGTATTTGATGTCCCCACCATAATTGACGTGATATACACCAATCATATGTAATTTCCATCCAATGGTTCATTGTCTTCTCATATCTAGGAGGAACAAAATTTACTTTTGTTTCTTTGTTTTTCTGATTTTCTAAAACTCTATCAGCAAGAGGACGCATCTTAACAAACCATTGTTTTGATAAATATGGTTCAACAACAGCATCACTACGTTCACTGTGACCAACACTATGGGTCATTTCCTCTATTTTTATTAGAAGGTCTTTTTCTTTTAATTCTTTAAGATATTTGTAAAATTTGTTAGATTTTGAAGTAATTTCTTTAATCATTGCATTTCTCCATTGAAGTTTCCTTCGCGTATATACATTTCTAATTTATCATAGTCTGGTAGATTTTGATAAACTATTTTATATACGCCTATCTTTGTAACTGAATCGTGATAAAACTCAGTTCCATGGATACTTGTTGATATGGAAATTGGATAATTCAACAAACGATCAACCACATTTGATGATACATACAGATTACTATAAACAGAAGCCGATAATCCCAGCTCAATACAAAAATCTATTATTTCAAATAGGTCAGTTCGTAAGCTCGGTTCTCCTCCTGTCAATTTCACCTTTTTTACTCCACTAGACTTCAAAATTAATAACACCTTTTTTATTTCCTCCGTGGTGAGACCTTCTAAGCCGCCGGAAGCAAGGCAAAACGGACATGACAAATTGCATATTCTATTAAGTCTTATATATAGAGAATCGGGAAGCATACTAACATCTTTCTCCTGTTCATAATCATTTGTCCTTTGATAATACCTGACTCAAAACAATCCTTGATAAGGGACATATTATCAACTTTGACACATTCATTTTCGTTGTCCCACATTTCTTCAAGTGTCATCCATCTATATTTTATTCCATCAACTGTAAAAGTGGATTGCTTCATGTGTTCAGGAAACTGTTCAATCCTGACTTGATAGTACTTGTTATGATACATTCTGGTAGTACGATGCTTTGGCGAATATTTTGGCTGGTACGGAATCTCTTCTAGAAATCGAATATTTATTTTGCTTCGCTCCACTTTTAGCTTTGCGGCGACTCTGCAAATCACATTATTCTCATCATTATCAGGCGCGGTTGCAAATGAAAGAAACATATATGTTTCCCAACCATTATTGAAAAACTGGAGTAGAACTTTGTTAGCTAATTCTCCTTCAAAATCATTCAAAATTGCAACCAAGGAGTATTGACTTTCTGTGGTACTTAAACATTTAATATCATCATATAAATTTAAATAATTGTAAGCACGATTCCCGGTTTGTTTCCACAGATATACTGCTCCTATAAGAGTAAAGAAAGCCGAAAGTAAGTAGAGTGATATATTCACCCAATTAGACGGAAAACCTGAAGAATAGACAGTTAATGCTAAGGAAATTCCAGCAATAATATTACCAACAGAACCAACCCAGCTTCCTCCAATATATTCTTTTCGTTTTTGAAGCAATTCTCGAAGGCTATTATCTTCAATATCTAACTTCATTATTGTTACTTCCCCAACAAAAGAAATAATATTCAATATTTAAATTTATTTTTGACATACTGCAATCTACGAAAGAAAAAATTCATCTGCAGTAAGTATAACATTTCTTAATTTGAGAAGCAACAATTACAATCGTAGGAATTAAATCCTTTATAAGATTTTACAAGCCCCCTTTTCAAAAACAAGTATAAAGAAAATATGGCATTTAATGATTATTCCATCTACTTTTTTCGTATTCATGCTGTATAAGATTAGTAAATGCTTTCGCCAATTCATTTAAGTCCTTAGTGGAGCTCCAATGAGGATAATTCTGGTACAACTTATAGATTGCTTTTTCTACCTGAGCAAAGTAGGGCAGATATTCTACTAGGCTTTTCTCCTTACCAAGCCTATCAAAATTCATGTACTCTTTATGATCCAGCTTTTCATGCTCGTAAGCCATTGACAATACAAAAAAGTAAAGTATTCTATAAGCACGTTCCAAATAGAAGTTTACTTGATTTTCAAAATAGGAATCTATGCACCATAGTAAGTTTCCTTCATTTTTATTTGGTGTCTTATTAAAATTCTTGAACGAAAATGTTTCTGCATAATACTCGCCCCAAAGACTAAAAGCGTTTTCAAGAAAATATTCTTGCCTTTCCCTTTCATTCCCAAGATTGTAAAAAGATTTTGTATTAACTGTCCCGAACATTCTATATCGGTTCTCATAATCTACAGCATGCCCGATTTCGTGTACTATTAGGTGTACACTATACAGCTGTTCCAATTGCTTTTCATGTATAGTTTTCTCATCCATGTTAAGATACCCTAACATAAAAGCAACTTCCATAATGGCTTGTCTACATATAGCCGATGTAATTATTATTGTTTGATGGAGTCTACCATCGTTACCTAACCCCGATAAAGTTTTTCCCTCCGCACGATACGAACCATCACGAGTAACATTCGCCTCTGTTCCAACAATTGCAGCATATTTACTTACTGCCTTTTCAAATTCTCCTGCTTCAGGATCCGTCACTACAAAATAGTCCAACGTATCAAGCTGTTGTCCTTCAAGCACTCCTTGTAGCATACCAACGAATATTGCCTTTGAGTTTTTATCTACACGAAAATTACTATAAACTTCCTTAATTATTAATTTCATTTGCTATCACCTTATCCTATATAACAAATGCTTTGATTTATCTTCGATAATAAAAAAGACTGCAACCATCGTTGCAGTCTTTTCTGGTGCACCATCGGGGACTCGAACCCAGGACCCACTGATTAAGAGTCAGTTGCTCTCCGTAACGGCTCGTACTAAGGCTGTCGTTCACAGAGGGAGCAAGGCACATAAAAACCGGCCAGGCGGGTGTTTGCAGCTTACCATAGCGTGCATGAAGTGTCAACGGTTTTTAACCGATATGTCATGTCAAAAAAGCCAGGGCGGCGTCCCCGTCAGGCGCCGCCCTGGCTACATTTTGATAGCACGAAATGATTTACTGCGGCTCTGCCCGCTGCACATACCCGGCTGCCTCTTCCCTGCCGAGACCATACTGGAGCATCAGCTGCTCAACAATCTTGCCGGCGTCCATCCCCATGCGTTTGAGAATATCAGCAGCGCCCGCAATGCCTGTATTCCTTCCTCTCTCCATACCATCGTTATAGACACCTTTGCTGTAATTGCACATAGTCTCAAGCTCGCGTTAAAGATTACTCAGTACAAACTCTCTGTCCTCTTTGCTCAGTTCCAGCGTGTCAGCCACCTCGTCAAAGCTCATTCCTCGAGCCATAAACTTCTTGACATTTTCAAGCAGGTTTGCCAAGCGCCCTTCTTCACGGCTTTCGTTCGTCAGTTCTTCCATAATGCGGCACATACTGCTCACTCCTTTGTCTGTATCTTTGTATTTTGCCACCTCATTGGCAAGAATTGCATTGTTCATGCTTTTTGGATCTGCACAGAAGAAATCGTGCATAACCGATCCAATCGGATCTTCGCCTCTATATTGTCCGTTCACATAAATGATATGTGCCTCGTCCTGAAACGGTGCAGACAATTCCCGAACCGTACGGTCAATATGGTAGAGCGGCAATGCACTCTGGAAATAGTCGTTTTCCGTGATGAAGATCACATACGTTTCAGGAAGATTTTCCAGTCCTTCGCCCGGCCTTGTAATATTGGCGTCCATCATGGAACTGTTGTAACGCGCCCGCTTCGGTAAAGCGCCTGCGTCCTTGCGCTGGACTTCTATATTATAAATCTTGCCCTGCTTATCGTATGCGATAATATCCAAGCGCACCGACCGGCCGCGCAGATTCTTGAGTGAATTTTGTGTCCCCACCTCGGTAACATTCAAACCATCATTCTGCAGAAGTATACGAATCAGGAACTGCGTACAGCCGATGTCCTGAAAAACCACGCTCATAAACGTATCATCGATCAGGCGAAACCTCTGGATTTGATCGTAATAAGGATACTTTTTTCTCAGATCATTTTGTGTCATCCACGCCACACCCTCACGCTTACCAAATTTCTTTTATGTATATTGTATAGGAAAATTGTGTGCGTTTCAAGGGTCATACTGTTAAATATTTATGCTTTTGCAAGGATTTTCCTCTCGCTTATCGCTAGAAAGAGCATCACGCACAAACGTCCTTCCGCACTTGTATTTCGCCATTTCCCTCTATCCCCAAAAACTGCGCATAGCTCATCCTGAGATGCACTGTCACCTTGTACCCCTTTCCCACCTCCACCTTTTCAATCAACTGGCCCAGGATCGCACGTTTACGGGGGATCGTCGCCAGGTCAAACTCATTCGCCCAGCCCAGGAATTCGTCGTAGTAGCTTCGGATCTGTTGGATCGTTGCGCGGGTGGTGTCATTGCGGAGCAGCTCTGCGTATTCCTCTTTCGCCTGCCGCACCTCCGTTTCCGCTTCGGCAATCAACCGGGCCAGCATTTCCTCGGAAAACCGGCTCTGGCCGTCCAGGCAGCGGATCACTTCGTCCTCGTAGCGCTTCTGCTTATACTGGGCCGCCTTGATCTTCTTCTCGGCGGCCTGTTTTTGCCGTTCCCGTTCGCCGTTTTCCTGACGCAGCTTCTGCTCAATGCTCCTGTCATACGGCTCCTGTTGGATTCTGCGGAAAATGTCGTGTACGACTTCCAGCACAACGGCATCCACCCGTTCCGCCAGGTACAGCGACTGCCCGTCGCAGGCCCGCAGTTTCTGGCCGCGCTGGTAGCAGTTGTATTTGGCCTGCACCTTTTCCCGGATCGTGCCATCCGCCAGCTTGTAGCGGTCAGTGTGCAAAAAGGCCGACATCTTCGCCCCGCAATGTGCGCAGACGACGATGCCAGCCAGTAAGGTTGGATTATTCGTTTTTGCCGCGATGTTTTTCTCCTGTGCCAGCTTTTTGCTGCGGCAGTCGATGACCTCGTTCGCCCTGGCGAACAGCTTCTCATCCACGATTTGCAGCTCTTGTATAAACTCCGATCGGGCCGCCTTGGTGATCAGATACCCGGTGTAGCCCTCGTGGCGGATCATCCGCCTGATGTTCACAGACTGAAACCTGGCCCCCTGCCGGGTGCACAGGCCGCGGTCGTTCAGCATCCGGGCCATCGCGTAGCCGCTGGCTCCTTCGTTGGCCACTTTTTCAAAGACTTCGCGCACCCAGGCGGCTTCCTCCGGGTCGATCTCCAAGTCCTTCACCGGCTGGTCGCGCTTGTTTAACCGGCCCTTATCGACAGCCCGGTATCCATACGGCACGAACCCACCGGCAAAATGCCCGCTGGACACGATCTGCCGAATGCGGTCGCGGGTGCGGATCGAGGTTTTCTCGCTTTCTCCTGCCGCCTGCCAAAAGCGGATGTAGTTCATCAACTTATCGCCGTGGCTCTCGATCCGCTGCTGGCCCTCGTGGACGCTCCACATCTGGATGCCATGCTGGACAAACCATTCCAGCACAAAGGGGGTCTCGCTTTCGATGCGCCCCAGCCGGTCAAACATATAGACCAGCAGGATGTCAAAGCTGCCGTTGCCCGCCTCCTGCCGCAGCTCCTGGATCACATCCCGCTTGCTGGCGGACACCTTGGAGCCGGAGATTCCTTTCTCTGCCTTCTCCATCACCACCCGCCAGCCCTGCTGCTGGGCGAACTTGCGGCACTTGATTTTCTGCATGGGGATGTCGTTGTGGTCGACCTGCCCCTTGGTGGACACCCGGTAGGACAGCGCCGCCCTCGGCGCGTCCGGCGGCAGATGCGCCTGCTGGGTCTTGAAGTATCCATCGTCCAGCCAATGTCGCTGTGCTTGGTCCGGGCGCCCTTGGGAGCCCGGGGCATCTTGACGAAAGGGTTCTTCTTGCTGTTCTCCACGACGGAAATTCCGCGGATCGTGACCGCATTATAGATCACAACAGCCCCGATCGCTTTCTTCCGGCCTTCGCCGGACAACAGTTCCAATTGAACCTTGGGGTTCATCTCGGGGGCGGGAACACGGTCACTTTCACGGCCAGCAACATCTTTTTCCGTCTGATGACCGGCATCTTCTGCGGGAATCGCATTGCCGCAAGGCATGTCGGAAACCTCCTTGCGGACTTCCACCATTTCTTCCATGATGTTTCTCCTTTTTTGTTGATCGGCATCCGCGGAAGATCGTGCGGCCGGTGACGGTTGGTGCATCGCCGGTCGCACCAAATCTTCCTTGATGCAGTTTTTCTATCTCTGGCGGTGAAGATCTCACCGCACATCGTCCACCAGCCGTTCGGCTGCGCGAGGCTATGTCTTACTCACGGCCCAGGTTCTATCCTCTGGACCCCCGCACACTTTCTCTGTGCGCGTGCGTGTCTTTGCTTGCGGGAGCGCCACCCGCCGTAAAAAGCAGGCAGCTTTACCGCCAGCCGGTGAATCCGGCTGTTTCTATGGACATTCTATCCCTTACACCATAGCAAAGGGACAGCTGCAAATATTCGGTTGTCAAGGTTCTGCGCAATCGGATGTTTTCGGGCGGTATTCCGCCCGTTCCGGTTGCTTTCCGCCGCTCTTGCGGCTTATCTATATTATACATTTGTCTTTTTCCTTTCTCTACGACGCAAACGTTGAGATCGCCATTTCTTTCATACCATTTATGGTGATTTTACTCCAGAACCAGATTCTTGCCATTCCTTTTTACTTTTGCGGGAGTTGCTGAGCGGCAATTAACATCCCTTTTATCATCACATATGCAGACCCCCGTGCTTCCCCCGGTATCTTATGCCACAGAGAAATTATTTCCTGTAATTGTGCATCATCAATTATTCCAATTTCTTTCGCTTTTGGTCCTTCCCCTTGAGGGAACAATTCTGACATTGGAATATGTAATGCATCGGTAAGTCTAAGAAGATTGCCGATTCCTGGCTCTGCTGTTCCCTTCTCGATTCGGCAAATGGTGTTACAGGCCAGATCCGCTTCTGCAGAAAGAGTCAGTTGGGACATATTTTGGGCCTTACGTTCCTTACGGAGTTTTTCCCTCATGAACTTTAGACTATCCTGCACATCGCGTTCTGACATCACCATTCACCTTCTTTTGCGTTTTTCTAAATTCATTGTAACGAAAAAGGGCACTATTTCTCTATCCACTTCGTTGTTGAAATCCGCTTGTTTTCATACACAAATATGTTAAAGAACCTTGGGAACGATCTAAAAACCGTCATTGATGGGTTTGGACCCCATCGTACTTAAAGTTTTCCTACATTTCCTGGCTTTTTATTGGCTGTCTCTATTCCTATGTCTTTTTGTTCTGTATTGTTTCTCCTTCTGTACACATTTGGGCATCAATACGCATTTTGCCTTTTTATCGATTCAATGGCATTATTATATTACTGCTCCCCTCGTTTGGTAAGTTCGATATGAACTATTTATTACTTTTATTAATCTTATTTTAGTCTATTTTTTGATATATTTTTATTGACAATAAACGTTTTTTGGTGGTAAACTGGCATTATCAACAAAATATTCACTGAACATTTGTAAGGGGTGGTCGTATGCCAAAAATCAGTCATCCCCTCTCGGAAAGCGAGCGGATATTGTTCCACGCAAACTATAAGTATATGTGGGATAAAATAAGCACTACTTATTTTGCAGTTCTTCGCTCAAAGACACCTCCTTCTGCAAAGATAGATGAAAAGAAACTTCCTTCCTACGCTATCTGTGCCAAGTGCAACAATGATGAGAGTTATGCTCCCAGCAGAGCTACTATCGCCAAGATTGTAGATTTTTACAATTCACAGATTCGGCCTCCTGTTGAGGTTTACCAATTTACACATGAAAGGCTCGAGGATTCCGATAACATTCGTTATCGCAGTTCTTCTGTTTTTGATCCTCGTTTTATCGGCACCTACCGTGGTTATTATCCTTCTGTGACAGAGGATGTGGTTATCGGCTCTTATCTCATCATCTTTGAGGAAGATGCCCGCCTGAAAGCCACACTCATTATGGGGCTTCGCTCAGATCGGGAAATGAAAGGCACCCGACTTAGAGCACTCCTTTCTGAAGAGCGGATCACTTATCCGAAGTTCAGAGAGTTCCATCGTAATCTTCCTGCAAGCCGACAACGCTACAGCTACTATGAGGGTATTGTCGAGCTGACAAATAGCTCCCTTACAATCTGCTTTCATAGCAGCGATATGGACCAGAAAAAACTTATTCTCACACTAAACCTCACCGGTTTTCATCCAAGTGATCCCGACCGAGAGTATTTAGGAGGCCTTGCCTTTGCGCTGGGAACAAGTGACGGCCCTTTTGATTCTCGCTTTTTTGAAATGGGGCTTGTTCGCAGCACTTTGCCTTACTTCTCTTTGGATTCAAAGGGCCTGTTTCCCCTCATCACACCAAAGGTAAAAAACCACACTGTATTGCTTCCATCAAAAGCAGATACGGCCTGGTATGTATATTTCTTAAAGCACAGCGATCTAAATTTTTATTGACCTCCTCATCGCCACTGTTTCATAGTTTCTGCTATTGGGCATTGTACGAAGTTTTGCTTGTCCTTCTACAAAAAGAAACCACCCCGGCACAAAATGTGATCCGAGGTGGTTGAAATATAAGTTTATGAAAATTAAAATTTTTAGACATAAGGTTCTAACCTATTTGGGGCAAGCTTCTTTTGTCACTATTATGTTTCTCAAACAATTCCCAAGCAAATGCTTGCGGGGGGCTATCGCAAATGATTTTTCCCTCTTTCATGCCGATAATGCGATCGAATTTTTTTGCCAATTCAAAGTCATGTGTTATAACAATCACCGTCTTATTATAATTTGGTTTTAGCAATCGATTTATTATGTTTTCTGATATTTTCGGATCCAAATTTGCTGTTGGTTCATCAAGGACAATTAAATCCACATCTTTTTTATGAAGGGTCCTATAAAGTGCAATTCTTTTCCATTGCCCACCAGATAATTCCACGCCATTTGAATCAAGTGCTCCTAAAAAAGTATTTAATCTATCCGGAAAGTTGTTTGCAAAATCAATTAATGGATCCTCACTCAGTTCCGAGAAATCATTCGGAGCCAAATTTTCTCTCAACGTCATCTGAAAATGGACAAAATTCTGTATCAAACATGCTGTTTTTTTTCGATAGTTGTCAAGATTTAATTCCATTGTTTTTCCATTGACACTAGCCTCTCCCGATATTGGGCGATAAATTCCTAAAAGCAAATATAATAGTGTCGTTTTTCCGCTTCCATTCTCTCCCACAATAGCGATTTTCTCACCGGTCAATATTCTTAGATTAATGTTTTTAACAGCACTTTCACTTCTTTGAGGATATCGGAACTCAACATTTTTCATTTCGATTTCATGAATTTTGTCAATACAATCTTCATCGCCTTCAGGCTCTTCTTCTAAATTCATCAATCGATTCCAGTCAGCAAAATTTATACCAAACTGATCCCAAGTTGATATCGTTCCAACAAAGCTCGATACGGCTGATTGAAGATTTCGTCCCGTATTATATACAAGGACAAAGGCACCGATTGGAGTTTTCTTTTTAATGACAAGATATCCAGTAAGCAATAATGCCATTGCCATCGCCATACTTTGTGTAACTGTTGCAATTGTCCTTTGAAAGGTGTTTTTCTGGCAAAGCCTTTTATATTCCAATGTAATCTTTTCTTTAACATCAATCATTTTACTGAAAAAGAAATTCACCAAATCGTAAGTCCTAATGTCTTTTGCGGCATATCTATCCGATAGCAATTCGACAAAATATTTCTCCACCCTTTTTTCCTTAGTAATTTTTCGTTCCAGTTCATAACGTCTATGGTTACTTTTAACTAATATAAAGATGTATGGAACATTAAATACCGCAATCAAAATTGGCACATACCATGCCACCCATACTAACGACGCCAACTGTAAGACAATTGTCGCCAGTGGCGTGTATAACGCTATAATCAAATTTAGTGATGACACAATACTAGACTTTATTGTTTGGTTTGCTCTTGAAACCAAATCATGTATTTCATACATTTCAAGACTGTTCAGTTTAACTTTTGCAAGCTTATTATTAATTTCATGCGAGACACTCTGTCCTAGTTTGAGTTGCAAAACCGTATTGAGATAAATCTGAAAGTAGGAAACACACTCTTCTATCACTTGGACAACTATATATGATGCAAACATGATTATCCCCAATTTGACCGTTATCCCTAGCGACAATTTGCTTACAACTTCCGTATAAATCATATTTTTTATTGGTCCCAAAAAAGATAAAAGAATCGTCAGAAGAGCAATTTCGAGCATTACTTTTAATGTTTTAGCTTCAAACAGTCTGCCAAATGATGCTTTATACTTATTAATTTGATCAAACATCTCAATCATTCTCCATCAGAAGCCACGATACATAATATCGACGATATTTCTCGCAGCCTGTCATAAGCTGTTGATGTGTCCCTATCCCCACAATTTTTCCATTTTCCAAATATATTATTCGATTCATTTTTGATGCAATTTTGAGTCTGTGAGATACAAATATCATTGTCTTCGATTTATCATCTTCCTCTAGCACTGTATTAAAAAAGCTATATTCTGATGAAGGATCCATTGCCGCTACTGGCTCATCAAATATCCATATATCAGCATTATCCAATAGAGTTCTGGTTGCTACTATCTTTTGTGTTTCTCCACCAGATAAGTCTATTCCATCATCATAAAGGGAAGCTCCTATTCGTGTGTCGAGTCCATTTTCTAGACGTCCTACAATCGATAATGCTGTTAGCTTTTGCATCGTGTTTAGTATTAAACTATCTCTGTTTTTTTCTTTTGAAAATATAATATTTTCCCTTATCGTAATGTTGAATTTATAACTTTCTTGCGCCATTAGAGCGATTTTATTTGCACCGATATCAACTTTACCTCGAGTGGGCTGCAATAAGCCAAGAATAAGATTTAAAAGTGTACTTTTCCCACTCCCGTTTTCCCCAACAATCAAAATTTTTTCCCCAGGATTAATAGAAAATGATATTTCTTGCAATAGCCTCCTTTTTTTATACTCAAAGTCGACATTTTCAAAGATGATTTTTTTACTCTTATTTTTTCTACTTTTAGCTATGTTCGGCTTCCCATTAGTTTTCTCTGCGAATTCAAAGTATGTATCAATCTCATATTTTATTGATGCTATTATTTTTATATGTTGAATCACCTGCGTAAAACTAACCAAATATGTCGACAACACTTGAATAAGATATATTAATGTTCCCAGCATCACCGATCCGCGAGTATATCTTATATATAGCACTATATAATAAATAAACTCAAAAAAGTACATCACACAGGCCCAAAAAAGATTTATACCCGTCCATTTCTTTTCTAAATCTAAAGTTTTCCTCTTTATTTCTTCATTTAACCAGTATCTTTTTCCTTCAATATAATCTGTCAATCTCCATTGGCGAATTTCCTTTGATGAATTTTTATCAACGAACAATTTGTTAAAGTACGCTTCTTTTATTTTGAACATTTCTAACGATTTATTCAGTTCTACACCTTCTGAAGTTCCTCTTTTCGTAAAAACATTTTGCACTATAACCATTATTATCAGAACCA
>ERZ779840.2887-NODE-2887-length-14265-cov-4.113160_pt1 | contig 14265 bp, 13 predicted proteins | sample MGYA00511561_ERZ779840 | MGnify/ENA primary metagenome ERZ779840 (study PRJEB29588, sample SAMEA2162036) | human gut metagenome | biome: human gut; feature: human-associated habitat; material: faeces | place: Denmark | collected 2008/2010 ...
ATGAAGTTCTGAAAACTTGCTCAGCGGGGAGAAAAGACTTTTTCGACACGCTGAAGCGTGCGTGGAAAACCACGCACGCTTGGCTTGTTTGATTTCCGTTTATTTGATGACCACCTGAGCGGTGCTGTCGGTGATCCGGGTCCAGCAGGGCTCCAGCCACACGCAGTCCGCCGTGCAGTCCTTCAGGCCGAAGGTCTCAAAGTACCGCCCTTCCTCTTTCGCGGCTTTTTCGGCGGCCTCGTAAGATTCCATCTCCGCGCCGGAGATCTCGCCCAAGATCATGGGCGAATCGGATACACCCCGCTGGTCGATGTCATGGGCCGTGCCATCCTCGTCATAGAAGCAGCTTTTCCAGATCTGGTAATGCATCGTTTTCTCCCAGCGCGCCCCGGCGCTGAAGGACACCACCCAGCCGGCATTCCGCTTCTCCGCCCATTCCAGACGGACGCCCTGGGGCGGGTTCTCGATCATGCCCTTTGCCAGATCTACCTTCACCCGCTCCTGTCCCTTGTCGATCCAGGAAGCCCCGGTGACATGGAGGGTCAGGTGTTCCCCTGTGGAGAAATAGGGACTGTCCAGCCAGACGGAATCCGTGGAGGGATCGTCCGGGTTTCCGGTGGCGGAAATGCCGTTGACAATGCCGTTGAACCGCTCTCCCCGCTCGTTTTCCAGATAGAAGTTCAGCTCCGTCAGCCATGCGGTGTTGGCGGGGTCATAGTCAAAGTTCAGCCGCAGGTGGGTGGGATAGATTTCCGCCTCCGTCAGCGTTACGGATTGGCCGTCCAACAGGAAGGTCTCTCCCACATCAATGACCGTCCCCTGCTCCGTGTAGGTGGGGTCGAAACGCAGTTCAAAGGTGAAGGTGGCTAAAATCTCCCGCTGCTCCCTCGGGTTGTCGGACAGCAGCTCGTCGCCGTAGTCAGCCACGTTGGACTGCGCCGGGGGCTTCTGGTTCTCATAGAGATGCTTGTTGTCATAAACGCCGAAGGTCATGGTCAAGCTGTCCGGCACATCCCGGTCCATGAAGTCGATCCGGAGTTCCATGAGATCGCCGTTTTCAATGCCATAGCTGCTGAAGGAAGAAGCGTACCCCTCCTGCTCCACCGGCACCGTCAGCGTTGGGTGGTCTAAATCCAGATGAGCGTAATCGTCAGACTGGATGGAGAAGAACACGTCCACCTGCTTCCGGTCTACGATCAGGTACTCCACCCGGGCCGTGATGCCGTTTTGCGATTGGGACAGCCGGAGGGGCTGCACATAATCATTCTCCACGGCGGCGGACAGGCTGGGAGACCAGCTTACCGCCTTGGCCAGATCCGCCAGAAGGGGAATCCGTCCGCAGGCCCGGGCGAAGGGCGTCGACAGGTTCACCAGCAGTACGAATGCCGCGAAGCAGGCCGCCAGGCCGCCCAACGAGGTGCCGAAAAATCGCCGCTTTTTATGTAAAGCATTTTTCCTATTCAGCGCTTTATTTACAGTATGATCCAGTTCTTCCGGGGCCTGTTCCAGCTCCGCCAACAGGGCGATGTACTCATCCATACGGTTCATGCCTGTCCCTCCTCTCCCAGTTCCAATTTCAGCAGGGCCAGCGCCCGTTTCTGACGGGTGGCCGCAGTCCCCTGCGGAATGTTCAGCGCGGCGGCGGTCTCCGCCTGGGTGTACCCGGAGAAAAACCGAAGGATCACTACGCTGCTCAGCTCCTCCGGCAATCGGCGGATAGCCTCCCTCAGCGGCAGATGCTCGTAATCGTCCGGCCCGGCGGTGTCCGGCAGCGCATCCGCCCCGCCGGGATGGAACCGCCTCCGGCGGCGCAGCTCGTCCTGACAGGTGTTGATCAAGATCCGGGTGATCCAGGTCTCAAAAAGCGCCTGTGTTTGCAGCTGCTTCAGCCTCCGCAGCGCCCGGTACACCGTCTCGTCCACCGCCTCAAGTGCGTCGGCCTCACTGCCCAGATAGAGATACGCCGTGCGGTACAGCCGGGTTTTGATGGCTTCTGTCCGGTCGGCAAATTCCTGCTGATCCATAGAGACCGCCTCCTCTCTGCTCTCTTTTGTCTATTAGACGGAGATGCGCCCCGTTTTGTTCTCACGAAGCGAAATCTTTTTAGAAAAAACCGGCGGGGCTTCTGCCCTGCCGGTTGTTACGCTTGCGCTTATGCTCTCGGGTGCGCCTTCTGATAGACGTCCTTGAGCTGATTCTTGATGACGTGGGTGTAGATCTGGGTAGAGGAAATATCCGCGTGGCCCAGCATCTCCTGAATGGCCCGAAGATCCGCGCCGTTTTCCAGCAGATGCACCGCAAAGGAATGGCGCAGAGTGTGGGGGGTAATGTCCTTCTGGATGCCCGCCTTCTCCTGATAGTGCTTGATGATTTTCCAGAAACCCTGACGGCTCATACGCTCGCCGTTCATGTTCACGAACAGGGCCGTTTCCTCCGTGTCCGCGATCAGCTGGGGCCGGACGCCCTTGATATAATCCTGAAGCGCCTTCACCGCGCCGTGGTACAGGGGGATGATCCGCTCCTTTTTGCCGTTGGAGCAGCGGATAAAGCCCGCCGGCAGGTTCAGGTCCCCGATGTCCAGTGCGATCAGCTCGCTGACCCGGATGCCGGTGGCGTACAGCAGCTCCAGCATGGCGTGATCCCGGAAGCCCTTGGCGTCCACGCACTCCGGCTGTTCCAGAAACAGCTCCACCTCTTTGGCTGTGAGGATCTCCGGGTATTTCCGCTCCACCTTGGCGGCGGCCACTCCCTGTGCCGGGTTCTTTTTCAGCTCCCCGGCAGCCACCATATAGCTGTAAAAGGACTTGACGGACGCCAGAAACCGGGTGACGGAGGCGGCGGACTTCCCGTGGCTCAGCATCCAGTCCATGTAGTCCTGGACTGCCGCGCTGTCCGCCTCCCGCAGGTCTATGTCGCAGTAATTATGTAAATACTCAGCGAATTGGGTCGTATCCCGGAGGTAGGAACTGACGGTGTTCCGGGAGGAATGCTTTTCATCGGACAAATACGCACCAAAACGGGCAATATCATCCATTTCCGTCAACTCCCTTCCTAAAAAAATCGTTCCAGCAGCGCGCGGAGCAGAAACGGCGACAGCCGCAGTTCTATCCACGCGCCCAGACACAAAATCAAACACACAATACCGAAGCCCAGCCAACAACCACGGCCGCAGGTGGAAAACGCGGCGCCCCGTCTCCCCCGGGACAGTCCACGCAGTGCGGCGGCCCGATCCATCGCAGGCGCCGCCAGCAGAAAAAAGCAAGGCACCGTGACCAGACAGCGAAAGCCGAAAAAGGCCAGCGCCAGCAGCAGGCCCCGCCCGCCGAAGGAAGCCGTCAGGCACCCCGCCGCATAGGCCGGAAAAAAGCCCGCAGCAGCCGCCAGCAGCGGCAGCAACAGGATTCCCGCAGAGCAGACGCCGCATAGGAACGCCAAAACCGGTCCTTGCAGATAGAGCAGCGTCAGAGAACAAACCACGGAAATTCCAAGGTCCTGACTCTGCGCCAAGGCCAGATAATCCGTCAGGTACGTGGTCAGTTCCCGTTCCACATCCCCGGAGATCCGTCCGGCGCAGACAACACCCGCGCCGATCCCGAGAAAAAAGAAAACCGCCAGCAGCAGGCTGTGCAGCCGGCTGGGGTCTGTCCATCGTTCCGCACGATTCCATTTCAAACCGCATCACCTCACCCCAGCCTATGAAAGTGGGACAAGATTTATGTTGCGGTTGACGTAAAACTTTTCTCATTCAAATATAATTCAAATGGCGCCGTTTCGCAAGGTGTTTCCAGAAAATACCTGTTTTTCGGCGTTTATGCTAAAATATTATGTAAACTGTATTATGTCAACCACGTAAATCGCAGCATAAAACAGCACCTTTTCTCTCATTTTACGCAAGATGTAGTGTCTATCCCCCGCAGAATCTTCCCATATCTGACCACACCGAAAAAAAGGAGCGCCGCCCCACCGGACGGCGCTTTTTCAGACGGAACGCAGCTTTTTGTGAGATTTCACCAATCGCTTGTTGGACCGCTTCCCCACCTTTCCGCAGAGCAGCGCCGCCAGCAGCCCGCCCAGCAGGATCAGAGCCAGCAGAATCAGCCCCCGGACCGCGATCCCCTCGCCCCAGCCGCCGAAGCAAAGCAAAAGCAGAAGCAGGGCGAAGGCCCCCGCATTCAGCAGACTCCCGCCCGGACCCAGTCTCCCCTTCCCTGCTGGAAGTCCCCCGGCGAAGGCCGCGCAGAAGGCCAGCGCCCCCAGCGCCTGCGGGACCCTGTCCTCCCCCACGATTCCCTTCACCGCCAGCAGCGTCACCAGCAGGACACCCAAGCCGTCCACAGCCGCCGTCAGCAGCAAGCACAAAGCGATCTGCTTTCCCGCCGGTTTCTTTTTTCCGGACATCCGATCCCCTCCCCCAAGCATTTCTTCTGGAACAGCTTATGCCATCAGCGGCCATTTTTATGACAGGACGCACACACCATATTTAAAACCGCATCGGTCCGGGTTTCAACCACAGCCACAAAACCGCCTGCGGCCGATCGCAAAGCTCCCCATCGAGGCCACACTCATTTGGTCCCCGGAGCGGTGAAAAAGCACATGCACCCGCATCCGATTTCGGAAGAAAACCGGAACCGTGGACAGGGGTGCGGTCATATATTGGGCTGTAAGGAAAGGAGGCGGAGCCGGGTGTTTCGGGGAGGACGGAACTGCATCATTGGAATATTCGCCATCGCCATGGGGGCAGGCATCCTCATCGCGGCCATTTTTCCAACGGGACTGTTGATGTTCCTGGTGGCAACATTGCTGATCGCCAGCGGCTGTGCCTGCTGGAAGCGGTAGAAAGGAGAGGGGTTATGAATATCGTAGTGTGGAAGGCGCCCAAGGCCATGCGGGGACTACTGCGGAAGCTGTTCAGAATCCAGGCATAAGGGGTCCCCGCCGCTCATAAACTGCACTGAAGTACACTGAGCGGAAAGGAAGGATACCCACATGGAACTGGAATTAAAAAAGGAGTGTCTGGATACATACGAACTGGGAGAGCCGCAGACGCTGACGCAGGAGGAGACCGCGGAGACCATCGTTCCGGATTACTGCCCGGACATCGCCCGGATCATTTCGGCGGAGGGAGTGGTCTGCCTCCACGGCGGCACAGAGCAGGACGGCGTCACCGGCACCGTCCGGGTGACGGTCCTCTACACGCCGGAGAATGAGTCCGGCGTCCGGGCACTGGAATTCGCCATGCCCTTTTCGGCGCAAGGGGAAGGGTTGGCCGGGTGCGCCCATGTAGTGGTGGAGACGGAGATCGAGTTGCTGGAAAGCCGGATGCTGAATCCCCGGAAGATCTTCACCCGCTGCAAGCTGGTGACCCATCTGGCCGGCTGCCGGAAGGTATGCCTGACCATCTCCTCCGACGCGGAGACGGACCCGGCGCTGCTGGTGGAAAAGCGGTGCTGCGGGCAGACGGTGTCTTTGCTGCGGCAGGTGGCGGAAAAGGATCTGACCTTTTCGGAGACCATGTCCCTGTCGCTGGGCCGGGAGGGTGCGGCGGAGCTGCTCCACTGCCGGGCCAACGGCATCGTGACGGAGACTAAGGCCATTGGCAACAAGCTGATCTTCAAGGGGGTCTTTTTGGTTTCCGCACTGTACCGCACCATCGGCGGGCAGCTGGCCTCCGCCAGCGCGGAGCTGCCCTTTTCACAGATCATGGAGACGGATAGCACAGAGGAAAATACCCAGGTGTCCATGCGCCTGCGGATCACCGGGACGGACATTCAGATCGACGGCTCCGATGACGAGGGCCGCCAACTGTCCGTGACGGTCTACTATCACACCATGGCCTTTCTGCGGGAGACACGGGAGGTCACGCTGCTGACGGACCTCTACTCCACCGCTTACGAGACCCGCTATGAGCCAAGTCAGCTGGATCTGTGCAGTCTGTACGAGTCCGTGACCCGGCGGCAGACCGTCCGGGAGGTGCTGGAGATGCGCGTGGCAGCGGAGGCGGTGCTGTCCCTGTGCGCCGACTGCGGGGCGGTGTCCGTCAGCCGGGAGGGAGAAATTACTCAGCTGCGGACGGCGGTGACGGTCCGGGCGCTGTATCTGGACGAGGGGGGCGCCTGTTTGTCGGCGGAGCGCTGCATCGACGTCTGCTGCCCCATGGAGCTGCCAAAGGACTGCGCCGTGTCCGCCCGTGCCTTCTGCGGGGAGGAAATTCAGGGAACTTTGGGAGACCGTGGCATCGAGGTCCGATTCCCGGTTGATTTTCAGGTGGAGGTCTGCGGCCGGTGCCGCAAGCTGTGCGTAGCCTCCGCCGTGCTGGACGAGAGTACGCCCAAGGACCTGTCCAACGCGCCGTCTTTGATCCTGCGCTGCGTGGGCAGGCAGGAATCCGCATGGGAGGTAGCGAAGCGCTACAACACCACCATCGCGGACATTTTAGCAGCAAATCAGTTGGAACAGGAATCTGAGATCCCCTGTGAGCGGCTGCTGCTGATTCCGAAAAAGAGGGCGTAAGAAATCGAAGCCAATCCCAAACAGAAGTCCGCAAAAAGTCCGGTACGTGTCTCTTTCAAAAAAGAATCGTGCAGCCCCCTCGTTTTGGCTGCCAACGCAAAAAGGCTTGCTGTCGATTGACAGCAAGCTTTTTTAGTCTCTGTATCGGATCGCAACAGGGCGACAGTTGGGCCAGTGGTTCCCACATGGGATCATGAGCACTCCACCGCGACCTTGATCACGTTGTCTCGCCGGTTTTCAAAGAGCTCGTAGGCCTCTTCGATCCTGCTGAGGGGATAGGTGTGGGTGATGAGCGGCTCAGTGTCCAGTTTCCCCTCCGCGATGAGACGCAGCGTTTCCTCGCAGTTGCAGCCGTCCACGCCACCGGTCTTGAAGGTGAGGTTCTTGCCGTACATATCCGGCAGCGGCAGGACCTGGGCCTTGTCATACAGTGCCACCACCGTCACGATGGCGTTGGGTCTCGCGCACTCCCAGGCCAGACGGAAGGTAGATTCCGCGCCGGCCACCTCCAACACCACGTCCGCGCCGCCGTGGTCGCTGTTGGTGCGTACAAAATTCAGGCACTCGTCCGGCGAGACCATCAGCACCTCCGGATAATGCTTGTTGATGAAGCGGACGCGGCTCTCATCCTTTTCGCAGACAATGATGCGCTTCGGCTGTTTCAGCATCACGCAGAGCAGCGTGCAAATTCCGGTGGGGCCTGCTCCGAGGATCAACACGGTGTCCTCCGCTGTGATCTCAGAAATACGAGCCGCCCAGAAGCCGGTGGCGAGGACGTCCCCCACCAGCAAAGCCTGCCGGTCGGTGACGCCGTCTGGAATCTTGTTCAGACCCTGATCGGCGAAGGGTACCCGCACGTATTCCGTCTGTCCGCCGTCAATGCGGCAGCCCAAGGCCCAGCCGCCGTTTTCATCGGTGCAGTTGTTTACAAAGCCCTTCTTACAGAAAAAGCACTCACCGCAGAAGGTCTCCACATTCACCGTCACCCGGTCCCCCGGCTTGACATGGGTCACGGCGCTGCCCACCGATTCCACAACGCCCACCATCTCATGGCCCACCGTGATACCGGGAACAGCCCGGGGAACGCTGCCATGCTTGATGTGCAGATCGCTGGAGCAGATGCTGGCCAGCGTCACCTTCACAATGGCGTCCCGCTCGTGCAGCAGCACCGGCTTCGGCTTTTCCAGCAATGCAAATTTTCCCTTTTCAACGTATGTGTAAGCTTGCATTTCCTGATCCTTCCATTCATTTCAGTTGATTGATATATGTTACCACAGCATACCGTTTTCCGCAAGGAGAAGCAGGCCCGATGAGAACGCAGCGCTCTGATTGCGAGCCGGAGTGTTTCCAACCCTCCATTTTGATGCAGAAAAGCGCCCCGCTTGTGAGACTGGCATATCTCACAAACGGGGCGCAAATATGGGGCGTACTTATTTTCGCTTTTCCTGCCATTCCCGCAGAGGTTTCAGTTCCTCGAACAGACGCAGATAACTCTGATACCGGCTGGGTTGGAGCTTCCCCGCTTCCAGCGCTTCCCGCACGGCACACCCCTTTTCCTTGGTATGGCTGCAATCCAAAAACTGGCACTCCCCCAAATAGGGAGCGAACTCCCGGAAGGTCTCCGGCAAGCGATGTTTCAGTTCCAGATTCAGTTCCTCCGTTTCAAAGGAGGAAAATCCCGGTGAATCCATGATCTCCGCCCCGCAGCTCAGACGGAACAGCTCCACATGGCGGGTGGTGTGGCGTCCCCGGCCCAGCGCCGTGCTGATCTCCCCGGTCTTTAGCTGGAACGCCGGGTCCAGCGCGTTCAGGATACTGGATTTCCCTACGCCGGAGTTGCCTGTAAAGGCAGATAGCTTACCAGTGATCAAGGGGATCAGTTCCTCCAGACCCTCTCCGGTCTCCGCGCTGATCCGCAGTGTCGGGAACCCGGCGGCGGTATAGATGCGGTACAGTTCCTCTGCCGGGTCCAGATCGCACTTATTCAGCAGCACCACCACCTCGCAGCCCTTCAGGGCAGCGATGGCCGCGATGCGGTCGATGAGAAAGGGGTCTGTTTTGGGGATGGCGGCGGAGCCGATCACAACCAACTGGTCGATATTCGCCACCGCCGGCCGCTCAAAGGCGTTTTTCCGGGGGAGGATAGACTCCACGAACCCCTCGCCGTTTCCCAGCTCCCGGACCGTCACCCGGTCCCCCACCAGAGGGGACAGGCCCTCCTTCCGGAATTTTCCCCGGGCACGGCAGGTCAGCACCTCCACGCCGGTATCCACATAGTAAAAGCCGCTGAGGGCTTTTTGAATCCGCCCCTCTGCCATCGTATCAACCAAAGCTCCGCTCATAGGATTGCTTCTGATCCAGCACGCCGTCAAAGTAGACCTTCACCATTTTCCGGCCCGTGCCGTAAAGGGTGGTGCTCACGGCTCCGTCCGCCTCGTAGACGGTCTCGCTGTACTGGGGATTCGGCTCGTCGCCCACATAGATCTCCACCTTGACAATGTCCTTTCCGTTCTGGGGAATGTCCACCGTGATGGGCAGGGCGCTGCTGGCCAGTCCCGCACTGACCCGGAACTTGATGGTCGTCCACTCCGGCACGGTCTCGCCGCTGGCCGGACTCTGCCAGACGATGGTGCCGCCGGGCTTGTCGCTGTCCACTACTTCCACATCCGCGGCGTCGCAGGTTAGCTTGTAGCTTTCCAGCTGGGACAGCACACTGTCAATGCTCATTCCCACAAAGGGCAGGACCGTTACCGGTTTGATGTCCGGGCCCTTGCTGAGGATCAGCTTTACGGTATCGCCCTTTTTCAGGATCTCGCCCTGAGCCGGCTCCGTCTTGATGACGTACCCCTCCGTGATCTCCTCGGAGAACTGCTTCAATTCCTCCGGGGCCTCCACGGTCAGCTCCAGATTGTATTCCTTGTTCAGCTTTTCCAGCAGGATACGGGCGTCCTGCTCGGATTTGTTTTCCAGATCCGGCACCTCGCCGGTCTCCTCACCGGCGCTGACCCACACCTGGATCACCAGCTGGCTGCCCTTCCGGGTCTCATCCTTCTTGGGGTCCTGCCGCAGGATATGCCCCTCCGGCACGTCGGCGCTGAACTCAGAGCCAGCCTTCTGGATCTCAAAAACACCTTCGATCCGGGGATCGTTCTCCGCTTCCTCGATGGTCATGTTATACAGATCCGGCACCTGATACTGGTCCACCACCGCAGGAGCAAAGGAGCCGAGGATGGTCTTGAACAGCACGATCACCACGGCTACCGCCGCCACCGTCACGGCACCCACCAGCACGCCCCGCTTGCCGCTACCGGCGCGGCGGGGCTCCTCGTCCTCGTCCCGTTCCCGGCGGGGATAATTCCGCTCCGGCTGATGGACGGGGATGGTCACCGTATGGCTGGGCATGGTGCGGATGGTCATTCTCCTCCGGGCGCAGGTCCGAAAGGTCGAATTTCATTTCCACCTCCGGATTTTTCCGAAAGGCTTCCAAATCCGCGATCATGGCGTCCGCCGACTGATAGCGGTGCTCCAGATCCGGGGCCATGGCCTTCATGCAGATCAGTTCCAACTGCTCTGGAATATCGGGATTGATCTCCCGCGGAGCCAGCGGGATAGAGCTGAGGTGCTGGATGGCCACAGAAACGGCGGACTCTCCTTCAAAGGGCAGCCGTCCGGTGAGCATCTCATAAAGCACCACGCCGGAGGAATAAATGTCGCTGCGGGCGTCCGGCCGGTCGCCCCGTGCCTGCTCCGGAGAAATATAGTGGACGGAGCCAAGGGCTTCCTGTGTCAGGGTCTGGGCGGAATCCGCCAGACAGGCGATGCCGAAATCGGCCACCTTCACGCTGCCGTCCCGCAGGACCATGATGTTCTGAGGCTTGATGTCCCGGTGGATGATGCCACGGCTGTGGGCGTGGCTGAGGCCCCGCATGATCTGGGTGATGAAGTGCAGAGACTCCCGCCAGTTCAGCTGGCCCCGCTTTTCCATATACTGCTTGAGGGTGATGCCGTCGATCAGCTCCATGACGATATATTCCATATCGCCGCCCCGGGACACATCGTACACCGATACGATGTTGGGGTGAGACAGCTGGGCAACAGCCTGCGACTCCGCGTTGAACCGGCGGCGGAACTCCTCGTTCTGCGCCAGATCGCTTTTCAGGATTTTGATCGCCACCAGACGGTTGAGGCGATGGCACTTTGCCTTGTAGACGATCGCCATGCCGCCTGTGCCGATGCGCTCCAGGATCTCATAGCGGTTGTCCAGCATTTTTCCAATGTATTGATCCATACGTCTCCCCCCTTCTTACAGCTTCTGCATCAGGACTGCCGTCACGTTGTCCGGCGCGCCCTGACTTTTGGAAATATGCAGCAGCCGATCCAGACAGGTGTCCAGATTGCCGCCGTGGACGATCTCAAAGAGCATTTCCTGATCGGTGACGGTGTTCACCAGTCCGTCGGTGCACAGCAGGATAAAGTCCCCCTGCTCCATAGGGCGGATATACCCGTCGCAGGCGGCGTTGGTATCCCGGCCCAGAGCGCGGGTGATGAGGTTCCGCCCCGGATGGCGGCGGGCCTCATCGGCGGTGATGTCGCCGTGGTCCACCATGGTCTCCACCAGAGAGTGGTCCTTGGTGATGCGGGTGATCCCCGCCTCCGTGATGTAATAGGCCCGGCTGTCGCCCACATTGGTGATCACCACGCCGTTCTCATAGGCCACAGCGGCAACCAGAGTGGTACCCATATTGGCAAGCGCCGCCTCCGCCTCTGCCCGCTCCGCCACGGCCCGGTTGGCCATGGCCACCGCGTAGGCAGAAGCCTCCCGGAGCTGCTCCGGGGTCATATCCGGTTTCAGGGCCTTCTCCATCTCCGCCGCGTAAGTCTCCGACGCCAGCGTACTGGCAAGCCGGCCGCCGGCGGCACCGCCCATACCATCGCACACCACACAGATGTCACCGTTCCGGGCGATCCGGTAAGTATCCTGATTTTCCTTTCGCACAAGGCCAGTATCCGTAACGGCCCAGGTTTTTATCATGATTCAGCCGCTCCTTTTTTCCGTTCTTCCATTTCCTTCCGCCGCAGCTGGCCGCAGGAGGCGTCAATATCTCCTCCGAGGCTCCGCCGCACCGTGGCGGTCAGGCCGTGAGACTCCAAGCGCTTCTGAAACGCCGCTACCCGGCGGGAGGGTTTCAGAGGACTCTCCGCCACATCGTTCAGCGGGATCAGGTTCACATGTCCCGGCATCCCCTTCAGCTTTTTGGCAATAAGATCCGCCTGCCAATCGTGGTCATTGACACCGTCGATCATGGCGTATTCAAAGGAGATCCGCCGCCCGGTCTTTTTAAAGTACCGGTGGCAGGCGTCAAACAGCTTTTCCACGTCATAGGCCCGGTTCACCGGCATGATTTTGGATCGTGTCTCACTGTCCGGCGCGTGGAGGGAAACCGACAGCGTCAGCTGTAATTCCAGGTCCGACAGCCGGTCAATGCCGGGGATCACGCCGCAGGTGGACAGAGAGATGTGCCGCATACCGATGTTCAGCCCGTCCGGGTGGTTCACCAGTTCCAGAAACCGCAGCACGTTGTCCAGATTGTCCAGCGGCTCGCCGATGCCCATCAAAACGATATTGGAAATGGGCAGGCCGGAGTCCTTCTGGGCGAAGATCACCTGATCCAGAATTTCAGACGGTGTTAAGTCTCTCACCTTGCCGGCGATTGTAGATGCACAGAAAGCGCACCCCATCCGGCAGCCCACCTGTGAGGAAACGCAGACGGTGTTGCCGTGGTGGTACTGCATGACCACCGTCTCGATACAGTTGCCGTCCAGCAGCTGCCACAGGTACTTCACGGTGCCGTCCAGCTTGGAGACCTGTTTACGGGCCACGGAGGGCGCTGTGATATAGCACTGCTCCTTCAGCTTCTCCCGGAGAGGCTTGGAAAGGTTGCTCATCTCGTCAAAGGAGGTGACGCCCTTATGGAGCCAGGTAAAGACCTGCTTGCCCCGGAAGGCAGGCTCCCCCATCTCTTTCAGGGTCGCCGTCATCTCTTCCAGGGTCTGGGATTTCAAATCGATCATAAATTCCTCGTTATGTCCGCTTCATGCGGCAGATGTAAAAACCGTCGGTACCGTGGCGCTGGGGCCAGAGGGTCAGCTGGCCCTCCGTCTCCCCTACCGGTGCCGGCAGGGTGAAGCCGTCCCGGCAGAAATCGCTGTGCTCCGTCAGGAAGGCGTCCGTCACCTGCTCGTTTTCCTCCGGCAGAATGGTGCAGGTGGAATACACCAGCACGCCGCCGGGGGCCACATACCGGGCGGCGTTGTCCAGCAGCACCGTCTGGATCACCGGCAGGGTGAACAAATCGTCTGCCTTTTTATAGCGGACGTCCGGCTTCTTCCGGATGATGCCCAGACCGGAGCAGGGAGCATCCACCAGCACCGTGTCAAACCGCTCCGCCCATTCCGGGCGGAACACCCGGCCGTCTCCGGCGGAGGTGGTAATAGAGGTCAGGTCCAGCCGGGCCGCGCCCTCCTGAATTCGTTTCAGCTTGTTTTCGTGGAGGTCGCAGGAGACGATCTCCCCCTTGTCCTCCATGGCAAAGGCGGCGCTGAAGGACTTGCCGCCAGGGGCGGCGCAGAGATCCAGCACCTTTTGCCCCGGCTGCACGCCGGCGATCAGGGACACCAGCCGGGCGGCGGGGTCTTGCACCAGCAGTTTACCCTCCCGGAAGGGAGCCAGCGTGGTGAGATCCCCGGCTCCGGTCAGTTCCAGACAGCCCGGCACCCAAGGGTGCGGCTTTGCCGCAACGCCCCAGCCTTCCAGTTCCTTTATCAGGCTTTCCGCATCGGTTTTCAGGGGATTGACCTGTACCGTCAAAGGCGGGGTATCATTATTCGCCGCCAAGAATGCCTCCGCTTCCTCCCGGCCTAAAATCGACAGCAGCCGCTTCACCAGCCATTTGGGATGACTGTACCGGATGGAGAGGTATTTTGCCTCGTCCCGCTCCGGGATGGGCGGCAGCGCCGTCTTATTTTGAGCGATCTTGCGGAGCACCGCGTTCACAAGGCCGGATGCCTGCCCTCTGCCGGAGATCTTCGCCAGCTCCACGGAGGTGTTCACCGCCGCGCTGTCCGGTACCCGGTCCAAATATAAGATTTGATATGCACCCAGACGCAGGATCTCCAGCAGCGGCGGCTGAAGATGATCCGGCTTCTGGGAGCAGTACGCGCTGAGGTAGAAATCCAACAACTGCTGGTTCTGGACCACGCCGTAAACCAATCGGCTGCACAGCGCCGCCTCCGGGCCCACCAGACCGTCCCGGCCTAACTGAGCTTTCAGAGCGGCGTCCGCCCAGGCATGGTTATTCCGGCAGGACATCAGGACCCGCAGGGCCGTTTCCCGGGCGCCCATCAGTTGTCCCTCCGTCCGCGGTTATTGCGGCCCACAAAGATGAGCACATAGCGCAGCAGCTGCAAGGCGGACATCAGCAGGGCCGCCACATAGGTCAGCGCCGCCGCCTTCAGCACCTTCCGTGCGCCGGGAAGCTCATCGTCATACAAAAGCTGTTCGTTTTCCAGCGTCTGCAAGGCCCGGTGGGAGGCGTTGAACTCCACCGGCAGGGTGATGAGCTGGAAAATCGTGGTCAGGGAAAACAGCAGGATACCCACGAAAAACAGAGATTGGCTGTACAGGACCATGCCCACCAGCAGCAGGATGAAAGAAAACTTGGAGCCGATCTGGGTGGCGGGGATAATGGCCGTCCG
>ERZ779840.2888-NODE-2888-length-14262-cov-3.856127_pt1 | contig 14262 bp, 17 predicted proteins | sample MGYA00511561_ERZ779840 | MGnify/ENA primary metagenome ERZ779840 (study PRJEB29588, sample SAMEA2162036) | human gut metagenome | biome: human gut; feature: human-associated habitat; material: faeces | place: Denmark | collected 2008/2010 ...
AAGCAATATTACTTTCTTATGACCCCCGCCGATTTGCGGCGGTGTTTTTTTATAAAGCGACGAGGCCCGCAGCCGTCACACCGTTTTGGTGGCGCTGTCCTCAGCGGTGAAATACACAAAATAGGTGTCGCCCGTGTCCCCCTCCTCTGTGCCGTCGTCAAACAGTTCCAAATAGGAAATGGAGAAGTCCACCTGGCCCGCCGGTACCTCATACACCAGCTCACCGGTTCGCTCCTCATCAATCGCCAGCGTATAGGTTCCAGGCAGCTGGTGCTCTCCCACAGGTTCCAGCTCTTCCAATGTCTCAAGGTCGGTAGTAATGGGATACGTAAAGGCGTCGTCTGTCTCTCCCCAGCCCAACTGGAAATCCATGTCATACATTTCGATGCTCTTCCGGTAGGTATTCTTTACCGTCACATCCGCCACCAGGAGCTGGTTTCCCTCTGCAGGCGTATAACCCGCGTACTCCCCGGTCAAATACGCGCTGTTGACTGTAAATGCAAAGAAATAGGTCTCCATGGTATCTCCCGTGCGCCCCTCGCTGACCCCCTGGCTACCGCAGGCAGTCAGGCTCAGCAGGAGAGTTACAGACAGCATCCACGTCCACATTTTTTTCATTCCAGCCGCGCCCCCTTCACCGCACCCATCGTTTATTTCGATCCGGCCGTGCTCTATTGCGCCTGCCGGACGCCCATCCCGCCTATCAAGCGGGAATGATCTCGATCCAGTATCCGTCGGGATCCGTGATGAAATAGATCCCCATGGCAGGGTTTTCAAAGCAGATGCAGCCCATTTTTTGATGCTGTGTATGAGCTGCCTCATAGTCCTCCGCCCGCAGAGCCAAATGGAACTCACACTCTCCCAAATCATATTTCTGGGGATGATCCCGCAGCCACGTCAGCTCCAGGCGGAAATCCGTCTTGCTGTCCCCCAGGTAAACGATGATAAAGCTGCCGTCCTGGGCCACTTTCCGCTCTCCTACCGGCTCCAGGCCCAACGCCTCCTTGTAAAACGCCAGGGACTTGTCCAGGTCGGAAACATTAAAATTAAAATGATTGAATGAAAACATGATATATCACCTCTCTGGCAGTATACCATGGACCCGCCTGCTTTCGCAAGAAGATCCAGCGCCTCTCCCTATTTCACAAATCCACTGGAAAACTTTCATGCATATTTTGACAAATTCCTGTTTGACGGCAGGAGTTAGTCGTGTTAAACTCTCAATAGTTAGAATATGCTAACTTTATAGGAGGAACCTATTATGACATTGGATCAGCTTCCCATCGGCCAAGAGGCCGTGATTACCCGGGTAGGAGGACAGGGCGCCCTGCGATGCCGTCTGCTGGACATGGGGCTCATTCCCAAAACCGCCGTCCGGGTGGAAAAGATCGCGCCCCTGGGAGACCCCCTGGAACTGCGGGTTCGGGGCTATTCCCTGTCTTTACGCAAGGAGGACGCCCGCAACATCGACGTGGAGGTGCGTATATCATGATCTTCGCCCTGGCCGGAAACCAAAACTGCGGCAAGACCACGCTCTTTAATCAGCTCACCGGCTCCAACCAGCATGTGGGCAACTTTCCCGGCGTCACGGTGGATCAGAAGTCCGGCGCCATCCGGGGGCAAAAGGACTGCACGGTGGTGGATCTGCCGGGCATCTACTCCATCCGGCCCTATACCCCGGAGGAGATCGTCACCCGGGATTTCATTCTGAATCAAAAGCCCGACGGCATCATCAATATCGTGGACGCCACCAACATTGAGCGCAACCTCTATCTGACGCTGCAGCTGCTGGAAATGCGCATCCCCATGGTACTGGCCCTCAACATGATGGACGAGGTCACCGGCAGCGGCGGCACCATCGACGTCAAGGCCATGTCCCGGGAGCTGGGCATCCCGGTGGTCCCCATCTCTGCGGCAAAGAATGAGGGTGTGGACGAACTGGTGAAAATCGCCGTCCTCACAGCCAGAGGAAAGATCCTCCCCACCGTCTACGACTTCTGCGCCCCCGGCCCAGTCCATCGGTGCATTCACGCCGTGGTTCACCAGATCGAAGACCACGCCCAGTCTGCCGGGATTCCCGTACGCTTTGCGGCCACCAAGCTGATCGAGGGCGACGAGGATATCGTCTCCCGGCTGGAACTGGATCAAAACGAGCTGGAACTCATTGAGCACAGCGTTCAGGAGATGGAAGCAGAACATGGCATGGACCGCGACGCCGCCCTGGCGGATATGCGTTACGACTTCATCGAAAAGGTCTGCGCCGGTACGGTAGTGAAATGCCGGGAATCCCGGGAGCGCCGGCGCAGCGAGGCCATCGACCGGATCGTCACCAACAAATACCTGGCCCTGCCCATCTTCTTCGGCATCATGCTGGCCATTTTCTATCTGACTTTCAACGTGATTGGAGCAATTCTCTCCGACCTGCTGGCCGCAGGCATCGACGCTCTCACCGTTGCCGTGGACAGTGCCCTGACCGCCTACGGCCTGAACCCGGTGGTACATAGCCTGGTGATTGACGGCGTGTTCGCGGGCGTGGGCAGTGTACTGAGCTTTTTGCCCATTATCGTGGTGCTGTTCTTCTTCCTCTCCATTCTGGAGGATACCGGCTACATGGCCCGGGTGGCCTTTGTCATGGATCAGCTGCTGCGGAAGATTGGCCTCTCCGGCCGCAGCATCGTCCCCATGCTCATCGGTTTTGGCTGCTCCGTCCCCGCCATCATGTCCACCCGGACGCTGGCCTCGGAGCGGGATCGCCGGATGACCATTCTCCTGACGCCCTTTATGAGCTGCTCCGCCAAGATCCCCATTTACGCGGTGTTTTCCGCCGCTTTCTTTCCCCAAGCTGCGCCTCTGGTAATGATCGGGCTGTATCTTCTGGGGATCCTAGTGGGCATCGTGGCAGCCAAGGTGCTGGGCGCCACCGCCTTCCGGGGCAATCCCGTCCCCTTTGTCATGGAATTGCCCAACTATCGTTTTCCCTCCGCCCGCAGCGTGGGACAGCTGTGCTGGGATAAAGCCAAGGACTTTTTGACCCGGGCTTTCACCATCATCTTCGTGGCCACCATCATCGTCTGGTTCCTCCAGACCTTCGACACCCAGCTCAATGTGGTGACGAACAGTGCCGACAGCCTGCTGGCTGCAGTGGGTACCATTCTGGCTCCCCTCTTCGCCCCCCTGGGCTTCGGGGACTGGCGGGTCTCCACCGCCCTTATCACCGGCTTCATTGCCAAGGAGTCTGTCATCTCCACCCTGGGGATCCTCACCGGCAGCGGCGCCGATGTCACTTCCGCTGCTCTGGGTACCCTCTTCACCCCTGTGACCGCCGGGAGCTTCCTGGTGTTCACGCTGCTCTACACCCCTTGCGTTGCCGCCATCTCCGCAGTGAAACGGGAGCTGGGCTCCGGCTGGAAGGCCGTCGGGTTGGCGCTGAGCCAGTGTGTGATTGCCTGGATTGTATCCTTCCTGGCCTATCACCTGCTGTCTCTGGTCTAAAGGAGGATGATTGTATGGAACTGATCATACTCGCTCTTTTGGGTATTTGGCTGGCCCTTGCCCTGCGCGCCTGTGCCAGGCACAAAACAGGGTGCAGCGGCAACTGCGCCCGCTGCTCAGGCTGCAGCCAAAAGCGATAAAAGGACTCCCCCGCGCCGGTACTGTCCGGTACGGGGGAGTCTTTTTTTACTGTGCTGCCTGCTTCTTCACCCGCTCCAGGGCGGATGCCACGGCAGGGACCCGGATGACGATGACGGTGAGGATGCCCTCCACCAACAGGTAGCTGTAATTGTACACGATGGGATAGACCGCCTTGAGAGACTGGGGAAAGTTCTCCGGCATATAGTCCATCCAGTAGAGGTACCCACCCAGAGAGTGGAAGAATCCCCGGGCGAAAACCGCTGCGATATATCCGCATAGCAATCCGTTTTTCCGGTTGCGGAAAAGGCCGGAAATGCCCAGGGCCCCAAAGGCAAAGACATAGTCGCAGCACACCTGGAAGAGCGTCAGGAAGTAAGGCTCCTGCAAAAATTGCAGTATCCCGTAGGCAAGACCCACCAGGATGCCGGTCTTGGTGCCGTACCAGTTGCCCACCAGCACAATGAAGAGCATGCTCAAAAGGGTCACAGACCCGCCGTAGGGCATCTGGGGGATGGGCTTGATATAGGATGTCACAAAGGCCAGCGCCAGCGCCATGGCGCAGAAAGCCAGGTGCCGGGCACTCATGCCCTTGCGCGCTCCGCCGCCGGAGAGGGCCAACCCCACCAGCAGAAAGGCCGCCAGCAGTCCGATGCTCACCGCATATCCCGCGGTGGTGAGACCGCCCTCACCGTTTACAAACCATTCCATGAATATTCCTCCTTTTGTTCTGACCGCGAGCCGGGTCTCTCCGGCAGCAAAAACGCCCTTCCAATCCAGGAAGGGCGTCATGCGGAGCGATCCGCAGCAGATGTATGATGACTCCCTACGTTGGCATTACCCAAATCAGGTTCACACGGGTCGAAGTTTTTCAACTTCCTCTCAGCCTGTACCACAAGCTCCCCAGCTCACAATCTATGAAATTGTATGGGTATTTTACCTGTTTCCCGTTAAAATTGCAAGACCTCTTACAGCCATTTCTTCCGTTTGAACCAGTATATCAGCCCGGCCACGATCACCACGCCCAAGACTACCATCACCGGGTAGCCGTACCGCCAGTGGAGCTCCGGCATATAGGTGAAATTCATGCCGTACCACCCCGTCAGCAGCGTCAGGGGCAAAAACACCGCCGTCACCACGGTAAAGACCTTCATAAGGTCGTTCTGCCGGATGGACAGCTGGGACTGATAGGCCTCCCGGAGATGGGCCACAGACTCCCGCAGGGCCTGGACGCTGTTGAGGTACCGCTCCGTCCGGTTGCCCAAATTTGCAAAGCGGCGGGCCTGTTCCCGCTGCAGCAGGCCGTTCTCATTTTCCGCCAGCTCTCGGAAGATGGAATCCAGCTGCTCGTAGTACCGCCGCAGCCGCAGCAGTTCCCGCCGCCAGGTCACCACCTTTTCCAGGCAGGTGTCGTCATCCCGGGAGAGGACGGCCTCCTCCCCCTGAACGATCTCCCCTTCCAGCTGATCCAGATGATCCATATCCCCGTTCAGCAGCCGGGCAAAGAAGCGGTAGAGCCGCTGGGGGTGGGAAAGATTCTGCTCCTCCTCCAGGCCGGAAAAGATCTCCCGGGCCCGCCGGAGTCCCCGCTCCTCCTCACAAAAGCAAAGGAGATGCTCCCGATCCAGATACAGCAAAAAGCGGGAATCCTCCGTCCAGTCGCTGTGGACATCGTACCAGTCAAAGGCAATGAGGTCAAACTCCTCAAAGCCCTCAAAGGCCTCACTCTGGCCCTCATGGAGATGCCGGGAGACCCGTTCGTCCATGTAGGCCGTCATCTCCCCCAGGCGGGAGAGGGGCAGTACCACTTCCATCAAGCCGCTTCCTTTCACAGTTCCTCCTGCAGCGGGGGCAGCGCCTCATAAAGCTTTCTGGATCGCCACACCGCCACCAGAAAGAGGATGATACCAACCAGCCCCGCCAAAATGCACACCACTGCCAAAGCAGCAGCCAGGCTCCAGAGCGCAAGTCCCATCAGCTGGATGGCATAGACAGCAATCTGTGTTACCAACAGCACCATCCAGGCCTGATACATGGCGGCAGTATTCAAGCTTGCCTGCCGGTACTCCTCCGCTTCCCGGAGGCCCTGGATCACGCCCCAGGCGATGTACAGCTCCACAGCCGATGCAACGATCCCAAGCAGGACACTGATCCAGCTTCCGGTACTCACCCCCAGCAGGTCTCCAATCCAGATTAACGCAGTGTAGATACCCAGGCCCACGGCAAAGGGCCGGAGGGCGTAAAAGCGTTCACTCTCTGCCCGCAGTTCTTCAAATCCGCGATACAACAGCCAGCACCCTACAAAGGGCGGCAGCAAATTGAGGATATGACCATTGACGGTGAGATTGAAGTTCACAAATAAAAAGAAAAATCCCCAGAATATATTTTTCACGGCGCTTCCTCCTCCCGCTTTACTTTCTCCGCATACCGCTTTCCATAGTGGAGCACCAACACGCCCGCCACGATCTTCAATGCCGCATACAGCACCGGGATCAGGAGCAGCGTACCCATTCCCAGAGCGCCTCCTACAATACTCAAGATTCTCTCCTCCTTCACCAAAACATAAAATTCAAAACGCCCAGTCCCATCAGCAGCAGCGTCACCAGATCCAGCACTCCCCAGGCGACAAGCACCCAGCCCAAGAGATATCCTTTGGTCTTGGCCAGGTAACCCAGCCGGTCCAGCACATCGCCTTCCCGTCTGTCCGCCCGGCGGGATGTCCCACCGCCAGCGGGCGTCGCTTCCTGCCGGGACTGCTCCGGCTGGGGCCGCAGCAGATAGTCCGTAGTGACGCCGAAGAGTTCTGCCAGAGCGATGACCTTGTCCGTCTCCGGCATGGTCTCATCCCGCTCCCAGCGGGATACCGCCTGCCGGCTGACCCCCAGCTTCTCCGCCAGGGCATCCTGGCTCATGCCTGCCCGCTGGCGCAGGCGCTGTAATTTCTCTCCAAATGTCATGGTGCTTCTCCTTTATTTTGATGCACACATCTTACCAAACCGGCAGGTGGCAGTCCAGCAACCCGCCGCAGAACTTCCGCAATCTGAAGTTGCGGCGCCGTCTTTCTGTCCTCAGCATATCATACCAGGCCGTATGGACACAAGAAAAATCAAAGGATCGGATCCGCAATCGGATCCGATCCTAAACGCAATCTGTTCTTTTATGCCTGCAGCCGCCGAGCCTCATTGCGCTCCAGCGCACACAGGGCAGCCGCCGGCGTCATGCACAGCTTGTCCACCGCCTCATAGAGCTTTTGGTAGAGCACCCGGTTCCCTCCAGCCAGGACCACAGCCCGATCCAGCAGTTCCCCGGTATAGCCCGCCGTCTCCAGCTTTTTCATATACGGCGTGATATTCATCTCTCCACCGCCCTCCTCTTTCCCTTATAGGATACTCTGTCAGCAAGGCGGCCCGCTATCAATCTTTTGTAAAATCGTGTTAATTTCCTGTTAAGTTTCCTTTGTAATGGGCAAGTCCACAATCTGCAGTCCCTGCCGCATGGCGTACTCCAGGGTATAACGGGTCCCACCCGGGGAGCCATCAAAAGCGGCGATCAAAAGAGACGCATGATCCACCATATACCGGTCCCGGCGCTGCATACAACTGGAGGTATATCGATCCGACACCAGGGTCTCGAAATCACAGGCACCCACCAAGCGCTCATACCGCGTCCGCTGATCCGGAGGCCATCCCTCAGCCTGTGTCGGACAGGGGATCGCCGCCTCCACCGTCACGTCCGGATGGCGGCTGCGCAGCGCCAGCACTGCCTCACAGAAATACAGATCGCATCCCTGAGCCATGCCGCACAGGAAATGACGGTAGCCCTCCTGGTAAGCTGCCTCCACCGCATCGTCAATGCGCCGCTTCAGGGAGATGCACCCGGGGTCTTCCTCCCGGTACCGCCAGGGCAGCTTGCCGGGACGGTGCCCGGTAAAACAGCACGCAGACTGCCTTCCCCGCATGATACCGCCTCCTCTCTCCGGAGATATGGTTTCAGTATAGAACAACCGTTCTCTCTTGTAAAGGAAAAGCCACGAGATTTTTTCCAAAAGGATGTATGAGATACCTCCCGTTTTACACAAACTTATCACAGGCTTAACTCCAGTGCGCCTTTGCCGGAACGCGATCTATGCTATACTGTCGGAGAAATCTCTCCGGGCTCCAAATGCCCGGTTCCCGCGGCACACTCCCGGCTGCCCATCGGCTGGAGTGGGCCGCTGAAATCTGTTTATGGAAAAAGGAATGATGGATTTGTACTGTGTCATCGACATTGGATCCAACACTGTCCGCCTGGTGATCTACCAGCTGCGGGAGGGAGTGTTGCAGCCCATCTTGAATAATAAGGTGGCAGCGGGCCTCGCATCCTACGTGGACAAGCAAAACCGTATGACACCGGACGGCGTGCGCAAGCTGGTAAGCATCCTGCGGGACTTCCAGCAGATCCTCAGCCTGCTGCCGGACTGCCAGGTATTTCCTTTCGCCACCGCTTCCCTGCGCAATATCCAGAATACGGATTATGTCCTTCAGGAGATTGAAAACCTGTGCGGCATGCGGGTTCGGGTCCTCTCCGGTTATGAGGAGGCCATGCTGGACTACCGGGGCGCTACCCGGGCTCTGGATCGCTCCAGCGGATTGATGGCAGACATAGGCGGCGGCAGTACCGAGCTGATTTTCTTCAAAGAGGGCCGGGTCCAGGCGGCGGAGTCCCTGCCCTTCGGCTCCTTGAATCTCTACCGGCGCTTCTGCTCAGGGCTGTTCCCCACCGGCAGGGAGCTCAAGGAGATGGAGACAGAACTCAAGTCCGCCCTGACGCTGACCCTGCCGGATACCGGAGAGTATGTCTCCCAGCCTCTCTACGCCATCGGCGGCTCCGCCCGGGGGCTGCTGTCCCTCTACCAGCAGTGGGACGAACCCAACGGCGCCTGCCTGGAATACCCCTGCACCTTCTTCCGGGAGGTGCTCTCCCGCAGCGAGAAGAAGCCCAAAAAGCTGCTGCGGCAAATTTTGAAGATCGCCCCGGATCGGGTGCACACCCTGGTGCCGGGGGCGCTGATCCTCCATGTGGTGGCCAAGACCTATGGCAGCAGCACCGTACTCACCAGCCGGTACGGCGTACGGGAGGGCTACCTGGACTTTATGCTGGAATCTCAGAAAAACGGAGCAGAACACCATGAATAACCCTTCCTTTATGCAAAACCGTGAGCTCTCCTGGCTGCGCTTCAACGAGCGGGTGCTGCTGGAGGCCACTGACGAAACCGTCCCCCTGCTGGAACGGCTGAAATTCATTTCCATCTTCACCAGCAACCTGGACGAGTTCTTTATGATCCGGGTGGGAAGCCTCTTTGATCTGGATGCTGTCAATCCCAAGGCGGTAGATCACCGCTCCGGCTGGACGCCGGGACAGCAGCTGGAGGCCATTTACCAGGCGGTGGCACCTCTCTACCAAAAGCGGGAGGAAATCTGCGACGCTGTGGAGGCCCAGCTGCGCCTCCACGGCATCAGCCGCCTGGCATTTACCGAGCTGGCTCCCTCAGAGCAGAAGTTTGTCCGTCAGTACTTCAAATCCTCCGTGGCTCCCATCCTCTCTCCCCAGATCGTGGACACCCACCACCCCTTCCCCCACCTGAAAAACAAGGTGATCCATGTGGGCGCCTGGGTGAAGTACAAGTCCAAAGAGGTCTTCGGCGTCATCCAGCTGCCGGACTCCCTGCCGCCCATTCTGGTGCTGCCGGGCAGCGAGCTGCGCTACATCCACATGGAAGAGATCATCCTCACCTATCTGGACCAGCTGTTCCCCAACTACACGATCCTGGAAAAAGTGGTGTTCTCCGTTACCCGCAACGCCGACATCAATCCCGACGACGAGGCCTTTGAGCTGGAACAGGAGGACTTCCGCAAGAAGATGAAGAAGGTACTGCGCCAGCGCCAGCGGATGGCCCCGGTGCGGCTGGAGCTGTCCCACGCCATCAGTGCTACCTTTTTGAACTATCTGCGGGAACGGCTCCCCATCCAGCCGGAGCAGGTCTTCATCACCCGGGCGCCGCTGAAGCTGGACTATGCCTTCTCCCTCTCCTCCAAGCTCTCCCCGGTGAAGCAGGCCGCCATGACCTATCCGCCCCACCGGCCCTGCATCACCGCCGGCATTACGCCGGAGGGCAGCATCATCCGGCAGGTGGAAAAGAAAGACCGGCTGCTCTCCTTCCCCTTTGAGAGCATGGCTCCCTTCCTTTCCCTGATCCACGAAGCGGCCTGGGATCCCACGGTGCTCTCCATCAAAATCACCATCTACCGCCTGGCCCGAAAGGCCAAGCTGGTGGAATACCTGTGCGCCGCCGCCGAAAACGGCAAGGACGTCACGGTTCTCATTGAGCTGCGGGCCCGCTTCGACGAGCAGAACAATATCGACTGGTCTGAACGGCTGGAGGAAGCCGGGTGCACCGTCATCTACGGATTTGAGTCCTACAAGGTCCACTCCAAAATCTGTCTCATTACCCGGCGGGAACGGGGCGAGGTCAAGTACATCACCCAGATCGGCACGGGAAACTACAATGAGAAAACCGCCGAGCAATACACGGATCTCTCCTTGATGACTGCCGATCCCCGGATCGGTCGGGACGCGGCGGAGTTCTTCAAAAACATGTCCATTGCCAATCTGGAAGGGCACTATCGAGAGCTGCTGGTAGCGCCGGTATCTTTGAAATCCACCATCATGCAGCTCATCGACCAGGAGATCGCCAAGCGGCAGAACGGCCGCATCCGCATCAAGGTCAACTCCATCACCGACACGGATATCATCGAGAAGCTCAAGCAGGCCTCCTGCGCCGGCGTCCGGGTGGATATGGTTGTCCGGGGCATCTGCTGTATTCTGCCCCAGGTACCGGGGAAAACCGAGAACCTGCGGATTGTCAGTGTAGTGGGCCGGTATCTGGAGCACTCCCGGATCTATGTGTTCGGCACAGGGGAGAGCGCCAAAATCTACCTCTCCTCTGCAGACTTCATGACCCGCAACACCCAACACCGGGTGGAGGTGGCTGTCCCGGTGTACGACCCGGACGCCCGCAAAAAGGTATTGCAGATCCTGGAGCTGTGCCTGGCGGACAACACCAAGGCCCGCCTGCTGACCTCTGATGGGCAGTATGTGCTCCCGCCTCAGGAAGGCACTCCGGTGGACTGCCAGCAGCAGCTGCTGACCCTGGCGGAGGAAACGGCCTCCAGGCAAACCGTCAAAGCTTCCCAAACCAAACCCCTCACCTGGCTGCAAAGCCGGTTCCATCATCTCTTCCACTGACCCCACAGCCTCCGGGAATACAAATATCCCCGGAGGCTGCTTCAATTTTTATCGTTTAGGGGTTGCAATTTTCCAAGAGGCATCGTATACTAGGCTACGGAAAACAACTGAATACTTTGTCTTCAGGGCGGGGTGCAAGTCCCCACTGGCGGTAAAGTCCGCGACCGGATGCCATAGGGTATCCGCTGATCCGGTGCAACTCCGGGACCAACAGTCACAGTCTGGATGGAAGAAGATGAGTGCGGCAGGGCCGTGCATGTGTGTGCACTTCTTTGTTGCTGGTTCACCTTGGAGAAGTCAAAGCGTCCAGGGTGTTTCCAAGCAAACAAAAGGAGTGCATTTTTATGTCTGATCCCAATATCAACGCCATCCCCGTCAACCGTTCCCGGATGAATGTCCGCACCATTACATCCCTGGGTATGCTCACCGCCATCGCTTATGTGGTGATGCTGCTGAGCAAGGCCCTGCCCCAGGTCTCCGGCTTTTTGCAGCTGGATGTGAAAGACACCGTCATCTGTATCGGCGGCTTCGTCTTCGGCCCGCTGGCCGCTGCCATCATCTCCATTGTGGTGGCTCTGGTGGAAATGTTCACCGTCAGCGACACCGGCCCCATCGGCATGATCATGAACGTGCTGGCCACCGCATCTTTCTGCTGCACCGCCGCCTTCGTCTATAAAAAAGTCCACACCAAGAAAGGCGCTGTCATTGGTTTGACCCTGGGTGTCATCGCTCTCACTGCCGTGATGCTGCTGTGGAACTACCTGATCACCCCCCTATACATGACCAACTTCAGCCGCGGGGATATCGCCGCCATGCTGCCCACCATCTTCCTTCCCTTTAACCTGGTGAAAGGCGGGCTCAACATGGCGCTGATCCTGGTGCTCTACAAGCCCGTGGTCACCGCACTGCGCCGGGCCAAGCTGGTGCCGGAATCCCAGACCCTCCAGCAGAATACCGGCAAGATCAACGCCGGCTTCGTACTCTTCTCTCTGGCTCTGCTGGCCACCTTCGTACTGCTGGCCCTGGTGCTTATGGGCATCCTGTGAGCGGACAAAACAAACCCTTTGCGGGAGCGGCGCCTGTCTGGTGCCGCTCCCGTTTTTCCCTTTTCAACGCCGAACAAATGTGCTATATTGAATGCAGGAAAGGAGGCCGCCATGGACAGGATCATTCTGCACTGCGATTTGAACTGCTTTTTTGCCTCCGTGGAGCTGTTGAGCCATCCGGATCTGCGTCACCTCCCAGTGGCAGTGTGCGGCGATCCCTCCTCCCGGCACGGCATCATCCTGGCCAAAAACGAGCCTGCCAAGCGCTGCGGTGTCCAGACAGCGGAGACCATCTGGCAGGCCAAGAAAAAATGTCCGTCCCTGGTCCTGCTGCCCCCCCACCATGACCGCTACCGGGTCTATTCCAAGCAGGTCAACGCCATCTACGAGCAGTACACCGACCTGGTGGAGCCCTTCGGCATCGACGAGAGCTGGCTGGATGTCACCGGCTCCCTGCACCTCTTCGGCGGCGACGCCGCGGCTTTGGCGGACACCCTGCGCCACCGGGTTCGGGAGGAACTGGGCCTTACCTTGTCCGTAGGGGTGAGCTTTAACAAGGTATTTGCCAAGCTGGGCAGCGACTATAAAAAGCCGGATGCCACCACTGTCATTTCCCGGGAAAACTGGAAGGAGATCGTCTGGCCCCTGCCGGTGGGAGACCTGCTGTTCGTAGGGGGCGCGGCCAGGAAACTGCTGGCCCAATACGGCGTGAAAACCATCGGGGATCTGGCAGCCTGCCCCACAGACATGCTGGAATCCCTGATGGGCAAGCTGGGCACCCAGCTCCATGAGTACGCCTGTGGACTGGACGCCTCCCCTGTCCGCTCCCGGTCTGACCGGGAACCGGTAAAATCCGTAGGCAACGGCACCACCTTCCCTCAGAACCTCACCACCTGGGAACAAGTCCGGGGGGGTATTGCCGTGCTGGCGGACTCCGTGGCCACCCGGCTGCGCCGCTATGGGCTCTATGCCGGCGGCGTGCAGGTAACGGTGCGGGATCCGGCCTTCCGTGACCGCTCCCGGCAAACCCAGCTTTCCACCCCTACCCACCTGATCCGGGATATCACCGCAGCAGCCATGGAACTGACGGGGCAGCTTTGGAAGCCCCCGTCCCCCATCCGGGCCCTGACCGTCACTGCCATTCATCTGGCCACGCCATCGGATGCCTATGAGCAGGTGGATCTGTTTACCGCCGCGGAGGCTCCCAAACGAAAAAAACAGGAACAACTGGAAGCTGCTATGGATCACATCCGCAGCAAATATGGTACGGACGCCATCTCCTACGGGGCGTCCAGGCCGGAAAAAGAGGAGGAAGACCCCCTGCCATGACGCGACAAGAGGAAAAACAACAGCTGCGCGCAGTCATGCGCGCCCGGGAGCGCCAGCTTTCCGATCGATATCGCCGTGAAAGCGATCAGGCCATCGCCGCCCATCTCACCGCCATGCCGGAATACCAGGCTGCCGGAACCATCTTTTGCTTTGTAGGCACTCCCCATGAGATCGATACCCGCCCCATCCTGGAGAACGCTCTGGCCGCCGGTAAGCGGCTGTGTGTGCCCCTGTGCACCGGGCCGGGCATGATGGAACTGCGGCAGATCACAACCCTTTCCCAACTCTCCCCGGGTGCGTACGGTATCCCGGAACCTCCGGAGGATGCGCCCACTGTCTCCGTGGATGAGACAGATTTTGCCATTCTCCCCTGCCTCACCTGCAACCATCTGGGCCACCGTCTGGGGCAGGGTCAGGGATATTACGACCGTTTTTTGGCTCACTACCGCAGCGGTGCTGTGCTGCTTTGCCGGGAAAAGCTCGTTCGGGAGGAGATCCCTCTGGAGCCCCATGATTATCCCATTCCCTGGGTGCTGACGGAGCGGGGCCTCTATGAGGACGGCATCCCCGCCCGGCTGGAGTAACACAATTTGCCGGAATCGTCAAATTCCATCTTCTTTTTGGGGAAATCTTCGTAAGGGTAATACCTCTCCTTATCTTGACATGCCCCTGTGTTTTTGTTACCCTTATACTGTTCACTGTTTCATTAACAATTCTTATGAGGAGGAACGTTCCGTGATTCAGGAGACTATGGAGTACCTCTCCCGGCTGGATCCCGAAGTGGGGGCATCCATTCAGGAGGAATTTGCCCGTCAGCGCCGCAATATCGAATTGATCGCCTCCGAAAACATTGTCAGCGAGGCTGTTATGCTGGCCATGGGCACCTGCCTCACCAACAAATACGCCGAAGGCTATCCCGGCAAGCGTTATTACGGCGGCTGCTACGCCGTGGACGTCACCGAGGAGATCGCCC
>ERZ779840.2889-NODE-2889-length-14256-cov-5.640941_pt1 | contig 14256 bp, 12 predicted proteins | sample MGYA00511561_ERZ779840 | MGnify/ENA primary metagenome ERZ779840 (study PRJEB29588, sample SAMEA2162036) | human gut metagenome | biome: human gut; feature: human-associated habitat; material: faeces | place: Denmark | collected 2008/2010 ...
CTTCATATCCTCACTTCCTTTGCTTTTTGCAGATAGTATAACAGGCAAATGTCCGTGAAATGTTACAGCGGACGAATTTTTCAAAAAAGGGTTTTTTCCTTATTATAGGATAGCCCACTTTACAATACAAGGCGGAAAATGTGAATTATAAAGTTTAATTCGGACGCATATAGCAGCATTCCATGAGCAACCTATGAAATATAGAATGTAAGTGGGTGATGCAATATGGCAAAAATCGAAGATTGCCCTGGTTTTGAAACTTTCGGTGCAGACATTAAGGCAGCGCGGAAAGCAAAGCATCTCACACGAAAAGACTTGGCGGAAAAGGTAAACATCGAATCTCGGTATCTTGCCAATATCGAGAATGAAGGGACGATTCCCAGCCTGCCCGTCGTGATACAGCTTATCAAGATTTGCGGCCTGCCCGTGGAACACTACTTCAATCCAGAAGTCATGCGGGAGGAAAGCGAAGATCGGAAACGTGTCAGCCACAAGCTGAAACTTTGCCCGGAGCAGTATCTACCAATCGTGGAGGGTACCATTGACGGGGCCTTGAAAATTAAACAGCCAGAAGAAATGGAGGGTGAATAAAAACATCCTCTGTTTTCTTTTTTATGGGGACGCGCAAGCGCCCTCTTTTTTTGCACTTTTTTCTGTCCAGCGGTCTATTTTGCGGGTAGTTTTGGCGTTTGGGAACGTCTTGTTAGCGGAGAAACAGAAACGTAGCAAGCATAGGGAGTGTAGCCACACTCCCGAACAAACGGCCCGTCCCGCCCCTGCCGGGCCGCGTCCGTTTTGCTTGTTGGGGAAGTCCCCAAACCCCTTGAATGGAAAGGACGGTGAAACATGGCAAACAGAAAGCGAAAGATCGTGCTGCGCGTTCCCGTGACGCAGGAGGAACGGGAACTGATCGAACAGAAAATGACGCTGCTGCATACGAAGAATTTTTCAGCCTACGCCCGGAAGATGCTCATTGACGGCTATATCGTCAACATGGACACCACCGACATCCGGGCGCAGACCGCCGAGATACAGAAGATCGGCGTCAACGTCAATCAGGTTGCAAAGCGGCTGAACAGTATGGGGCCGGTGTACGCGCAGGACATTGAGGACATAAAGGGGGCGCTGGCGCAGATATGGCAGTTACAAAGATACATCCTATCAAGTCAACGCTGAAAAAGGCCCTGGACTACATCGAAAACCCGGACAAGACCGACGACAAGCTGCTGGTGTCCTCCTTTGCCTGTTCCTACGAAACGGCGGACATTGAATTTGAAATGCTGCTGGCCCAGGCCATCCAAAAGGGCAACAATCTGGCCCATCACCTGATACAGTCCTTTGCCCCCGGCGAGGCCACGCCAGAACAGGCCCATGAGATCGGGAAACAGCTTGCCGACGAAGTGCTGCAAGGGAAATATCCCTATGTGCTGACTACCCATATAGACAAGGGCCACGTCCATAATCATCTGATTTTTTGCGCCGTGGATATGGTCAATCAGCGCAAGTACATTTCCAACAAACAGAGCTATGCCTACATCCGGCGCACCAGTGATCGGCTGTGCAAGGAAAACGGATTGTCCGTGGTAAAGCCCGGCCAGAGTAAGGGCAAGAGCTACGCCGAATGGGACGCCCAGCGGAAAGGGACAAGCTGGAAAGCGAAGCTCAAAGCAGCCATTGATATTGCCATCCCGCAGGCCAAAGACTTTGACGATTTTCTGCGGCTCATGCAGGCGCAGGGCTATGAGATCAAACCGGGCAAATTTATTTCGTTCCGCGCCCCCGGACAGGAACGCTTCACCCGATGCAAGACGCTGGGTGAAGCCTACACCGAAGAAGCAATCAAAGAGCGTATCAAGGGCCGCGCTATCACAAGGAGGCCGAAAGAACGCAAGGGAATCTCTCTGCGGATTGATTTGGAAAACAGCATCAAGGCCCAGCAGTCGGCGGGTTATGAGAAGTGGGCGAAGCTCCACAACTTGAAGCAGGCTGCAATGACACTGAACTTCCTGACAGAACATGGGATAGACACTTACCCGGATTTGGAAATCAAAGTGGCCGAGATCACCGCCGCCAGCGACGAGGCCGTCGCTGCCCTGAAAGCATCGGAACATCGGCTTGCAGATATGGCGGTGCTGATAAAGAACGTCACCACCTACAAGCAACTCCGGCCCGTGGCGTTGGAATATCGCAAGGCAGCGGACAAGGGCAAATTCCGGCGTGAGCATGAAAGCACGTTGATTTTATATGAAGCTGCGGCAAAGGCCCTAAAGGAACAGGGCGTGAAAAAACTCCCTGATCTTTATGCCCTGAAAGCTGGTTACAAGCGGCTGGCCGAGGAAAAAGAACGGTTGTATGAACAGTACGGCGAAGCAAAAAAGCAGATGCAGGAATACGGTATCATCAAGCAAAATGTGGACGGCATTTTGAGGGTGACACCGGGAAAGGAATGGTCGCAAGAACGATGAGCATACCGAGAATGAATTACCCGCAATACCGCAAGGCCCGGAAGCTGGTGCGGGAGTGCTGCAATTACTGTGACGGGAACTGTCTGCTGCTGGACGATGGCGAAGAATGTGTTTGTGTTCAGAGCATTTCCTATTCGCTGCTATGCCGGTGGTTCCGGGCTGCTGTCCTCCCGCTGGATGCGGCTCTGTGTGCCGAGATCACGAAAGACCGAGACGTGGTGAAACGCTGCTCCGAGTGTGGCGCTGCATTTATGCCGAAGTCCAACCGGGCCAAATACTGCCCAGCCTGCGCCAAACGGATGCGCCGCCGCAAAGAGGCAGAACGACAGCGGAAAAGGTACTGGCAATCTACGCATTTAGGGCCTTAAAACGTCCGGTATTCCGGGGCTTTTCCTGCATGGTCGGTGGGGTGGTGGGATGATTTATCATATACCCGGCGAAACGTTGTTCTAAATGCGTAAAAATAGGCAAAAAGAAAATACGCCGGACGCAAGCGGACACATGTCCGCCGCGCCCAGCACCTTTACAGTAGCTTTTTTCCTCAATATTTGTTATACTTAATAAAATACACATGCATCTTGTCAAAACATCCTGGATGTTCAAATAAACAACTGATTATGAATATGAAAAGGAGGAGATCTATTTTGATGCTTGAAACGATTCTCTCCAAATGTGATAAACGCAACGATCGACACGGATGCGAGCAATGCGCGGATTGCTCCTATGATACTTACTGCCCACACGATTGTGAAAAGTGTTTGGACTATATTCACAATCCATCTCACGCCCCTGATGGAGCACCGGAAAGAAAATATGACTGTACGCACATGGCAAACGTTTATACATGCAAATACTCTTGCCGATATGCTTCTGAAATTGTCTATGCCGTTGAACGGCTCAAAGATTTATCCAATTTAACAGGCCTTAAAGTTCTGTCCTTTGGATGCGGACCTTGTACAGACTTATTTGCCATTGACTATCTTCGCTCTTTGGGAATCTTATCATACCAGAAACTTGAATATCGTGGTGTGGATTATAGTGAGGATGTTTGGAAATATATACACCGTGATATTAAAACGTTTGAAAATGAGGATTTGAAAATTAGGTTCTACTATCAAGATGCCTGCACGCTTATTCATACAATAGCCCAAGGTAGTTGGGTACCAAACCTTATTGTTTTTCAGTACGTTTTTTCAGATATGGAAAAGCACTCGGATGCGAAAAACATAAATGATTTTATTGAAACTTTTGCACAGTACTATAATGAGAAGGTCGCACCAAACACATACATTATCCTTAATGATGTAAATCTGGGGAAAGGGTATGGTGGTGGTCGGGATTATTTTGACCAGTTACGCAATAAACTTTGTAGTTCCATTTCCAGAAAAGGACGATTTTGTAACGATAATTCAAAAAGCATTTATTATCCGAGAGGTTATCCGTACGGGGAAAATTCCGATGGTGAGTTTCCCAAAAATGAGAACCGTTTTGATTGGTCTCCATGGAAAAGATATTCTCCATTCGATACTTGCGCAAGTGCACAGATGATTATAAAAAAGGTGGTGAAAAAATGATAATAAGTGCCAGCCGAAGGACAGACATTCCAACATATTATTCTGAATGGCTATTCAATCGTCTCAAGGAAGAATATGTTTTGGTAAGAAATCCTATGAATATTCACCAAATTGGGCAAATAAGCCTTTCGCCTGATGTTGTTGATGGCATTGTTTTTTGGACAAAGAATCCGGTTCCGATGCTGCATCGTCTTTCAGAACTTGACAAATATAATTACTACTTTCAATTTACACTGAATGCATACGATAGAGATGTCGAGCCAAACATTCCATCAAAAAATAATGTAATTATTCCAGCATTTCAGCAATTATCAAAAGCTATTGGAAAAGATCGGGTAATATGGCGATACGATCCGATTTTCTTTAATGAGCGTTATACAATGGAATATCACTGCAAATATTTTCGTGTTTTGGCATCAAAACTTGGTGAATACACAGAAAAATGTACTGTGAGCTTCCTTGATTTATATAGAAGCACTGCCCGCAATACACAACCTCTGAAAATTCAGCAAGAAACAAAAGAGCAACAATTTGAAATCATGCAAAGATTTTCAGAAATTGCTAAAGAATATGGTTTCTACATTGATACCTGTGCTGAGGCAATTGACCTTGAAAAATTCAGTATTGCGCACGCTCATTGCATAGATAAAGAAAGATTTGAACGATTAGGAAAATGTAAATTATCTGTTGAAAAAGACCCAAATCAACGTCCTGAATGTGGTTGTATCGCAAGTATAGATATAGGAACCTACAACACATGCAGAAATGGATGCTTATATTGCTACGCAAATTATAGTCATAATACAGTAATGCGCAACACTCAAATACACAATCCAACATCGCCTTTACTTTTTGGAGAAGTTGGGCCAGACGATGTTATAAAAGAACGAAAAGTAAAATCCTGCAAGGAATGCCAAATGACTTTGTTTGATCTGTAAAGATCAGCAATAAAGTTGGTATCAGAGAACTTGAAAAGACGCCGGACGCAAGCGGCCACATGGCCGCCGCGCCCGGCGTCTGCTTTACTCATTCATCGGTGAACTGGAACTTCTGGCTATCATAGTCGGCATCTGTCATGCGTTCCAGTTTGGAAAGGGTCTGCTGGGCCAGCACCCGCATATCCCCGTCCATATCCAGCAAAGCGGCAGTAATCTTGCCTATTGTCCTGCGATGGTCTGCGTTGTGATACATACAGATCAGGTTTTCTTCCTCCACGGTAAAGTGCATTTGTCATACCTCCAATTCCTTTTTCTTGGTTCTGGCCGCCGCCTTTTTCGGGCTGGCGGCCTGTTTGCTGTCGGTGAGTTGCTTGCGGATAGAGGGCCGGGGCCTGCGTATTGACACATCCCGGCGCTCGTCCTTTCCAATCATGGCATATACCCCGTGCCGGTCTTTTATGCCGGTAAAGCACAGGGACTTATAGGGCAGCATGGCAAAGAGCCGGTCATTGTCCTTGGTGGAGGCCAGCGCGTCAAAGTGCGGTGAGATCTCCACCATGAAATGCGTTTTGTTAGGGCTATTGGGTGCAGACAGATCTTTCAGCTTATCCACGATGCGTTGTGCCTCGGTTTCAATCCGGCTGTCATGCAAAGCGGTGATGTGGGCCTTGAAATCTCCCGGCCTTGCCTGCTCCCGGCTGTGCTGCTCCTGCTGTAACGCCTCCTGCAGCACAGCCGGGTCGCGGGGCTGAAACTCATAACGCAGAAAATCGCCCAGCACACGGTCAGGGCTTCCGTCAAAATACTGTTCCGCCGGAATGTCACGGCTTCCATACTCATAAAAGAGCCGGTTCACACGCACCGGCAAGGCGGCATCAATGACGTGCTGAAAATGCTTCTGGTAGTCCAGCTCATAGAGATTGCCCCGGATAGTATCATCCTTTGTGCCGGTCAGCTCCACGGCGTAGGCCAGTATCTTGTCGCGGGTCTGTTCTCCATAGAACCGCCATGTGTTGTGCTGCCGGGTTCCTTTCAAAAACACATCACGTTCCCGGAAGCAGTACGTCCCGGAGGGCCGGGACATCCACAACAGGGTTTTGTCCACGGCCTGATCGCTGGCTGCGGCCCGCTGGATAATACCCTTGTCAATGTCAAAGTCGCTCTGATAAAACGCGGTGTTCTGCCGCATGATCTCGCCCAGAGCCGCAATCACATCCACATTCTCAAACTTCTGCATCCCTTACACCTCCAATTCCTGCGATTTTTCCCGCGCCGGTTTCTTTTTTGCCTGTTCCGCCTGTGCGGCTTTGAGCTGCGCCCGGATGGAGGGCTTTTTCTGCTGGGCCTTTCGGGACTGTTGGGCCTTGGGCTTCTTGGCCTCGGCCTTGGCAGCATCGGCAAGATCGGTAAGGGAAATCTGTTCCCCGGCTTTTACCTTGGCCTCCAACTCGCCCATGGATGGGGTGTTATTGATAACGCCGTCAATCATGTTTTCGTTCTGCTCTGTGGACAGCTCGGCGGTACGCAAGGGATTTTCCCGTAAAAACTCCGGCACCTGCTGAAAACCAAAGCTGTCACAGTAATGGGCGGTATCTTTCCCGCCCTGATGCAGCACCACCACGTCGGACACAGAAAGGGAATGTCCCTTGAAATCTGCCGGATGGTCGATGTTGAATGTGCGGTAGATGTCCTCCAACGTGGTCTTGCTATCCAGCGGCGCGGTATAAACAAGGTCATAGTTGGCTCTGTCCACAGAGTGCCCTGTGGCCTGCAAGCGATCAAAGGGTTCAAACCGATAGTCCCGCGTTTCATCACCACTCTTGATCTGATAAATCGAAAAGCTGTCCTGCTCCGGCGCTTCATAGCCAGCCGCCGCATATTCCTCCACGGTCATACCGGCTGCGGCGGCCTCCTGTGCGATCTCGGCCTGCACCTGCTCCTTGTAGTCCTGCAAGGTCTGGTCAAAATCGGACAGCTTCGGCGGCTCCGGCAACTGATACTGGCCCTGATTGAGAAGCGGGCGGCACTCCTGCACATAGTCAAGAACGGCATGGAAATAGGCTTCTTGCTCCGGCGTCAATTCCTCCCCGGAAAGCAGGGGCCGTCTGGCTTCCTGTTCCATGTGGGAGAGATTGCAATGCAGCTTCATATAAGGAACAAACTCACCCAGCAGCATATCCCGTTCCGCTTTGTCCTGCTCCCAGCCCTCTAAGCCGGTTTCCGCAATCACATGATTTTTCCAGCTTTCATCCTGGGCGTAGTATTCATGATAGCTCTGGATGTGCTGTATCAGGGAACCGTCCCCGTCGCCAAAATCCTGCCGCCCCTCGTAATTGTCCGGCTGTCCCCGGAAAGTAAAGTCAATGCGGAACTTAGTCTTGTCATAGCCCATGCCTGCCGGATATTCTGCATCCAGCTTGGCAAACAGGGCGTCAGCCTCATGCAGTGGCATGGTCTGGCCCTCTTTCAGATGGGGGCTTTCACTCCAAAGCACCGTAACAAGCGGCTCCGCTGCCGAGTCAAGGGACGGAGCCTCGGTCTGGTCTGGCGTTTGCTGTTCCTGCGGCTGTTCGGCTTCCTGTTTTGCCTCGCGCTCCTGCTGAAGCTGGGCCAGATGGCCGTCAATGTCGATTATCAGCTCATTGGCTGCTTTTCGGATGGTTTCAAGGGAGGCTTTCAGTTCGGACAGCTCCCGCCCGGAACTCCAACCGGCCACATAGCCAAAAGAATAGTCCGATGTGTCCAGCCCGTAGTGCTGGCAAACGGCATACGCCACGCTTTCGGCCTGCACCTCACGGGTGCGGCGGTCTGACCGGTCAGCCTGCTCGGTGGCTGGGGTGTCCTTGTCGATGGCGTGGAGCTTGGCATGGGCGATCTCATGGATGGCCGTTTTCAGGGTTTGCAGCTCACTCATGCCCTCGTCAATGGCAATCCGCTTTTCTTCCAGATGGTAGTAGCCGTGTGCGCCGCCCTCGATGTTCTCAAAAGCAATCGGCACCGGCGACGCCTTTTCCAGCGCGGCGAAAAAATCCTGATACTGTTCCACGCTGCCGGTCAGCTCGGACACGGCAATGTCCGGGATTTCTTTGCCCTCGGTCTGGCTCACGTCAAAGACTGTGACGACGCGAAAGACCGGGATTTCAATTTCCCGTTCCTCGGTGACGGGCTTGCCGTCTGCGCCGATTACCGGCTTTTGAGTAGCCGGGTCGATTTTCTCCATCTGCTTTTTCACCTTGTAGGGGGACGGGGCCAGTATCTTGATGCCTTTTTCACCTTTCTTCACATGGCGTTCAAAGTCGTCCCGCCACTTGCCAAAACCGGCAACCAGAGAAGCGTCCGGCTTCTGCATGGCGATCAGCAGCGTATTGTTGAAGCTGTAATTATGGAACTTGGACATCGCCGTGAGATAGGCTTTGTACTGTTCGCTTTCAAAAAGAGCCTGTATTCCAGCTTCCAGACGGTCAGTGATCTCTTTCATGCGCTCGGCATTGTTCTTTCCGTTTAAGTCGATGGGGATAACCGGCTGGTGCTGCGGGGCCTCGGCAGTCAATACCGCCGCCCGCCGGGTCTTGATCTCGTCCCGCATAACCTCCGGCTGGGGAAAGGCCATTACCCGGTATTCCTCCGGCACCGGCTGGCCCTCATAGACGCGCTGCCAATCGTCACCGCTTTTTACGATATAGCCGTACTCGGTAAAGGCTCCCTGTTCCTGCTGGGCAATGTGGCGGCCAAACTGCGCCGTATCAATCCCGGCTTTCCATTCCTGCGGCATATCCACCACGCCGGAACGGTTCAGGTAGTAATCGCCCAATGCGGCGGCGGTATGCACATCCGGGAGATGCACATAGTAGTCCGCGTTTTCAGTAAAATCAATGATCTGACTGATATTTTCAAAGCCGCCCTTGGGATTTTGCAGGGCGGCGTTCAACTCTGCGATCTCGGCGACGTCAAGCTGGCCCAGCCGGACGGCAAGGAAATTCAGCTCGTCCACGTCGGCGGCCAGCACCATATTGTAAGGCAGCGCAAGACGCTGGCCCTCCGGGTAAGAATACCCGTTGATAAAAAAGTCCTGCGGATTGTCAGCGGTAATGCCGATCTGCCGCAGAGCTGTTTGCAGTTGTTCCGTTGTAGTAGGCATATCCAGCCAGACACCATCCTTGCCCTGTTCGTAGAGCTGGCGGTTATGGAGCTGGATAGAAAATACTTCGTTCACGCGATCACTCCTTTCATTGTCCTGTTCCATTAGACGGTGCATCAGCTCGTAGTCCTCAACGCTCATATTGCCGTCATATACATACGGGCCGATGTCCTCGCCGTTATAGGGGCGCTCATTAAAAGGCAGCCCCGCTTCATGGGCCTTGGCCCGCGCTTCCTCCAATATCTCCGGGGGCAGCACATCGTCGTGGGCCTCCATAAACGGGGCGATATTACTCAGGCCGTTTTCGTAGTGGTGGCGCACTCCGGCGGCCAGCCCGTCCACGCTCATTTTCTCGCCCAGATAGCCGGAATAGTAGCCGTTCACTACAACGGCCTTGGGGTCTGTGGCCTGTATCTCGGCAAGCCGCATTTTGTCCTCCGGGTACAAATAATCGCTCATATCCAGATGAAACGCTTCCCCGTGCCATGAACGACCCTCCCGCCAGAACGTCAGCCATGCAATGCCGCTTCGTAAATCGTCCTGATATTCTCTTACGGTGTCCCGTAAACTTGCCATCGGCAACCTCCTTTCTGTAAAAATGGGTAAAAGAAAAGCAGGAAACCTTTCAAAGATTTCCTGCTAAATCAAATATCAAGTAGGTGCAAAATGTCACAACACAAACATGTTAGTAAAATGGCGTTGCTGCCATTTCCGAGTGAAAGATTGGTTTGTTCAAGCCATATTTTTTTACGACATCATATACTACATCCTCAAACCACTTAGGCGCATACGGCGAAATATAGATTGCTGCAATCAATTTTTCAATATCTATATCCTTTTCAATGCCGCTACTATTAGCTTTTCGCACTTTTACGACAGCTCTCACCTCTTGTTCATATTCAAATGATTTTCGCTTGTACCAATATGCTCCATTTACAGCAGAGAAGCGTTTTGTAAAATCAATATACTGTACTTTTCCTATTTGTATGGACGGGTCTTTTCCAAGTGCTTCATATAGCTGCTGGCAAGTTGTTTGAATTGCAAGCGCATTTTTTACATTTGTAGAGTATAACTTCCACATAGCCTCGGATTCATATTGATCACAATGCCAGCAGCTTACAAATGTGTTTTTCCTTTCAAACTTACCTCCAGTTTCCATTTCGGATAGTAGTCGCACAGCATTTTCTTCTATGTATTGGTCGGTTAAGTCTTTTGGATTCATACCCGGAGCAGTTTGTATCGCCTGCTTGAAAAAATCAAGATAAAAATCATCCCATTTTTCTTTTCTCTCTGCGATTCCCTTTGCTCCTTCAAAAATATCCTCAAACGATTCTAATGATGCAAAATATAGCTTTTTCTTTCCAATCAAAGAAATGAACTTGCTTAAGTCCATATATCGCCAGAGTTTGGCTGTTGGCAAAACCTCCTCATATTCTGGTTTTGTCCAGTAATATCGAACAACGGTTTCAGAAAGTAGCCGGGAACAGTCATCACAAAGTACAGCTGGGGTTCTATCTACAAGATAACCTAAGTGTGCCGTCATGCCATTTTGGAACTGCTTTCCACAATTGGTACAAGCTTTTTTGTGTTCATTATAATAAATATCTAATTCGCGAGTGTGTTGATGCGTCATTTCTTGCATAATTTCACCTCGGTTCCTTTTTCATATTATAACAGAAATTATCACATTTTGGAATACAGATGTTCCTTGAGTTGATATAAAAAGCACATAGGGAGTGCATTCGCCCCCTATGCTTGCTTTGTTAGCGTCTTAGCTCCTGTGTTCCACGCGGTAATTGACGTATTTCCCGCCGGTATCGGCCAAAAGCACCGTCCCGTCATAGGTTTTGCCGGTTTTCATGGAGCGCAGACCCTTTACCTTTGCCTTTCCGTCTTTGAGCAGCGCGGCGGCGATCTTCGGGGTGAACGTCTTGCCCCGTTCCTCAAAAAATCGGTCATTCTTCCACATGACAAACTGGCAGGCCCGGTTTCTGCAGTAGTAGTTTTTCCTGCCCTCGTAGACGGCCTCGCCGCAGCGGGGACACGTCCCGATTGCAATACGCTCGGTCTGAAACAATTTCTGCTTATCCTCACTAATGCAGGAATAGGTTTTCACCAGCTCCCGCGTCATGGCCTCAATACCTGCCATAAACTCGTCCGGGTCAGCCTGCCCCTTGGCGATCTCGGTCAGACGGCTTTCCCATTCAGCGGTAAGCTGGGGAGAGGTCAAAGCCTCCGGCAGTACCACGGCCAGATTGATGCCGTCCTTGGTGGGAATGAGCTGCTTACCCTTTCTCTGGGCAAAGCCCATCTGAACCAGCTTTTCCAAAATAGCGGCGCGGGTGGCCGGGGTTCCCAGCCCCTTGCGCTCGGCGTCCTCCGGCATATCCTCGGCCCCGGCCCGTTCCATAGCAGACAGCAACGTATCTTCCGTGTAGGGTTTGGGCGGCGTGGTGAAATACTCCGTGACGGATGCAGCCACATCCGCAAAGGTCTGGCCCTCTTTAAGCTCCGGCAACTCCCGCACGGTCTCGGCGTCCTCGTCGGAAGCGGTTTTCAAAGAGGAACGGAAACGGCGGTCAATCTCTTTCCAGCCGGGGGAAAAAACGGTTCTGCCCTTGGCGGTAAACTCTTTCCCGGCACAGGTGAATGTGGCGGTGACGGCCTCATATACATAAGGCCCGGCCACGGCGCACAGCACTTTGCAGCAGATCAGGGACAGCAGCTTTCGATCACTCTCGGCCAATCCGTCAAAGCCCTGCTTCACAAATTCAGCGGTGGGGATGATAGCGTGGTGGTCGGACACCTTTTTGCTGTTCAGGATGCGGTCAAACTGCGGGGAAAGGTTCAGGCCCTTGGCGAAAGGCACCAGTTCCCAAAGGCCGGACACAAGGTTTTCGGCCACGGGCAGCATATCATCGGTCAAATACTGGCTGTCCGTTCTCGGATAGGTCAGCAGCTTCTTTTCGTAGAGTGTTTGGGCGTAATCAAGGGTTTGTTTGGCGGTAAAACCAAAGAGCCGGTTTGCCTCCCGCTGCAAGGTGGTCAGGTCATAGAGCTTGGGCGGTTGCTCCGTCTTTTTCTCCCGCGTTACGGAAGCACAAACGGCCTGCGCTCCGGCACAGGCCGCCTTGACGGTGTTTGCTTCGCCAGCATCAGAAAAGCGGCTGCTTACTGCGTCCGCGTCGCCTACACCGATATGGACGATGTGATATTTCTCTTTCTTGAAATTCGTGATCTTGGCGTCGCGCTCCACCAGCAGATTCAGGGTCGGGGTCTGTACGCGGCCCACGGTCAGGGTCTTGTGGTACAGCACGGAGAAAAGCCGGGTGGCGTTAATGCCGATCAGCCAGTCGGCCTTTGCCCGGCACAGGGCCGATTGATACAGCGGGTCGTAGTCTGTTTCCGGTTTCAGATTGGCAAAGCCGTCCCGGATGGCGTTGTCCTCCATACTGGAGATCCAGAGGCGCTTGAACGGCTTTTCACAGCCTGCCATCTGATAGACAAAACGGAAAATGAGTTCTCCCTCGCGCCCGGCATCGGTGGCGCACACAAGGCCGGTCACGTCGGGACGTTCCATCAGAGAGCGCAGAATGTCAAACTGCTGCTTTTTCTCGTCGGGGATGATGTACTGCCACGTTTCCGGGAGGATGGGCAAATCCTCATAGCGCCATTTCTTGAAACGCTCGTCATAGCGGCCAGCGTCGGCAAAGGACACCAGATGCCCGATGCACCAGCTCACCAGATAGCCGTTTCCCTGCAAATACCCGTCGTGTTTCTCCGTGGCCCCGATCACGCCCGCAATGCTGCGGGCGACACTCGGTTTTTCTGCAATTACCAACTGATAACTCATTCCTCGTCCTCCTGTTCATTTTCAACTTCCGGCGCTTCGTCCTCAAAATCCTCGTCGTCGCCAAAATCATACTCGTCTAAATCGTCGCTGCCCTTGGTGTCTGCCTTGGGCTTTTTGAACTTGAAGTAATACAGGGCCGCGCCGCCGCCAGACAGTGCTACCACAAGAAACACGATCAGGCCGCCAACGCCGGAACCGCTGTTCTTCGGTTCCTCCTGCGGGGCCTCGGTTTCCTGCGGCTCCGGCCCGGTACACTCGCTCATGTTATTTTTACAAACCGGGCAATTCGTATTGACGGCCCCAGCCTTGCATTTGGTGGTACAGGTGCAGACAGAAGCGGTACTTCCTGTCTGGTCGTCCTCCATCAGCGCCAGCAGGTCGGCTTCATCCACCTGATTTAAGAAATGGACGGTTTCTTTTCCCTCGTCGTCCCGGTCAATAATCAGGTAAAAGACATTGCCGGTCTTGGTTTCCACGGTGATAAACTGTTTGCCTCTTTGGGTGGTGCTGCCGATGTCGTCAATCAGCGTCAGGTTCCCGTCCGGGGTCAGGGCGCTGCCGCCTCCGCCGCCAAGCAGTTCTGTCAGGGAGGAAAGTTCATCTTCGCCAAGAGAGAGGGAAAAGCTGCCATCGCCGGTACTGGTATCGCTGATGGTGAGGTAATCACCGCACACATAGCCCTCGCGCTCCGGCAGGAGGATTTTCACCCAGCCGCCTTCGGTGCCGATTACCTCCACCTCGGTCCCGTTGGGGAGCTGGGTGATGGCGGCATTGTCGGTCCCCGCGCCGGTACGGACATTTAAGTTACCGCCGTTGGTAGTGACGGTCCCGGTCCTGGTACTGGCCGCCTCGCCGTTAGATGTAATCTGAAGGCCGCTGTCCGTGGTGGTGACTTCCACCTGGGAGCCGAACAGGGAGGAAAGCAGCTCGGCCACATCTTCCTCGGTCATGGTTTCGGTTTCCGCTGTATCAGAGGCATTTTCGTCTGCGTCCGCAGTATCTTCGATGCCGCCGGTGGTAGGGGCCTCCGTTTCCTCGGCCTGTTCGGTGCTGGCCGTGGTTTCCGGCTTTGCCTCCGGGTCGTTCCCGTTGGCAAAAGCCACCACGGTCTTCATGTAGGTCTCGCTTTTGGGCGGAATGTCGCTCTTAAACTCCACATTGTCGGACTCGCCGGCAAAGATCTCCTCTGCGGTCATCAGACCACCTCCTTGATCGTTGAATTTGGAATGGTTCAAAACGGGAGCCAATCTCGCAGCTCTTTCAACCCTTTGTATGCTCTCATAGTTGC